>JGI24721J26819_10000067_pt1 | contig 95829 bp, 95 predicted proteins | sample YelNatPaOPGAMG01_FD_26819 | JGI IMG/M metagenome (IMG submission 26819) | reverse complement strand
CTGCGCACTAATCGCAACGCTACTAAGGTCTATACCAAGGGCGCTTGCAGTAGCTGTTCCAATGGATACATAGTAGTAGTCTTCGGTGGATGCGTTTCCTGCGCCAAAGTGGATCTTCAAACCAGCTGACTGACTTCCGTCCAATAGTTTGATCCCGTTAAAGTCCGTTGCAGTGGCAATCCTTGTGATCTCAGACCACATCTGCACAAATTCTGAGTTCATGATCTGTCTCTGGGCGTCTGTGTAGGTACCGGTTGCCGCTTGCTCTGCCAGCTCCTTCATCCTTATGAGCTTTTCATCTATTACTGATAGGGCTCCGTCTGCGGTCTGGATCATGGAGATGGCGTCATTGGCATTCCTTATCCCCTGCCTCAAGACTGTGATGTCTGATCTCATGATCTCCCTAACTGCCAGGCCTGCTGCATCGTCTGCAGCGGAACTTATCCTCAGCCCTGAACTGAGCCTTTGGGTTGACTTATACAGGGCCTTGTAAGTCATCGTAAGGTTCCTGGCTGCGTTCATTGCCATCATGTTGTGGTTAATGATAAGTGTCATCCCTTACCTCCCTTTATTGGATAAATACCGTCCATTTCTTGCCCATAGGCCTGGGAAATAAATTCCCACCTTGCCTTTTTGTTCTGTCTGCCATGGCCTGTTGCCTTAAAAAATCCATTGGTTTTTTCCGCCTTTCTCCCCGTTTCCAAAGATGTTTTATAGGGGAGGTGAGCAAAAATTAGGCCAAGCTTTTGAGATTCGGGCTTGTCAATCGGCCATGGAAGTTAAATAATGGATGAAAAAACAAGGAGGTAGGCCATGGAAGCTCAAAAGGTTATCATGGGGAAGAGGGTATTGATCGTGGACGATGAAAAGGATGTGCTGGATACTCTCACAGAGCTTTTGGATGTATGCAAGCTGGACAGGGCCAGTTCATACGAAGAGGCAAAGAGGCTCTTGGAAGAGAATGAATACGATGTTGCCATTTTGGATATCATGGGTGTGAGGGGGTTTGATCTCCTTAAGATTGCCAAAACAAAAGGCATCCCTACCCTGATGCTCACTGCCCACGGCCTTTCACAAGAGAACCTAAAGAGGTCTGCAGAGGAAGGGGCAGACTATTATGCGCCCAAGGACGAGATCTCAAACATCGCCCAGTTCGTTGCGGATGTAATAGAGGCCAGGGAGCAGAAAAAAAGTCCATGGACCAGATGGTTTGAAAGACTTGCTGGATATTATGACAGAAGGTTTGGCGGCACTGATTGGCGTGAGAAGGAGAAGAAATTTTGGGAGGAAAAGGCAAAGATAATGATTTAGGCCCATGCTCTCTTCCATTGAAAAGGCAATCTCTTCAATCCTTAACCAGGAGCAGGATGGTTTCTGGCAAGGTCTTTTGCTTGCCATTGCACCTGCTGATGAAAGGTTCTTAAAGCTTAAGACAATGGTGGCACAAGACCATCCCATGCCTTGGGACCTTATGCCCGAGGTTAGGTCTGTGTTGGTCTTTTTCTTAAAATTCAAGGACATCCTCCTCCATGAAAACAAGGTAGGGGATCTGCCTGCCAAGTCATGGGGTATGGCCTATGAATCCACAAATCGGCTCTTGGTAAGGCTGATGGAGGGTGTATCCAGGGTCATGATGGAAGGGGGTTACAAGACAGTCCTAACCCCGCCCACACACAATTTTGACAGGGAGCGCCTTATCTCCCTTTGGTCACACAAGCATTTGGGTTATCTGGCCCATTTGGGAACCTTTGGAAGGAATTGTCAGCTTATTACACCCCTTGGTTGTGGAGGTAGGCTGGGCAGTTTGCTTACCAACTGTCTGCTGCCTTCCACACCCGCATGGAACCATGGTGAGATGTGTCTTGGAAAAAGGGGTATTGAATGCAATAGGTGCATTGAAGCATGCCCACCAAGGGCCCTCACAGAGGACGGGATTAAAAAGCAGGTGTGCTTTCAAAGGCTTCAAGAGAACATCCGATCTGCTCCCACCCTCAAGGGCCTAAACCCATCCACCCACGTATGCGGAAAGTGCGTGGTGGTCTGCCCTGCCAAGGCAGAATCACTCCCAGAAGGGCTTTTGTATATCAGGGTGGCTCTTTAGTGTCTTCAGGAACTGCTCTGTCCTCCTCTCTAACCTCTTTTTCAGTATGTTTACCACACCCCTCAAGAGCCTGTATCCCAACTCCGGGTCCTCATCCATCATGGTTTGGAGCTCTTTTCCCGGCAGACAAAAGACCTCCGAATTTCCACTGCTTATGGCATGTGTGGTGTAATGGGTGGGTGGTGGCATCAAGGCAGACCAACCAAAGGAGTATCCTGGTTTTATGGTCCCAAGGGTGATGTCCATAACAGGACTTATGGGCATTTCCAGAAGGATCAAACCACTATAGAGCATGTGAAATTCCGTGGCCTCTTCCCCTTCCCTAAATACCACATCCCTGTCCCTAAAGCGTTTTACCGTCACAAGGGGTTTTATCCTCTCCAACATGGGGTCGGTAAGCCTCTTTAATATGAAGATCTTTTTCAACTCTTCTAACTCCACCATCTTAAACCTCCCAAAGTGCTAAAGAAGTAGCCAGATCAGAGCAATTGCTCCAACGGCAAAGGTCATGCTTGTGTAGCTGGGCTCTTTTTCAAGCCTTTCCAATACCCTTGCCCACAATTCCCTGAACCTTCCCCCTGAAACAAATGGCCTCACCGGGCTTAGGATTATCCCAACCAATATGCCTGGAAGTTTTAGCAACAGCCAGCTTAGGATTAAGGGGAACCTTCTCACAAAGAGCTCATAGAATACGCCGTTTATCACCTCCAAGGCGTTAAACAAAAGGGGCATCACATAGCCTCCCAGGCCCTTTCTATATAACCAATCCAGGTCTAAATTTATGGCCTTTAGCTCAGGAGGATAGACCCCTCCCTTTAGCATCAGGTAAAAGGCCAGAATGGCAAACAGGAGTAGCTGAAACTGTGCCACCACATGGATGCCTGTGTAAGGTATGTAGTCAACAGGATAGGGCAGTATCCTGTACAGGGGCTCTGGATTGACCCCCAAGAACACACACAAAAATGCGCATATTCCCATGGCAATCAGCATGTTAACAGGCGCTTCCTTTGTCCTCAGGCCCCTGTCGTGGCCGAAGAAGGTAAAATAGGGCACCTTTAGCCCTGCATGGGCTATTACACCTGCAGAGGCAAATTGGAGCATGATCCATATGGGCAGAAGTCCTTGGTGGCCTGAGGCGGAGATGATCATGCTTTTGCTGGTAAAACCGCTAAAGAGGGGAAAGGCGGAGATGGAGGCAGCGGCTATCATACAAAATAGGGCGCTTAGGGGCATTGTCTTGTAAATCCCGCCCAACTCAGTACACCTGATCCTGCCTGTCATGTGAAGGACTGCTCCTGTGGACATGAATAACAAGGCCTTGTATATGATGTGACAAAAGGCATGGGCAACTGCACCGTTTAAGGCAAGCTGTGTCCCTATGCCCACACCGCACATCATAAATCCCACCTGGTTCACGATGCTGTAAGAAAGCACACGCCGCAGGTCGTTTTCGATCTCAGCATAAAAGACCGGCAGTATGGTCATTATGGCGCCAAGCCATATGAGCACCTCTGCTCCCATAAACATCCTTGCCATTACATAAACAGCGCTCTTTGTGGTAAAGGCACTCAAAAATACCCCACCTGTTACGGTTGATTCAGGGTAGGCATCCTTTAGCCACACGTGTAAGGGAGGTATGGCTCCGTTCAACGCAACCCCCCAAAATATAAGCCACCTCCCTGTGCCCTTTAGTTCCAGCGGGCCTAAGGGTTGATTGCCATTGGCTGAAATTTCCATAAGGATACCTGCCAAGAGCAGAAGTCCTCCCAGGACATGCACCATAAAATATCTGTAGGCTGCTTTTGTGGAATTCCCTGTCTTTCTTGCAAGTATGAGGAATGTGGAAGATATTGCCATCAATTCCCAGTATACATAAAGTGAAAACCAATCTCCTGCCAAGACAACACCAATGGCAGAACCTGCATATATCATAGCAGAAGCATGCTGAAGTATGTCATCATGGTGGATCGAATAGATGAAACCCAGTATTGCCATCATGGTAAAGATAATAGCAAACGGAAGACTCAAAGAATCCAGGTGCGTCAAAACAAGGTTATAGCCCAGGAACTGAAGGGCATGGTAATCGCCCTTAGGGATACTGACTACAATGATTAAGGATAACGTGGGGATTAAAAGCAATATTATCTTTTGCAACATCTTGCTCTTTATAAGAAGGAGAATGGCACCTAAATAAAATAGGATAGGAATCGGAGCCATTGGATTATTTGTCATAATAGTCCTCTTTCTTCTTGGTAAAGAACCTGAGGAGCCTGGCTCCGTATATCACAAATACACATGCAACAAACCCAAAGGTGGCAAAAAAACCATAGTTGCTTTCAAAGCTAAAGCCCTCATGCCTTGTGACAAATGGGTCAGCAAGAAGCGTCCCAAACAGGAGTAGATAAAACAAGATATTGCCCACCTTTAACACCTTTGGATTAGAAAAGGGGTCAAACTTCATGGCATTCCCCCAAAAAATGAAAACAAAAGGTATAGACAGGAGAGGCCAAACATGATCCAGAGGGCCCATCTGTAGCTTTTATTCCCTTCATGGGAGAGGATTTCAAGTTCTTCTGGACCTGAGATCCGTTCCATGGCCTAACCTCCCAAGGACTTTGTGAGGTATTCTGCAATCCTTAAAAAGGGATTGGGGTAAAAAAACAGTAGAACAGAGATGATTGCGGTAATAACCATGGGCACAAGGCAGAACAGGGGAGCCTCTTTGAATTCCCATTTGACAGGCTCAGAGGGGAAAAAGGCCTTGTAAGCAATGGGGATGAAGTAGGCCACATTCAAGAGGGAACTCAATAGAAACACACCCATTATGGAAAGCCCCATTCCCTGATAGGCTCCCAGGGCAAGGTTCCACTTACTCAAAAAACCCCCTAAGGGTGGAAGGCCAATAATGGAAAGGCTTGCCAGGAAAAAGGCACCAAAGGTGATGGGCATGTACCTCCCCAGGCCTTCCATCTCCTGGATAAACTTCTTGTGCACGGCCACATATATGGCGCCTGCAGCGAAAAACAATGTGATCTTGCCAAAGGCATGCATGGCCAAGTGGAGTATCCCGCCTTTTACTGCCAAGGGAGAAAGGATTGAAACCCCCAAAACGATGTAGGAAAGTTGGGAGACCGTTGAAAATGCCAGGATCCTTTTGAGCTCCTTTTGGTACATGGCCATCAAGGAACCAAACAATATGGTAAGGGATGTGGCTATATAAAGGCCTGGCCCTGCCCAAGATTCTGCCAAAAATCCCTGCCCGAATATCTCAAGGATTACCCTCACCAAGGAAAAGGCCCCTGCCTTTACCACTGCCACCGCATGCAAAAGGGCACTCACTGGTGTCGGGGCCACCATGGCAGCAGGAAGCCAGGCATGGAAAGGGACTATGGCGGCCTTTGCAAACCCAAAGATCAGCATGAAGAATACAATCCCTGTTTCAGAGGGATATATGCCCTTCAAAAGACCTTGGGGTTGAAAGTCCAAAGTGTTTGAGTGGGAATAAAGCCATATGATTGCGGGAAGGGCTAAGCCCACCGAGGCACCCAATAAGTAAGTGAGATACTTCCTTCCAGAGGACCTGGCCTCACTGTCTTGATGGTGGGTTACCAGGGGATAGGTGGAAAGGGAGAGCAACTCATAGAAGATATAAAGGGTTAAGAGGTTCTTGGCAAAGGCCACTCCCATGGTGGAACTGAGGGCAAGGGCGAAGAATGCATAGTACCTGGTCTGGGAGTGTTCCTTAAGTCCCCTCATATAGCCTATGGAATAAATGGATGTCACGATCCACAAAAAAGAGGCCACAAGAGCAAACAGGCACCCCAAGAGATCTGCACTGAGGGAAAGGCCCACATTCTCAAACAGCTCCACCAAGGTGATCTCATATACCTTTCCCTCCAGTACACCTGGGATCATACTGAGCACGATCAAGAACTTCACTACCCCAGCAAGGAGGCTTATCCCCTCCCGCACATTTGGCCTTTTGTGGTTCCACAGGATAAAGGGTACGGCAACCAAGGAGCTCAGGACTGCCAAAAAAGGTAGTATGGAAGGAACTCTCTCCATCATAAACCCAGTGGCATCAAAAAAGGTTCGATCACAAACCTGATCAGATAGAAGGTGGATAGGCCCATCACAAGGATGGATAAGCCTGCAAATGTAAGCCCACCGTAAAAGCTCCAAGGGAATTCCCCTGTGATCCTCCATGTGGGGATTGCCCTGCCACCATAGAAAGCCACCTCAATGATCCTGAAAAATAGGATCAGGTTAAGGAGACTGCTCAGTACAATGGCGCAAAATAACGCATAGCTACCCTTCTCTATAGCGCCCAGAAGCAGGAACCACTTTCCAAAGAAACCACAGGTGGGAGGTATGCCAATGACGGATAGAGCTCCGGCTAAGAAAATAGCAGCGATGAAAGGAGTCTTCACAAAAAGCTGGGAAAAACCTTCTATCTTTGCACCCATCTTGTCAATTATTGCCTGTGAGCTCAAAAAAAGACAAAATGTCATAAATACATCATTGAGCATATGGAGTATGGACCCCTTCAAGGCACTTGAATTGCCTATGGCAAGTCCACTCACAAGATAGCCTATTTCTGTAATTACAACAAAGCAAAGCATCCTTTTTAGGTGGGTTTGTCTTAAGGCAAAGATGGAACCAAAGAGTATTGCGGCCACTGCAAATGTGGTAAGAATATAAGGAAAGGCGCTTGTTCTAAAAACAAAATTAATTCCGAATACGGTTAGTATAACTCTAAACATGACATATGCCATAACCTTAGTACCCATTGGAGCAATCAAGCTACTTATGGCTCCAAATGTGTGGGTATATGCCCTGGGTAGCCATGTATGAAATGGGAAAAGTCCCATTTTCGTCCAGACACCAATTATTATGAACATGAATGCAGACAATATTGTGGGTGAGTTGTGAAGCTCTTTTATTAATCGAGAGACATCAAGCATGTTAAGTGAACCTGTCTTAACATAAAGATAACCCACGCCCAATAGATAGAAACAAGCACCTATGGTGCCCAAGAAGACATAGTTGATGCTGGCAAAAGGTGCAAATCTCTTGTCTCCAATGGCAAGCAGTGCATATCCTGTCAGGGATGCTATCTCCAGCAACACATATAGATTGAAGAGATCACCTGTTAACAGTATACCGTTCAGTCCGCTCACATACAGGATGTAAAGGGCACAGAAACCTCCTATCCTGTCTCCCAAAAAGGTGTTTAACCCCTTCCAATTGGCCATCATGTTTACAAGGGCCACAAGTGTCACGATAAAAACCATGAAAGAGTTCAATTGGTCCACATTGTAAGCAATACCTATTGGTGGAGCCCATCCACCCAAGGCATATTCAAAGGGGCCCCATATGAGTACATGTATGAAAAGGGATGTGGCAGAAAAACTAAGAAAGCCTAAGACCAGTATTGCAAAGGGAAGGCAAAGTTCTATCTTTATCCACCTCATTGCATAGGTTATGAAGGCCAACAAAAGGCCAAATGTTACAATAACCACGCAGAGGTACTGGCTCATTGTTCCAACTCGCTCAATATCTCATTTTCTTCTAATGTACCATGCTCCTGATAGATTTTTATTGCCAGAGCAAGAGCTACACCAAATGTGGATACAGACACAACAATTGCCGTCAGCATAAGCACATGGGGTAGTGGATTCGAATATTTGGCTACATCAATCACATGACCGTTATGTTCCAGTATTGGAATTGTACCGCTCTTTTTAAAACCAATGGATATGTAGAAAAGTATTATGGCAGTTTGAAAGATATTCATACCAACGATCTTTTTAATCAGGTTTTTTTTGGCAATCATGGCATATAAACCAATCATCATGAGTATCACTGCCATCCAGTAATTATATTTTGCCAAGATGTATGCTATGGCATCCGGCATTTAGAGTCCCTCGTCCAATCTACCCTCTGAAGAGACATAATTATAGATCCCGATCATCACCGCCATAACGGTTATGGCAACTCCCACTTCAACCCCGAATATCCCCAAGGATCTTGACATTACAGGGTCCACACCCAAGATCTTGGAGAGTATGCCGTAGTTTAGAAATTCACTACCCAATAAAAGGCAAAGGGCTCCGATGCCAGTATAGATAAAGACACCTGTGGCGCTCATAAGGCCTATTTTGAGCTCACCTACCTTTTGGAGGCCTGTTCTGAGGTCAAAGGAGATGGAAAGCAATATCACACTTGCACCCAAGATAACCCCACCTTGAAAGCCCCCGCCAGGGCTGTGATGCCCATGGGCCACCACATAGAGTGCAAATAGCTGGATAAAGGGTATCAAGAATCTGCACATGGTCTTTAGGATTATGTCATGGGGGACCCACTGGGTATCTATACGTTCAAATTCCCTGGAGTGCTCCAATAAGCCAGAGATCTTTACATGCAATACCAAGCCTGTGGCCTTATGCCTAAAGTGGGCCCCTTTCCTTTCCACCTTGGAGACCCTCAAAAGCACAAGGCAGGCAAGCCCTGCACAAAAGATAACAGTGGTCTCAAACATGGTGTCGTAGCCCCTGTAGTCCGCCAATATAGAGGTGACCACATTGGGAACAGCAGTGTCCTTGAGGGAATCCCTAAGGTATTTGGGAGATACATGGAGGCTGGCAGGTGAGTTGGGATCACCCCAAGGTGGAAGGTCCAGCCCTGTGTAAATCAAGGCCATGCCGCTCAAAAGCACCACTAAGAGGGCCAAGTATTTCAATCCTGACTCCTCCTTTTGGTGTGGAATATGGCAGCAATAAAAAATACGGTGCTCACCCCTGCTCCCACACTGGCCTCTGTAAAGGCCACATCCACAGCGCCCATGATTGACCACAATAGACACATCATAAAGCTATAGGCACCAAATAGCACTGCAGTGGCAAGTAGGTCCTTAACTTCAATGGCTGCAATTGCAATTATTACAACAAAACTGAGCACGATTATATCTATATGCCAACCCATCTTTTCACTTTCTCCAAGGTTCTAACCCTGCCCTCATTGCTGCATCCACAATGCAGTGTGTGGCAGTGGGGCTGGAAAGGTAAACAAAGACTGCTATAAGCACGATCTTCAATCCTGTCAAAACATTAAGTAGATTTGGGATTTTTAATATGTAAAGGAATAGTCCGATTATGACCAATAAACTTCCCATGCTGTCCAACTTACCTGCAGGATGCATCCTTGTATAAAAATCAGGCAACCTGATTATCCCTATGCTACCACCGGTAAAGAACAACAACCCCCCCAGCACAAATAGGATGCAAACTAAGTCTAAAATCATAGCCTTCTCCTTTTATAAAAAAATCTTGATATGGCAACTACAGCTATGAAGTTTAATAGTGCATATGCAAGAGATATATCCACAAACATGTCTGGCTTTTGATATATGAACCCAATGAGAAGAAGCAACACAACGGTTTTGCTTCCTATTGCATTTACTCCCATTAATCTATCGAAAACCGTTGGTCCAAGTACCACTCTATACATGGGAAGCAGCATAACCAGGGAAAGGTATATGCCACAATATAAGAAAAAATCCCACATCATGCTTCTCCAAATGCCTTCTTTACTCGTTCTTCCATAACGCCTGTTAAGATGCCTTCTGCAGAGGCCATGTCTATGGCATGCACCCTAAAATCTCCGTAGATGGAGATGGAGACAGTGATGGTGCCCGGCGTAAGGGTTATGGAATTGGCCAAGGTGAGCTTTGCCAGGTCGCTTTTTAAGGAAGTCCTGAAGCGTATTATTTGCGGGTCTATGATCTCTTTTGCCCTGGGGTGAAAGGAGACCCAAAGTATATGTAGATTGGCAAGCCAGATCTGCCAAATGAGCCAGGGAAGGTACAAGAGGAACCTAAGCCAGGCCTTCACAAGCCCCTTGGCCTTAAGCTCGGGTATCAGATCCCCTGAAAAGAGGCATACTATAACACAGGAGATAAGACCCAGGGTGATATGGAAGCCATCCAACTTCCCCGAAAGGATCAGCCAGAGGGGGATCAGGAGGGCAAAGAGGATCAGCCTTCCACCCAAGGAGGACCTCTCTGGTTTTGGTATTTCCAAAACCTGATCCAGGGCCTCCACCATCTCAGGTGTAGACTGGTCGGTCGGACCAGCCATGTAAGCCTCCTGATTTATAATTTAAGGGGCCCCTAATGGCCCCTGTTTAGTTTTCAACCAATCAAATCTATGATCAGCTTTATCGTCTTATTTTCATCAACCCTTTGGGTGTTTACCACCAAATGGTAGTTCAAACAATTGTCGTGTTCGGAAGGGTCTGCAAAAAACGACAAAAACCTGGTTCTGATATTATCAGCCCTGTTTATGGCCTTTTCTGCCTCGGATTCTTTCAGATAATAATGGTCAACTAAGAATTTTATCCTGTATTCAAGGGGTGCCATCAATAGAACATGATAGGCATTGGGTTTGTCCCTGAGTATGAACTGCCCTGCCCGTCCTACTACGACACAGTTATCCCTTTCATAAAGCTCAAACATCACAGTCTTTACAGCATCAACATAGGTACTCTCATCCACATATTTGTAATCTTCAGAAACTAACCTGCTTATATAACTGCTTGATAGAATCTTTTTTTCCAAAAATTTTTGGAATTTCGAGGTCCCCCTGGTCTCTATTTCTTTTATACGATCCTCGGGTACCTGTATCTTTTTGGCTATTTCTCTGATCATGTCTTCATGAACATAGGTGTAGGACAGCTTTTCAGCCAGTTTTTCACCAACTGTCCTTCCACCAGCACCAAACCGCCTGGAGATGGTAATAACGGCCATGACATGCCTCCTCTAATTGAGCGGTAATATGTGACTACTTTCACAAACTTCCCATATTTTCGCTAAATTTCTATCAACAGAATTATGGATGTCAAGAAAATTTTTCACCCAAACTGGGATTATTAATAATCTTATGGACACATCTCACAAAGTTCCAAGTCTTGTGGGGAAAAGCTTGTTACAAATTTAACAAGAAAGGGGAAGGCAGTACCTTCCCCTTTTTTTCGTTAACTAATCTTTAAGATCAGAGAAGCGCCAGTGTCTCCTGCTGCGCATCCTGCCCAGAGCATATATCCCCCACCCAAAAGCACCGTTTCCTCGATCCCTTCGATGATGAGTCGGGCTGCGGTTGGGCCCTGTGGGTGTCCGTATATGATGCTGCTTCCGTAGTTGTTGAACTTGTACGGGTCAATGCCCAGTTGCTTGGACATGTATATGTCGTTCACAATAAAGGGGTTATGGGTCTTGATCACCTTTATGTCTTTGATATCAAGGCCTGCATTCTTGAGGGCCATTTTTGCTGCGGGCACAGGTGCCATGGCCATGAAGCCAGGCTTTTCCCTTGCAAAGCCATAGGAGATGACCTGTATGGTCACGTTGGGATCCTTGCTCAATTCCTTGGCCTTGTCCTTTGTGGTGACGATGATTCCAGCATTACCGTCGGCAGGGTGTGTCTGGGTTGCGAAGGTAAGGACCCCACCGGGGATGACCGGTTTCATCTTGGTGATCACATCCTTTATCACAGGGGTAATCCCTTCATCCTCTTCCACAAGCCTTGTTTCCTTTTTGGTAACCGTTGCCTCCACAGGGAACATGTATCTCTTTTGGAACTCCCTGTCGTTTTTCAAGGAATCCAGGTACTGCTCATATCTCCTCACAGTAAGGTCATCGCATTCTTCCCTGGTTATTCCTGTTTCCCTTGCCACATTTTCCGCAGTCTCTATCATCTTGTTACCCACTGCGGGATCGCAGTTGAAGTTGTCCATAAGCCAGTTCTCCGAGATCACTTCCCCCCCAGGTCCCAATGGATTGGGCCAGATGGTATGGGGACCGTTGGAGCACCTATCCACCAAGAGCACATACACATTCTGGAAGAGCCCAAGCTCCACCCCCATTGCGCCAAAGAATAAACAGGTGGTGGAAGTGGTGCAGGCCTGGCTCATGGCCACCGCAGGCAGTCTCGCACCCATCATATGGGCTGCCCATGGACTTGAATAGAACTGATGGTGTTGGCCGATTGTGTTTCCAAATATCATGTAGTCGAAGATAGTGGGTTCCCACCCTTGGGCACTTAGCCATCTCTTGGAGGTCTTTGCCCCCAGCTCAATGGCATTGTCCAATGCCAAGCTTCCCTGCCACCTGCAAAAGGGCGTTGAATAATAGCCCTTGTAAGGAATAAACGCATTTTTCAACATCTAAGCCTACCTCCTCATTTTTTATTAAGCATCAGACCACTTACCATATCTTTCCCTTAAAATCCTATGCAATATCTTGCCAGTTGGGGTTCTGGGCATTTCTTCATCGGGTATGAAGTCCACTGTCTTGGGTCTCTTGTACCCTGCAAGTTTTCCCTTACAGTGTTCCAGGATGTCCTTCTTTAGATCCTCTGTGGGCTCATAACCTTTATGCAAGACCACCACCGCCTTTATTGCCTCCCCCCATTTGGGGTCTGGTACACCAATTACCGCCACATCCTTTACAGCCTTATGGGTTGCCACCACTGCCTCCACCTCAGAGGGGTACACATTTTCTCCGCCTGTGATTATCATGTTGGCCTTTCTATCCACCAGGGTATAGTAGCCATCCTCGTCCCTTCGGGCCATGTCTCCCGCTGAGGACCAACCTTCAAAGAAGGCCTCTGAAGTCTTCTCAGGATTCTTCCAGTACTCCTTAAAGAGCATGGGTGTCCTGTAGTACAACTCTCCCACCTCTCCCACAGGCACCTCCCTCTTCTGTTCATCCAAGAGCCTTATCCTGTCAATACCGAATATCTCTCTCCCGATGCTCCCTAACTTTCTAAATTGATCCTCTGGCCTGAGCAGCGTCACAAGGCCTCCCTCTGTACTACCATAGGCCTCCCAAAGCTCTGCATTCTTAAAGTAATCCATGATGGCAAGCTTTAATTCCTTTCTGGCGGGTGCAGAGGAAATCAAGAGTTGCCTAATTGAGGACACATCAATGCTCTTTTTTATTTCATCTGGAAGGGCAAGGATCATTACGTAATGCGTTGGAACCAGAGAGGTGAATGTGATCTTATACTTTTCAATGGTTCTAAGAAGATCCTCAGGATCAAAGCTGATCATGTTATAGACGAACACAGGAGCTGTAACCAAGGTATAGCAGAAACTATAGAAGATGGAATTAACATGGCACATGGGCATCACCAACATAACCTTATCCGTTGGCCTCACACCCATGTTGATGTCGTTGAGATAATACTGGGCCATGTAGCTTTCATGAGTCCTCACAACACCCTTTGGCTTTCCTGTGGTGCCTGAAGTATACATAATGGTCCAAGGATCATCTGCATCCACAATATAATCTGGCTCATCGGGTGAAGAGGACTTTAACCATTCTTCGTAGTGGATATAGCCCTCAGGTGCCGGGCCATCACCCAGATACACATAGGCATCCTTAGGCACACAAAGTTTGTCCTTGATCTTGTTTATCTTTTCCACAAAGGGCTGCTCCACGATGAAGGCCTTGCACTCCGCATGATTTACTATGTATTCGATCTCCGGGCCTTCAAGCCTGAACATTACAGGGACGATAATTTGGCCTCCTTTGGCACAACCAGCATAAATATCCATCCATTCGCCACGATTGTAGCTTATGACCGCAAAGGTATCCTTGTAGTTGACCTTAAGTTGCCTAAGCCCGTTGGCCAGTCTGCATGCCCTCTCATTCCAATCCTTGAATGAATACTCTTTGAACTTGTCCTGCCAACCAAGCTTTTCAGGATAATTGATGGCATGCATCTTAAGAACAGTACCAATATGCATCCATTTACTCCTCATCTCCATACCTCCTTACCTTATTTTGATTGTTCTCTTCACTCTTTGTCTCCCTTATTCTGCTGCCCGTGGATCTCCATGGCAAATAGGGCTGCTCCAAAGGCCCCTGCCAGTTGTGGATGGGGAGGGACCAGGACCTCCTTTTGTGTGATCTCCCTCAGCATCTCCACCATGTAGGGGTTGTGTTCCACAACTCCACCTGTCATCACCACCTTTTCCGTGAGGCTATCCATCTCCAAGGCCCTTTTGATTACGGACAGAAACAGGCCCTTTACAATGTCTTCCACCTTNTTCCCTTGCCTTATCTTTTCCAAGACCTCTGTGGCGGTAAACACGGTGCAGTAACTTCCCAGCTCCACCATGTTGGTGGACCTCCTTGCCATCTGGTCCATCTCTTCCAGAGGTATGTTAAGCCTTAAAGACATCTCCTCCAAAAAGGCCCCTGTACCTGCTGCGCACTTGCGGTTCATCTTGAAGGATATCCTTCTTCCCTTTTCATCCAGTTTGATCACCTTATTGTCCTGGCCACCTATGTCTATTATGGTGATGGCCTCTGGGAAAAAGTGGAAGCAGGCCTTTGCATGGCAGGCTATTTCCGTCTTGGACTCACCTCTAAAATCCACATTTTTTCTCCCATAGCCTGTGCTCACACAGAAAAAATCCAATTCACCCAGGCCAGCCTTGGCTGCCTCAAAGGCCTCCTTGGAACTCCTCTCAAAATCCGTACCCGACCTCCTCACATCAAATCCCAAAAGGTTGGCCTCCTCATCCAGGATGGCCACCTTTGTCCTTGATGCACCCACATCCACTCCCACGAAATACACCTATGCCTCCTCCAATTGCTCCACAAAGGCCTCTATGTTCGTCTTGGCCTGTTCCTCTGAGAAACACCTCAGATCGTTTAGATCCCCGTTTATCACAAGGCACGGTATGTTGAACCTCTTGGAAAGCCTCTCAGGCATTCCGTACCTGTTGTTGGAGTTATTAGGGCATGTCTTGGCATCGTGGAATATGATCCCTTGAAATTTGAAAAACTCAAACATCCTATGGATATACTCTTCCTTGTATTCCTCGTCCCTCACTATGAAGAGTTCTGTATAGGCAAGGGCCATGCTCTCAAAGGGCCTTTGAGGGTTCAGTTGATCAAATATCCAGCTGTTGCAGTAGGTGGAGGCTACGATGCAGGTGTTGAGAGATGAAAACAACTCCGATAAGGACCTGAGTTTTCCCCATATGGGCATCCCTTCCCAATACACCCTGAACCTCTCATTGGGGACACCTGAGATACCTTGCTCTGCCCTTTCCTTTAGCTCCTTTAACAGGACCTCATAGTATTCATTTGCCTCCTTTGTACCCCTTGCCACCACAGCAGGACCCATGTGAATGGTTGCATCAAAAAAGGTCCAGGGAGATGGTTTATGGGCAGCTGTCTCAAGGCATGCCCTCCAAAGTTCCGATGTCCTCCTGGATAGGCCCACCACCTCCTTGAACCTATCCATGTCGAATCTTTCTCCTGAGACCTCTTCCAAGGGGGGGATCAGGGCCTTAAATTGTTCTGCCACATCCTTCAGATGGTATTCCTCTATCTTCCCCAGGGATCTGTGGGTGTACACACCGATTACAGGTACTTTGAATTCCCTTCCATAGAAGGAAAACCAATCCTTTACATCCCTACATTGGTTTGTGTTGAACACCAATACATCCGGTCTGGGCACAGATTGGATGTTGTATGACTTTTGAAGGGGAGTGCGTTTGGCAAGGTAAGAGCCTATGTCACTGGTAAGATATGAACAGATGTCAGGAGAATACCCCACCTGGTTGGCATAGGGTATCAGTTCTGTTGCCATTCGTGATGCCCCCAGCATGGCTCCATGGTTTTCGGGAAAATACACCAAAAACCCCATTCCCCTCAAAAGCTCTGCAGGGCCAACGCTTGTACACCAGGCTATCTTTTTTGAGCCTGTCTTAGATGCCTCGTCCAGTTCATAAAAATGGTCTGCCATAATCTTCTTTAAAAGCTTGGCAGACTCCAATGGCTTACTCTTTTGTTCCATTACAATGCCTCTCCAATGATCTCTGAGATGTCCATGATCTTGAGCTTTGCCCTTTTGTCCTTGGGTAGTGCCTTGTGCCCCTTTCTGAGATTGTCCTTACAGGCAGCGCACCCTGACACAATGATCTCCGCTCCCACCGAGACCGCATCCATTACCCTGTCCGAACCCATCTTCACCGCCAGTTCAGGGTTGTTTGCCATTACCCCTCCTCCACCGCCACAGCACTTGGCCTGGAGCCTGTTCCTTGGCATCTCAACCAATTTTAAGCCGGGGATGCTTGTAAGGATCTCCCTGGGAGGTTCAAATATCTGTAATGCCCTTCCAAGGTCGCAGGGATCGTGGTAGGTGACCCTGGCCTCAACGGGGGTGTTAAATTTGATTCTACCCTCTTTGATAAGCTTGTGTATGAAGGTGACGGTGTGGTGTATTTCGATTCCCAGGTCCACAAACTTTGGATATAGTTTTTTAAATGTCTTAAAGCAACCTGCACAGGGGGTTACCAAGGCCTTGGCTCCCGTTGCCTTTATGCTCTCCGCTATCCTCTTCACATGGCCTTCAAAGTCATCGCTTCCCATGAGATATAAGGGGAAACCACAGCAATTTTCCTTTATACCCAATACCGTGTAATCAACACCCGCAAGGTCCAAGGGTTTTATAAGGCTTGGGACCATCTTCATGTCCAAATAACTGGGGACACAACCCATAAACAAAAGCACCTCTGCCTTTTCCTTCAAGGTGCCTTTTTCTATCCTTTCCTTTAGTGAAGCAGGATAGATCTGGATCCTGTCTTTCTGCGGACTTGCGTATACATTACCGGTCTTGAGGATATTATCCCTAACTGCCAACACGGGTTCTGGAGTAAGACCTTCCTTGAACAAATACCTCCTTACCCCTTCCACGATTTCATCCACCTTGATCCTGGCAGGGCAAAAGTAGGTACAGGCCTGGCAGGTGGTACAGCTGTAGAAGGCCTCTGCCAATTCTCTGGAAGGCTCAACCTCGTTGTTCATAAAGTAGAAGGCAAGGGCATTCCTACCCCTTGCGTTTTTGGACTCCCTGTGTGTGGCAGCAAAGGTGGGACAGCCCAATCTACAAAAACCACAGTGGATACAGGCGAGCACCTCGTTGTCTATCTCTCTGCCAAAGGACCTTGCTGATTCAGGATCTTCCAAGAGGGGTTTAAAGGCAAAGTAGTCGTATATGTCTGCCTTCTGGTCCTCAAGCCCCATCTTCCCTGGATTTAGGATGTTCAAGGGATCCAAGAGGGCCTTGATCTTCCTCATCAATTCCAAGGAATTCCCCAACTGCAACCCAATGTGTGGTGCCCTTGTGAGTCCGCTGCCGTGCTCCGCACTTAAGGTGCCCTTCGCCTTTAGGGCAATGGAGACCAACTCTTCTGAGGCCTTTCTTATCCTCTCCCAGTCCTGTCTGTCCCTCACATCTGCCACAAAGGTGGTATGCACATTTCCATCTCCCACATGGCCGAAGGTGGCTATTAGGATGTTGTACTTCTCAGAAATAACCTGGGCCTGTCTGATGGTATTGGGGATCTCTGTGCTCGGCACACCCAGGTCCTCTGCTATGGGAATGAGGCGGTTCCCAGGCCTGATCCTGGAAAGGGTGGGCACAAGGCGACCCCTTGCCAGCATCATCTCCTCCCTCTTCTTGGGATCGTCTGACCATTCAAATTCAAGGCAGCCATGGGCCTTCATGATCTCACCTATCCGGTTCATGTCCTTTATGACCACATCCTTTGCACCATCTGCCTCCATAAGGAGCAATGCCTCTATCTTGGAAACATCCTTTTGGAGCACCTCTTCCACCACCTTTAAGGAAAACTTGTCCAGGATCTCACAGCCGGCCAGCTTGATCCCTGAGGTAATCACCTCTGTGACAGCTTCCCCTGCCTTGTTTAGATCCCCAAACACCGCTACGCTAAGGGCTCCGTATTCTGGTTTTGGTTCCAGCTTCACTACGATCTCTGTAATGATCCCCAATGTGCCTTCTGAAGAGGCAAATAGGTGGGTGAGGTCGTATCCCAAGGAGGATTTGGGGGCGATTGTGCCTGTTTGGATTATATCCCCATTTGCCAGTACCACCGTGAGGCCTTTGATGTAATCCCTTGTGGTCCCGTATTTTACCGCCCTGTGGCCCGATGCGTTTGTGCTCACCATCCCACCTATGGTGGCTATCACCTCACTACCCGGATTTGGGGGGAACATGAGGCCCTGTTTGGCAAGTACCGCATTTAGTTGGGCACAAATAACACCAGGCTCCACCTTGGCATAGAAGTTCTTGGGGTCTATCTCAATGATTTTGTTCATGAGGTGAAGGTCCAAAAGGATCCCGCCCTTCACAGGAAGCACTGCACCTGTGACACTGGTCCCTGATCCCCTTGCCACCACAGGTATCCTTTCCCTTGTGGCCAGTTTCATTATCTCAGATACTTCATCGGTGGACTTGGCAAATACCACATAGTCTGGGATGCCTTTGTGTACAGACATGTCCCTGGAATATGCCATGCACTCAACCTTGTCACTGAAGACATTTTCAGTGCCCACAATACCTTGGAGTTCTTCAAGCACGCCCATTGGATCCTCCTTTGATAGCCTTTAAAAGGGTTTGAAAAACAAAAACACCTAACCTTTTTTGGAGGGGAAGGGGAGAAAAGACGCCTGTGTGCCTGAACTTATAGAAGGCCTACCCCCCAAAAGGGACTCTTAGAGTCCTAAAATTATAGTCGGCATCTTGCATTGTTCCACCTGAGGTTCCTTTTTAGCTATAAAATAACTACAGGATCTGATTAACCGTGTCAATAGGTGTTATTAAAACCACCTTTCCACCAATCCCTTTATCTCGACCCTATCCAGCCATCTGATGGCCTTGCTTATATTTGTAAGCCAGCTGAAGGAATACACATAGTTCACCATAAATCCCAGGGAATCCCTAAGGGCCCTCTCTGACCGATTCCCCAAAAAATTTATGTATTTCATATGGACACTGGCCCCGTTGCTTAGGTGAAAGTTGGCCACGGGGTTTAGGGGCTTGCCTTCTTCGGTCTTTTCCTCTGCCACGTAAAAATAGGCCAGTTTCCGCAGGGGTTCTTCCAAGCATGTTACATATTCCTGCTGATACCATGTGTCCGTCTCCANGATCTCCAAGAGCAATGTGGCTAAATCCTTTTGGGGTTTGCCTGCCAGCTCATAGAGCCTTTTTTGATGGGATCTACTGAAAAAGTCCTTTAGAATCTTGCTGTTTAGTTTGAACCCAACCTTTTCTCCAAGGAGTACAGGCCTTAGATACCTCTTGTAGAAACCAGGGAGTGGGCTTAAGGTGGCAAAGTTTTTTATCTCAGGTTCCTTTTTTCGGATGAAATCCACCACCTTGAATATCAAAACCTTACCCAGGCCAAGGCCTGCAAGCCCATTTTGTGTATTGTTGATGGAATAAAATATGGCAGTGTCGGGATTCTTGAAGGACTTTTTCTCAGGCCCCACTATATCATGGATGGATTTTATTATCCCCTCTGTGAGCGCCACTTCAATGAATACAATGGGTTCATAGGGCCAGATCTTGTGATACAGGGCAAAGCACCTCCTATCCCTACCCAATCTATCTCCCATCTCTTCTATTGAGGTCATGGGGTGAACCAGATCCCTGTTCTTGATGATCTCGATCTGCCTGTAGGGGCTGTCCAAGGTGATCTCTTCAAGGTACAGAAAGCCTTCCTGAAACCAGTTTTCAAAGATGAAGGAGATCTCCTTGTCCAAGGCATATAACTGTGGTTCAGCCTTTGAAGAAAGGGCCAGTATATCACCCCTTAGGTCCAGTAGGAATTTGAGTCCACCAGGCCAGCGTACCAAAGAGCGAAGTTTCCTGAATCTCGGGCTTAGTGTGATTTCCCTTAGCTTGGCTAAAACATGGGGCCATTGGGGATCATTGGGATCGCATTGTATGAGTTCATTCACAATGGGCATTATCTGTTCTTTGGATATGTCGTAGCTATGGAGGAGTGTATTAAAAAATTCCAGCTTTTCTTTTTCACTGAGGCTGTTGTATATCTTGGATATTTCTTGGATGCCGTCATCCGACTTTAAATCAACTCTTTCTACATTCTCAAAAAGCTTTAGTAGTTTTTCAAGTAGTTTAGTTTTTTCTTCTTCTTTTTTCATTGGCCTGTGCTCCTTTTAGTATTAGATTTACCACAAATACATTCAAAAGATTTCTGTAATTTTTCTCACCCAAGATAATGTTGTAATACCTCTCTAGAAGTGATCTACCAAACAAAAGAATTACAGAATGGTAAAGTCTTGGCCTTGAATAAAAGCCATATGCAATCTTGTGTGCATACCAAAGTTCTTGAAATAATTGGGATTCCAGTCTTTGATAGTACATGCTGTGCATTGTTTCCAAATCATTACCAAATTCCTGAAAGATGGTCCTAAAAATCTTTGCAGATCTTATGGCATAGTACATGCCTTCACCTGTGATGGGGTCTGTTATCCCTGCTGCATCTCCGATGAGAATGGCCTTTGGGGGAGGCCTTTTGGGAAAGGGTGTAAACCTAAAGGGTATGGGATGCAGGGCCTTTCTCTTGACGGTCCAATTGCTGAACCCCAATGCCTGGATGTAGGAACTTAGATTTTGCTCAAGGTTTAGGCACCTCTTACTAAGGGTCCCTGTCCCAACGGAGAGATGTCCTGCCTTGGGAAAGGCCCATGAATAACCTGATGCCTCAAATCCAAACTCAAACCTTGCAGCAGAACCGATCCTTTTGAGCTCTTTTGGGTTTTGGGGTTCCAATTCTGCCTCAAGGGCCCACATCCAAGGGGAGGCATTTTGTAAAGCCACCTTCCTTGTAACCTTGCTTAAGGCCCCATCCGCTCCCACAACAACACAGGCCTTAATGCCACCTTTGTCCGTTATTACTCTAAAATCTCCCCAAGTACCCCTTACATCCAAGAATCTGGTTTCCTCCCTTAGGGTTATCCCCAATTCTTTGGCCCTTTGCACCAAATAATGATCAAGCCTATCCCGCATCACCATGGAGACAATGGGAGAAGAAGACTCTTTCTTACATATGACCCTTGTCCTGAATTCCATAGAGGCTTCATGGCATTCCACTTCAACTACTTCTCTTATATCAACGGGTAATTCTTTGATGGCACGAGGGGTAAGCCCTCCTCCGCAGGGCTTGTAACGTGGGAGCTTGCACCTTTCCAAGAGACATACATCCACCCCCAGGGAACCTAGCTCATAGGCCAAGGTAGCCCCTCCCACGCCACCTCCCACTATCACTATGTCATGGGCCCAAGACACATCCAGTTCCCTTCAAGTGGATTTAAACGTTACTCTTATATGACATAAAAGCCTTCATTGGCAAGCAATCACAAAGGGCTTTATGTAGGTAATGAAAAAAGTTACTTTAAAAGGCAATTACTGCTTTTTGCCCCAGGGAGTTTGTGCGATATTAATAACATGTCCNAAAAAGGGGTGTCCAATGGAAGATAAAAACCAGAGGCCTGATAGAACCAANTTGAGTCAAGACTATTACAAGGTCTTGGTGGAGGAGAGTTTTGACGGGATCTTTATCCAAAAAGGCCNCAAGATCTGGTTGGCCAANGGCAGGCTACATGAGATGTTGGGTTATAAACCAAATGAACTCATAGGACTGGATCATTGGATGGTCTACACCCCTGAATACCAGTCCCTTACCAGGGAAAGGGCCAAGGCCAGGATGAGGGGAGAAGATGTAACTCCCAGGTACAGGGTGAAGCTCCAGAGAAAGGATGGTTCATGGCTTTGGGGGGAGATAAATGCAAAGGCAGTGATGGTGGAAGGTGAACCTGGGGTGCTTGTGTGGATAAGGGATATACACCAGCAGGTCCTGATGCAGGATGCATTGGAGCAAAGTGAACTAAGATTTAGGTCTGCCTTTGAACATGCAGGGATTGGCATTGCAATTGTAAGCCCAGATGGAAGGTTCATAGAAGCCAATGGGTTTTTGGCCTCCTTTTTGGGATACAAAAGGGAAGATCTGATTGGTATGCGGATAGAAGCTGTTACTCATAAAGAGGACTGGCAGCGGGATGTGGAAGTGCACAGGGGCTTGCTAAGCGGGCTTTACCAAAACATTGTGGTAGATAAGAGATATGTGAAACCTTCTGGTATGGTGGTGTGGGGTAGGGTCAGTAGTTCTCTTCTGAAGGATAAAAATGGAAATCCCCTTTATGTCATCAGCCACGTGCAAGATATAACAAAGGAAAAGGAAGCCATTGAAAAGTTAAGGGAAAAGGAGGCATTCATATCCGCTATCCTTGCTGTAATGCCTGACCCAATGGTTGTCTACGATACCAATATGAATGTACTTTACATAAACCCTGCTTTTACAAAGACATTTGGATGGGATAAGAGTGAGTTTCAAAATGATCCTGGCGTGTTTTTGCCAAGCTCTGATTTATATTTGACAGATTCGCAGGCTATCAAGTCAATTATATACCAAGGGCAACCTTATATTGAGACAAAAAGGGCTACAAAGCATGGAAAAGAAATTGATGTAGTCTTGACTGCTTCTTTACTGAAACAGGATCACCTAAAAGGCTATGTGGTTATCTACAGGGATATAACAGAATTTAACAAAATAAAACAGCGGGTTGAATCAATTCAGAGATTAGAATCCCTTGCGTACCTTGCAGGAGGGGTGGCCCATGACTTTAACAACCTCCTTACAGGCATATTGGGAAGGACGTCTATTTTGAAACTGAAAAAAGACCTTCCAGAAGAATACAAATCCCAGATCCTGGAGATGGAAAAATGCGCACTTGAGGCATCCAACCTCACTAAACAGCTTTTGATGTATGCAAGGGGTGAAAAACCGTCATTACAATCACTGGATTTAAACTCTTTGGCTCAAGATGTAATTCAGATGTTTGGAAGAACCAAAAAGGATTTGACCATCTTTAAGCTTCTGGAGGATGATCTGCCCTATGTTGTGGCAGATAAGAGCCAGTTGGAGCAGGTGATTCTAAACATCCTGGTAAATGCCTCGGATGCAATGCCAGCTGGAGGCAAGATATATGTTGAAACCTCCAAGGTGTTTTTGGATCAGAGGTATGTGGAACCTTATGGTGTAGAGCCCGGGCAGTATGTGCGTATTGCCATTACGGATACAGGTTCTGGGATTCCACCTGAGATTCAAAAGAGGATATTCGAACCCTTTTTCAGTACAAAGGAGCTTGGGAAGGGAACAGGCCTGGGTTTGGCCACTGTTTACAGGATTGTAAGATCCCACAGTGGGATTATAAATTGCTACAGTGAGGTGGGAAGAGGCACCACATTTACAATCTATCTCCCAACAGTTACCCAAGGGGTGCTTGAGTCAAAGGAAAAGTCCAAATATGAGGAGGAGCTTCCTCAAGGGAATGAGCGGATCCTTTTGGTAGACGATGAAGAGGTGGTATTAGAAGTGGGCAGGGATATGTTGGAATACTTGGGCTATGGTGTGGATGTGACGAATTCAGGGAGGAAAGGGTTAGAGGCTATCTCAGGCGGTGTGAAATATGACCTTGTGATCTTGGACATAGTTATGCCCGAGACAGGGGGGATGGAGGTGTTTAGGGAACTCAGGAGATTAAATCCCAACCAAAAGGTGCTCTTTGCCAGTGGGTACAGCTTAAACGGGGAAATGAATGAGATTTTGAATGAGAAACATGTGGGATTCATACAAAAACCATTTAATTTACATGAACTTGCAAGGGTGGTTAGAGAGATCTTGGATAAATGAGGGATTCAGATGGTTCCCGAAAAAGAGATTCAATATAGACTTCAAAAACTCCAAAGATACTTAAGCTCTAATGAGTGTGAATGTGTAATTGTAATTCAAAAGGCATCTTTGTATTATTTTTCTGGATGTGATCAGGATGCCCATCTTTTTGTTCCCTCTGAAGGGGATGCTCTGCTTTTGGTTAGGAAAAGTATTGAAAGGGCAGAAAAGGATTCCAAGATAAAGCACATTTTGGAAATAAAAAACTTCCGTGATATCAAAGCAAAGATAATGGATTTCTACGGAAGGATTCCAAACTCACTTGGTTTGGAACTGGATGTTGTCCCTGCAAGATATTATTTGGCATATCAGGCAGAGTTTGAAGGCTCAAGGATAGTTGACATTTCAAATGGGGTCAGGGAATGTAGGATGATAAAAACACCCTGGGAAATTGCCCGCATTGAAAAGGCTGCAAGTTTAGGTGATGATATGCTTGCCTATGTGGAAACTGCCTTAAAAGAGAAAGGGTGCTCAACAGAGACGGACTTGGCTGCCGAACTAGAGTATTTTTACAGGAAACGGGGACATGTGGGCCTTTTGAGGACAAGGGCATTTAATTCAGAGTGTTTTTACGGTCATGTACTCTCAGGCCCGGCAGGTGCAACTCCCAGCAATGCGCCCGGGCCAACTGCAGGCACAGGCATGGGGCCGTATTTTAGTCAAGGGGCAGGGTTAAATCCAATAAGGCCCAAGGAGCCCATAATAGTGGATTACACCTCCAACTATGAGGGATATGTATCGGATCAAGCAAGGACCTTCTCCTTGGGGGAACTTCCCAAGTTTCTAAGGGATGCCCATAGGTTGATGGTGGATGTGGCCCAGGTCTTTGTGGAAGAGGCAAGGCCTGGGAGGGTCTGCCATGAGGTATATGAAAAGTGCATACAAGTGGTGAAGGGAACCAGGTATGAAGAGGGTTTTATGGGATATCCCAAGCCAGTGCCCTTCCTGGCACATGGGGTGGGCCTTGAATTGGATGAATTGCCTGTGGTGGGCAAGGGGTTAAATACGGTCTTGGAAAAAGGGATGGTACTGGCCTTGGAGCCAAAGATAGTCTTCCCAGGCTTTGGTGTTGTGGGGATTGAGGATACCTTGGTGCTGGAAGATAGAGTTGCGAGGGTGCTAAATAGGTTTCCAAAGGATATATGCGTGGTATAGGAGGGATCCATGAGATTTCTCATAGTGGGACCTGGCGCAGTGGGGTGTCTTTTGTCTTGTCTCCTTTTTAGAGGTGGGCAAGAGGTGGAGCTATTGGATTACAGGCAAGATAGGGCAGAAAGGATTTCAAAGAGTGGGTTAAGGTTGGAAGGGGTCTCGGGAGAAGGGCATTATTATGTCCCTGTTAGCGCCGGGGCCATTCTAAGGGATCCTGACATTGTGATCTTGTGTGTAAAAGCTTACAAGACAAGGGAGGCTTGTGAGTTTCTAAAAGCACATTTGGAAACACAAAAGGTGGTGTTGACCCTCCAAAATGGCGTGGGAAATAGGGAGATAATGGAAGAGGTATTGAGCCAACATCTGATAACAGCCGGGGTCACATCAGAAGGAGCCACCTTGTTGGGAGAGGGTCATGTGAGGCATGCAGGGAAAGGAGAGACCATCATAGGAAGGGGGAGTTTGTCCCCTACCCAGGTTCAGGAGATAGTGGATGCCTTTGTTGCCTCGGGGTTGAATACCAGGTGGGCGGAGGATGTAACAGGGCTCATCTGGGGAAAGCTCTTGGTGAATGTGGGCATAAATGCCCTTACTGCCATAGCAAGGGTCAGAAACGGTGTGTTGGTTCAAAACGAAAATCTAAAGGCAGTGATGTCCCTGTTGGTGAAGGAGGCCTTGGAAGTGATAGGTGAAAAGGGGATAAAACTTCCCTTTGAGCACCCATTGGAGAAGGTCTTTGAAGTGGCCAAAAACACAGGCCAAAATATCTCCTCCATGCTTCAGGATGTATTAAAGGAAAAAAGAACAGAGATATCCTTTATGAACGGAGCCATTGTAAGTGAGGGGAAGAAATTGGGGGTGCCCACTCCCCTAAATGAGCTCATTACCCGTCTTGTGATGGGAATAGAGGAAACCCATGATAGGAGGGTTATACCATCTTAATTTTCCAAAGAACCATCTTGCATTCCCCCTTCAAGGGGTTTAAGTAGAAGCCATAAACCTGAAGGGTGGTTGGATTCTTAAATAAAAACAGGGAGAGAGTGATGCGCAAATTATTGCTGGTTGTGTTTTGTCTCTTAGTATGCAGCATGGCATACGGAGAGAATATGGTTTCGGATGTCTATCCCAACCTTGATTTGCCTGTTTTAAAGTGGGCAAGGCTTACAAAACTTGACGGGAAAAATATACTCAGATCCGATGATTTGACATACTCAGAGTCGGGCCTGATTGAGGAGATCAAGGCTAAGTACCCTGAAATGCTTAAAGAAGCAGAGAACAACCTCTTGTTTTTTCTTGAAGAAAGTCTTGGAAGAAGGCTTTTGATCGCTTCTGCAAAGAAAGAAGGTCACACCATGCAGAATGAAGAAGAGGCTATAATGCAATTTTTGCTCTCCAAGGTTAAAGATATCAAAGTGGAAGATGGGGAAGTAAAAAAGTTCTACGATGAAACCTTGGCCGGCATAGAGGGCATGAGCTTTGAGAAGGTAAGAGAACAGGCAAAGATGTATCTTCTGAACCTAAAGAAGAAACAGGCCATCCAAGAGTTTCTTGTCAACTTCGGAAAAGACAAGAACATCCAAGTGGATAAGGCTTGGTTTGAAAAGCATCTGAAAAAGCTCAACAACAATCCCGTTGATGAAGCCAGGTCTTCAGGGCGAATAACCTTTGTGCAGTTTGGCACAGATGGTTGTGAGCCATGTGAACTTATGAGACCTTTCATAAAAGAGCTGGGTGATAAATACAAGAACAAGAAAAATATAGTGTTTGTGGATGTGACAAAGAACAAGATCCTTGCCGTAAGATACGGTGTTGAAATGGTGCCGGTCCAGACCTTTTACGACAAATCAGGGAAAGAGGTGTTTAGGCATGTGGGCTTCTTTTCCAAAGAGCAAATAGAAAAGAAGCTCTCTGAGATAGAGCAAGGAGGTGTGAAGTCACAATGAAAGAGATAAAGATAAAGATCGGCGGTGTTGAACTTAAGGGAGAACTCTATGATACTCCCACGGCGGATTTGGTTTATAACTCACTTCCCTTATGGTCAAGATTCAATACATGGGGTGATGAGATCTATTTTCAGATCCCCGTTGAAACAGGTCTGGAGGAGGGGGCCAGTGAGGAAGTGAAGGTGGGTGAGATAGGTTACTGGCCTGAGGGTAATGCCTTTTGCATCTTTTTTGGAAAGACACCCATTAGCACAGATGAGAAAATCTTGGCAGCAAGTAAGGTAAACATAATAGGTAGATTGGTGGATGACCCGGCCAAGCTTAGGGAACTTAAGAAGGCAAAAGAGATTGGCATTGAGAAAGTATAAAGATAATCAACTCCTTTGGGCCGTGGACCCCCTTAACAAGGTTCAATTCTATGTCTGCTGTCTTACTTGGACCTGTTATAAAGGTGACACCCAATGATTCAGTCAACCACCCATCTATAAGCTCACTTGCAGTGCTCATATCTAACACGATCTGATCCTTTCCCACAATGGCAATGTGGACCGGTGGTAATAATGAAATCTCCCTTAAAAATGGCCTGTTGTTCCGGATCACAAGTGTTGAAGTCTCTGCAATAGAAAGGTCTATGGGAGAGATACCTACTTGAATGTGTTTGAGTCTTTCCAAAAATTCCTCAAATTTTATAGAATTATCGGCCTGGAGTACATCCCAACCCTTGGTTTTCAACTCAGGTATAATTTCATCTGCCAATGGAAATCCCTCTAAGGGGATGCAGACCGAGTTATGTGTAGCATATCTTTTGGTTAGGAAGTCCACAAGTGAATGTCTAAGATGCTGTGGATCTTTTGCCTCATAGACTTCAACACCTATTTGCTTTGCTTCTGTTATGAGCCTATCAACTACACGATCTGGTCTCAAGTATTATCCCTTCTGATAAGATTTATTGTGCGGGTTACCAAATTGTAAATGGGAGGTGATTTTGAATAATATTCAAATCCTTTTATTGCCAAGTATTCCAAGTCCTTTTTTGGCTTGATGTGATATTTATCGTAGCCCTCTTTGTACCTTCTTCTTAGCTCAAGGAGCATCCTTGGTATTTCTATGTGGAGAGGGCATATGTCTTTGCATGCCCCGCACAATGTCTCACCAAAGAAAAGGTCTTTATACCTTTCAATCCCGAACAGTAAAGGATTTAACACAGCTCCCACAGGCCCACTATATACCCCTCCATAGGCATGGCCTCCTATCTTTCCATAAACAGGGCATATGTTGAGGCATGCTCCGCACCTTATGCAAGAAAGGATCTCCTTGAAGTCCGGATCCTTGGCTATCTTACTTCGGCCGTTGTCCAGTATCAGGACATAGAATGCTCCGTCCTTGGATACCTTTTCCCCTGGTCCCACAATGCTTACATAGGTAGCCATCCTCTGGGCTGCAGCTGCCCTTGAAAGCAACCGAAGGAGCAAAAGGGCTTCTCTTAAAGACCATACGATCCTTTCCATTCCCATGATCACCACATGTACCTTTGGGATGGTGATGGAAAACCTTATGTTGCCCTCGTTGGAGACCAGCATCACCTGACCTTTTGAGGCGATGGCCAGATTGCAGCCGGTGATACCCATGTCTGCCTCAAAGAATTGCTCCCTCAAGGTCCTTCTGGCTATCATGGTTAGCTCTTCAGGGATGTGTGTGTATGGGGCCTTTAATTTTTCTTGAAATAACCTTCCAATCTGTTCCTTGGATTTATGTATTGCAGGCCCCAGGATGTGACTTGGTCTTTCTTCTGCCAGTTGTATGATGAACTCACCCAGATCTGTCTCCACAGGTGTTATGCCATGGGATTCCAAGAAGTGGTTTATTCCTATTTCCTCTCCCACCATACTCTTGCCCTTAACCACCTTCTTTACATTGTGTTTCTCTGCCACCTGTAGCAAAATCCTTTGGGCGGATTCACTATCCCTTGCAAAAAAGACCTCCCCTCCCTTTTCTCGAACCCTTTGTGTAAAGGTTGTGAGGTACTGATCCAAATTTTGGACGGCATGAATCCTAACTTCCTTTGCCTTTCTCCTGAGTTCCTCAATGTCCCTAAGCTCTGCGTATCTTTCTAAGGTGGCCTTTCCTATTCTCATCTGGATAGACTGAAGTCCCTTTTGAAACTGCGGGTCTTTAATGGCCTCCTTTGCCTTTTTTCTATAGTCAAACCCTTGTTCTTGCATCTACCTTCCTGCTTCCAAAAGGAGTTCTGCCATATGCATCACCCTTATCTTAGAGGCCCTTTCCTTAAGGCCTCTTTTTAGGTGGAGCAAACAACCCATGTCTATCCCAACTATTATCTGAGGGTCTTGTCTCTCCATGAGCTCAAGCTTTGAATCTCTCATGGCCTTACTTATTTCAGGATATTTCAAATGGAAAAGGCCACCAAATCCACAACACCTATCCCAACCCTCTGCCCTGAAACCATCTCCCACAGGCTCAATGCCTCTGATCTTGGATAGAAGTTCAATGGGCTGCTGGTGGATTTGTAGCAATCTCAGGGCCTGGCAGGAGGGATGGAATAATACCCTTCCTTCCATGCGCAGACTAAGAGGAAATTCCATCCTTGTGCTCAAGAATTCTGTGAGCTCAAAGGTCCTCTTGGCAAGGGTATGGACCTTTTCTTCCCACAAGGGTTCTGCCTTAAAAAGGCTCTTGTAATGATGCCTCACCATGGCAGCACAAGACCCCGATGGTATCACTATGGGGTATTCTTGATCCCAAAAGGTGGAGATAAATCTCTTTGCCATTTCCTTTGCAACGGCAAAGTAACCTGCATTGAATGCCACCAAACCACAACATGGCTGTGTCTTTGGCCTAAGGACTTCCACATGGAGTCTTTCAAGGAGGGTCCTTGTGGCCTTAATAAGGGGATTGTAGAGATGTGCTGCCAAACATGTATCCAACAAGAATACGGGCTTTTTGGACATATCTTAAAAGAGGGGTCCTTGGGCCTGTTCGGGTATTGCCTGAGGCCTGACCCTCTTTCTCATCATCTTAAACTGTTCCTTCCTCAGGCCATATCTCCTCATGAGCTTTCTAAACTGCCTTGTGGTTACACCTGCTGCAAAGGCAGACTTGTCAATCCTACCGCCGTTTAGCTTCAGGAGGTCTTCTATGTATCTCTTCTCAGCCTCTTCCACTGCCTGCCTCCTCACCTCCTTTAGCGTACTTGAGCCGATTATGTAAAGTGGCTTTGTTTCATGCCCGGCCATGATCTCCCTTGGGAAGCTCTGGGGTGATAAGGTATCTCCCTTTTCGAGGATATATGCCCGTTCCATAACATTTTCCAGTTCCCTGATGTTTCCCGGCCAATCATACCGTTCCAGTGCCTCAAGCACCCGAGGATCCACACCCTTTATGTTTTTCATGTGGTAGCTGTTCAATTGCTTCAAAAACAGCTCCACCAACAAGGGTATGTCCTCTTTCCTTTCCCTTAGGGGCGGGACATAAATGGGAAAGACATTTAACCTGTAGTATAGGTCTCTTCTAAAGACACCGTTGTCCACAAGGGTCTTTAGGTCCACATTTGTGGCAGCTATCACCCTCACATCCACAGACACATTGGTCTCTCCACCCACCCTTTGGAATACCTCATCCTGCAACACCTGCAGGAGCTTTATCTGCACCGAGGGGGTGATGGTACCTATCTCGTCCAAGAAGATGGTGCCGCCATTTGCTATCTCAAACTTGCCCAGCTTTTTCTTGATGGCTCCTGTGAATGCACCCTTTTCATGGCCAAATAGTTCACTTTCCACAAGGGATTCTGGGATGGCTCCACAGTGCACACTGATAAAGGGCTTATTGGCCCTACCACTGTGTTGGTGGATGATCTTTGCCAAAAGGGTCTTTCCTGTGCCTGTCTCCCCTGTAAGCAATACCGTAGCCCTTGTGGGCGCCACTGCCTTTATCTGTTCATACACAGCCATCATGATGGAGCTTTTGGTCCTCAAGGCCTCTTGGAAGTCCCTCTGCCAAAAGCTATCCCTTAGGTATTCCAACTCACCTTGGGCCTGGATTGTCTTGTAGAGTTTCTCCAAGGTGTACTTTACTTCCACAGGTTTCACTGGGTAGGTGAGATAGGTGGCTGCCCCTGCCTTTACTGCCTCTATGGCAGACCTCTTTTTGTCAGGAGAGGTGATGATCACCATCAGGTGGGAAGGATGCTCTTCCTTTATCTTCTTAATGAGTCCTTCTGTCTCCAATTTGTTGGAGCTGGACCCGTCTGTTCCCACTAGTTCCAGGTCAAAAAACACTAGGTCGTGTTTTCTTTCCTTCAGGACGGACATCAAAGAGGGCAGGTCGTCCACAGAATCCATCTCGAACTCGCCATTTAGGGCAGTCTTGAGCCCTTCCAATATGAGGTTGTTTTTGGTTACCGCCAGCACATGCCTTAAACCATAGACCATTTTACACCTCCACTGACCTTCTTCTAATTCAAACAGTGGCCTCTTGCAAGAAAAATAGGTATTCATTGTTCCCAAATTTTCAAGTTGAGGTTGGCACACAAGACCTTTACAGAGGGGTGGTTCTGTCTTAATTACATCTAAAATACGTAGGGGGGTTCTATGGAGCAAGGATTACTGGAAGAAGGAATGCACTACGAAGGTTATTGCATCAGGCCACCTTCTGAGGCCTTTAGTATATTGCTACAGGTAACCTTGGGTTGTAGCCACAACAAATGCACCTTTTGCGGAAGCTATAAGGACAAGATATTTCGGATAAAGGATGAGGAGGTTATCCTAAGTGACATTAAATTTGCCTCAAAATACATGAAGAATCAAAACAAGGTCTTCCTCATGGATGGAGATGCCCTCATAATCCCTCAGGAGAGGTTATGCTGGATCTTAGACCAGATAAACAGCAACATCCCTTGGACCAGGAGGGTTGGATTGTATGCCAATGCCAAGTCCATCAGGAGAAAAAGTCCTGATGAACTTTTAAGGCTAAGGGAGAAAAAGCTGGGCATTGTTTATCTGGGTGTGGAGACAGGCGATGACCAGATCCTAAAGGAGATAAGAAAGGGAACCACAAGCAAGGAACTGATAGAACTGGGTAGGAGGGTGAAAGAGGCAGGGATAAAGCTTTCTGTCACAGTACTTTTGGGAATAGGAGGAAGGGAGAGATCCCTAAAACATGCAAGGGCCACGGGAGAACTTTTGAGCCAGATGGATCCAGATTATGTGGGAGCCCTTACCTTGATGTTGATCCCAGGCACTTCTTTGTATGATGACTACAGAAAAGGAATATTTCAGATGCCCACCCAGAGGGAGTTGTTGATGGAACTAAGGGAGATGATAGCCCACACCCATCTGAGCAGGGGCCTGTTCTTTTCAAACCATGCATCCAACTATCTGCCCATAAAGGCCAGGTTGCCTGAGGGGAAGGAAGAGGCCCTCAGGCTTATAGATGCTGCCCTGGCCGGGAAAGTATCCCTTAGGCCTGAATGGATGAGGGCCCTTTAGGTTTCCTTAAGGTGTGCCCTTAACCTTTCGTAGATGTCCTTGGGGATGTCCATGGCCTTGAACTGCTTTGGCCCTCTGGTATTGAGGCAGATCCTTCTTTCAAGCCCTTCCACCATGATCTGGCCTTCTTGGTTGTATATGTCATGCCTCAGTGCCAATGCCTTGCTCTTGAGCTCGCAAAGATAGGTGTGGATGGTGAGCTCATCAAAATACCTGCCGGGTCTGTGATACTTGGCATGGGTCTCGATGAGGCCGAATAGTATATTTCTTTCCTCCCACAACCTCCACATGTTGAGCCCTATGGCATCAAAGAAGGCATGGCCACATGCATCCATCCATTCATAATACCTTGGGTAAAAGGTAATTCCCAAGGCATCCAAGTCACCCCAGTTTATAAGCCTTTTATTTACAAGCACCTTTTCTTTAATCAAATATGGCCTCCACGAATTCTTCAGGATCAAAGGGCCTTAGATCCTCCAATTTTTCCCCCACCCCTATCCACAAGATGGGTATTTGTAATTCCTTGGCAATGGCCAGCACTACACCTCCCTTTGCTGTACCGTCTAACTTTGTGAGTATGATCCCGGTGACTCCCATTGCCTCCTTAAAGCTCTTTGCCTGGGAGATGGCGTTTTGTCCTGTGGTTGCATCCAAGACCAACCACACCTCATGGGGTGCACCTTCCAGCCTCTTGCTTGCAACCCTTTGAATCTTCATAAGTTCATCCATGAGGTTGTGTTTTGTATGCAACCTGCCGGCAGTGTCAATGAGCACCACATCAAAACCCCTATTAACTGCCGCCTCCAATCCGTCGTAAACCACTGCAGAGGGATCTGCACCGGGCTTTTGTTTTATCACGGGAATCCCCACCCTCTCTCCCCATATCTCCAACTGTTCAATAGCAGCTGCCCTGAAGGTATCAGCAGCCACAAACAGAGGATTTAACCCCTCTGACTTAAGGTGGTGCCCAAGCTTGCCGATGGTGGTGGTCTTTCCCACGCCGTTTACACCTATTATTATTATCACAAAGGGCCTCTTTGAGTCTAACTCAAGGGGCTGCCTTTCTATGGTGAGGATGTTCTTCATCAAGTCCTTAAGGGCCTCTTTTAATTTGGAGGAGTCATTCAACTCCTTGCGCTTAACCCTTTCCTTCACATCTTGTATCAATTCCATAGTGGTGGAAACACCCAGGTCAGCGGTGAAGAGGACCTCTTCCAATTCATCCAAGAGCTCAGGCGTGATCTCCTTCTTGCCCATCACAATTCGGTCCAAGTTTTGGGATATGGCCTCCCTGGTCCTTGAAAGCCCTTGCTTGAGCCTTTCAAAAAATCCCTTCCTATCTTCCTCCTTGGGAACTGATTTCTGCTGTTTTTTACCAAACCAACCAAACATTATATGCCTCCTGTGTGTACACCTGATGGATCTACCCAATTTTTATGAGACTTGGCATCATAACTCAAGGCCTAAATGGGTGGCCAGAGGATAAAGGCAATTGGAGGGCTCAGAGGATCTTAGGGAGTGAAAAAAGAAATGGGATACCCTGGGAGGCAAAACTTGTAGCTTTGAGGATCCATAAGGCAGGAAAATAACTTGACTTCTAAGGCCTATAATGGCTAAAAACAAAACCAAAATTTTGGAATGTGTGCCATGGAAGACAAGATCTCAGGCAAGGTTTTTTTGACCGGAGAAAATTTTGACACATTTGTGTGCCCTTCTTGTAAGATAGTAAAAAGACTGGATAGATCCAAACTCCTGAAAGCTGGGGCCAACCCTGTAATCAAATGCACATGTGGGAAAAGATACATAGTAGAATTTAGAAGAGGCTACAGGAAACAGGTTGAATTACCTTGTACCTATCATGGCTTAAACAGACCCATCAGCGGGTTTGGAATCATAAAAGACATATCTTTTTATGGGATAGGTTTTTTGTCCCTTACCGAGATCCAATTTACATTGGAAGATCTTTTGAGGATATCTTTCCAGCTTGATACTAAGACTATAACTAAGATAGAGGCGGATGTGCAAGTTAGAAGAATTTATCAAAATAAAGTAGGTACGGATGTAAAGAGTTGGAATAATCATGAAAAGGAGATCTGGTTTTACCTTTTACCAACCTAATAGATATGTTGGATAAATCCGGAAGAAAAATCTCGATCAGTGATACGCCACACGGGCGTTTGCCTCTTGATTACTTAAAAGAGAGGATTCTCCTCAGTAAGCTCCTCTATTTTATGCTTCCCTAAATACTTCAGTTTAGCTTTATCATTACTGTGTATCATTCTGAAATATGGTATGTGAAAGCTCAATTAATTTAGGCTTGAATTGTTCCTTTGAACTACTCTTGAAGACCATTACCAAGCTCTAATATTTTATGAAATAGAGCGCATTGCTAATGATTGAACAGTTTATCGGGTTTGTGGGGTTCAAAACAGGCAAGACCAGCGAGAGGGGCGAGAAAGGCGGGAAAAGCAAGATAAGTTCAATGTTCAACGTTCAATGTTCAAACTTGAGGGTTTCACAAGGCCTGCCATGGAAGCGAACAGGATGGTGACATTTAGTCCGAGGCTAAACGGCAGTTTTTAGGTGTTGAGCACCTCTAAGTGTAGAAGGACTGAGTATTTCCTTGACTTCTCATAGGAACTTATCTTAACCTTAAAGGCATGGAAGCAATACCACAAAACATACACCATCAAGAGATAGACCAAATAGTAGGCCGTATGATAGAAATTCGGCTTGCGCCTACCCTTGAGCAATTCGTCCGTAAAGAGGATTTAAAAGCTAAAGAAGTCTCCTTGGTGGAGAGGATTATAAGGCTTGAGGAGGAGCTCAGGGCCTTAAGGGAAATAGAGAGGGCTCACTTTGAGGCCATTGAGAAGCGCTTTGAAGCCATGGATAAACGCTTCGAGGCCATGCAAAGGGAGACGAATGCGAGATTTGAAGCCATGGACAAGCGCTTTGAAGCCCTCCAAAGGGAGATGAATGCAAGGTTCGAGGCCATGAACAAAAGATTTTCCCTATTACAATGGTTTATCGGTATCGGCTTTAGTGTACTCGCCTTACTCCTCACAGTCTTCAGATTCTCTTAGGTGACCATCCACTTACAAGATGTTGCCTTCTGAACGGTTTCAACAAGGTGACGCATCTTTCGGCAGCTTAAGGAAAGTGGGGGTAGAATGCCACAAAAATGCTTGACTATATGGGGCCTATGGCCTATAAGGGAGTCTAAGCGGGCATAGCTCAGCTGGTAGAGTACAAGCTTCCCAAGCTTGGTGTCGCGGGTTCGAATCCCGTTGCCCGCTCCAAGTGAGCAGAGAAATCTGCGGGCTTTGGCCCGCTTTTTTATTGATGAGGGTCAAGATGCGTTCTGCCGAATTCATAGTCCAGAGATCATGGGAGCTCCTTTCTCCCATCATAGAGGCCAATGGATTTGAGCTGGTGGAAGTGGAGTTTGTGATGGAAAGGGGCCATTGGATCCTAAGGTTGTATGTGGACAGAGAAGGAGGAGTGAACCTGGATGACTGCGTTCAACTAAGTGAGGAAATAGGCCATATCCTGGATGTGGAAGATTATGTGGATAGAAGCTACAACCTTGAGGTATCCTCTCCAGGTCTAAACAGACCCCTTAGGAAGGAAAAAGATTTTCAAGCACATGTGGGAAAGAGGGTTAAAATAGTTATGAAGGAACCTGTGGAAGGCAGGAGGAACTTTAAAGGGATCTTAAAGGGTATATCTGACGGGCAAATAAGCTTGGAGGCGGATGGAGAGGTGTTTACATTGGCACTTTCAGGTGTTAAAAAGGCAAATGTGATATTCGATTTTGGAAAGGACAACATGAGGTTAAAATGAATACTGGGGAGCTCAAAAGAATATTAGACCAGGTGGCCAGGGAAAGGGGTATGGACCCACAGATACTCATCAAGACCCTGGAAGATGCAGTAAAAACAGCTGCCAAGAAAACCTTTGGTCCAAATTTTGAGATGGAAGTGAGATTCAATCACGACTTGGGGGAAATAGAGGTATTTGAGTTCAAGGAAGTGGTGGAAGAGGTGAAGGATCCCAACTTACAGATCTCATATGAAGAGGCCAAAAAGATAGATCCCGAGTGTGAATTGGGTGACAGTTTAGGGATCAAGATGAGCATGGAAAGATTTGGCAGGATCGCTGCCCAGAGTGCTAAACAAGTAATTATCCAGAGACTCAGGGAGGCAGAAAGGAGTCAGGTATATTCTGACTTTAAAGATAGAAAAGGGCAAATAGTTAACGGAATAGTGCAGAGGATCGACAGGGGATCCATAATCGTATATCTGGGAAGAACAGAGGCAGAGCTCCCTGTATCCGAACAAATTCCCAATGATACCTACAAGCAAGGAGATAGGATTAGGGCATACATATTGGATGTGAAGCAATACAGCAAAGGGCCTCAAATAATACTCTCAAGGAGCCACCCCAATTTTCTCGCTGCCCTATTTGAGGCAGAGGTACCTGAGATAGCCGAAGGGATTGTTAGGATTGTGCAGGTGGTGAGGGAACCGGGTAGCAGGGCTAAGATTGCTGTGACCACCAAAGATCCGGATGTGGATCCTGTAGGTGCCTGTGTTGGGCTTAGGGGAACAAGGGTGCAGGCGGTGGTGCAAGAGCTGAGGGGTGAAAAGATAGACATAGTGGTATGGGATAAGGATCCTGCCAGGTTTGTTTGCAATGCCCTGGCACCTGCTGACATAGTGCGTGTGGTGGTGGACGAGAATCATAAGTCAATGGAGGTGGTGGTACCCGATGATCAGCTGTCCCTTGCCATAGGGAAAAAAGGTCAGAATGTGAGGCTTGCAGCAAGGCTTACCGGCTGGAATCTGGATGTGATAGACGAAAGTACGTATAATAAAAAATTGAGGGAAGGTTATATATCCCTGATATCCCTTGAAGGGGTAAACGAAAAACTTGCCGCGGAGCTTACCCAGTATGGTTTTAGGTCTGCAAGGGAGGTAAGTCTGGCCCTTCCCTCTGAGCTTGCAGCCATACCTGGAATAGATGAAGAGATGGCCAAAGCACTTATAGCCAGGGCAAGGGAATATGTGATAAGGGAAGAAAGCAAGGAATTGGGTGAGATAGATAAGAGATGAAAAAGGGGCATGTTCCCACAAGGACTTGTGTGAGTTGCGGGGATAAAAAGCCAAAGGGAGAGCTCCTAAGGCTTGTTTTGGATGGCAGTGGTACGCTAATCTGGGACAAGGATATGAGAATGCCTGGAAGGGGTGCCTATGTATGCAAGGCAGGGGACTGTCTTGGTTTACTTGAAAAGAGAAGAAAGGTCCTTTCAAAGGTCCTGAAGAGGGAGATAAGATCTTTCATGCCCGTGGGAGATAAAGAGGCTTAGGGGGATAAATGTCTAATATGAGACTTTATGAGTTTGCAAGGCAACTCAGTATGGATAGCGATGCCCTTTTAAAGAGACTGAGGGCCGGAGGTTTAGACCTTCCCAATACAATGGTTATCCTTGATGAGGCTACGATAAAGAAGGCAAGGGAGATTATCTCTTCTTCAGGTGTGGGTAAGAGTCTGCATGTGGAAGAAACCAGGGTGAATCCTGGGGTGATAAGGCGTAGAAAGGTGAAATCAGAGGAAACACAAATACCACATTCTGCCCCAGAACAGATGCCAAAAGAGGAAGAAGAAAGAGTTGTGGAGATGGCAAAGCATAGGCAGGAGACAGCAGCACACCCAATGGAAACAGAGATTGTGTCAGAAGTGGTGGTGGAGATGAAAGAGCCTGAGACCAGTCCAGAACCCCCTTTTGTGGAGGAAGAAAAATCTGAACCAACACCCTTAGAAGAGGAGCCTGAGAACAAAGAAACAAGGCTTGAAAAGAAGAAACCCAAGCACAAACATTTTAAGCACAAGAAAAAGCCCAAGAAAAAATTCGAAGAGCCTGCAAAGATCATAAAGAGGCCCGAGGAGATTGTTCAACCTGAGGTTGGTCAACCTGTGGTTGTGCAATCTGAGGTCGTCCAACCAGAGGGTGTTCAACCAGAGGTTGGTCAACCTGTGGCTAAGCCACCTGAACCTGGAGCACCCAAGGCTGTTGCCCCAGCAATCCAAGAAGAGCCAATGGAAGAAGGGGTAGAGGAGCTTGCCCCGGGCGAGGAAATGGAGGATTCCGGTGCGGACACAAGCCTTGAAGAGAAGTTACCCGAGGGCATTGAAGAGATCTTTCCCGTTGAGGGCATACCCATAGGTGAACCCCTTAGGCCACAAAAGAAGAAAAAGGAGAAGAAGCGGGAGGCCTTTGAGGAAAGGGAGTCCATAAAGACTTTGAAGAAGATAAAGAAGATGGAGATATACGAGCGGGAAGAACTCTATGAAGGCAAGTTAAGGGCCAAAAAAGAAAAGAAAAAAGAGAAGAAACCCGCACCCGCAGTTCCCTTGAGGGTTGTTAAACCCCAAGAGGAGGTAAAACCAGAACCCAAGCCCACCAAAAAGAAGGTAAAGATGGAGCAATCCATCATACTTGGGGACCTGGCCAAGGCCATGGGGGTCAAGGCCTCTGAACTCATCAAAAAGCTCTTGGAACTGGGCACCCTTGCCACCATAAATCAGGCCCTTGACTATGAAACAGCAGCTCTTTTGGCGGATGAGTACGGATGTGAGATAGAACAGGTTGTTTTCAAAGAAGAGGACCTGCTCCAGGAAGTGCCTGACAAAGAAGAGGATTTAAGGCCCAGACCTCCTGTGGTTACTGTGATGGGACATGTGGATCACGGCAAGACCACCCTTTTGGATTATATCAGAAAGTCAAAGGTGGCAGAGGCAGAGTCCGGGGGTATCACGCAACATATAGGTGCCTATTATGTTAAGACCGATGGAGGGGGCGTTGTTTTCCTGGACACACCAGGCCACGAGGCCTTTACCGCCATGAGGGCAAGGGGTGCAAAGGTCACAGATATTATTGTGCTTGTGGTGGCAGCTGATGACGGGGTTATGCCCCAGACAAAAGAGGCCATAAATCATGCGAAGGCGGCAAATATCCCCATAGTGGTGGCCATAAATAAGATAGATAAGCCCAACGCCAACCCCGAAAGGGTAAAGAGACAATTGGCAGACCTGGGGCTCATCCCTGAGGAATGGGGAGGGGATGTGATATTCGGAAATATCTCTGCCAAGACAGGAATGGGTGTGGATGAGCTTTTGGGCCTGATATTGCTCCAGGCCGAAGTGATGGAACTGAAAGCAAACCCAAACAAAAGGGCAAAGGGTTTTATAATAGAGGCCAGGTTGGACAAGACCCGTGGGCCTGTGGCCACTGTGTTGGTTAAGGAAGGGACCTTAAATGTGGGTGATTATGTGGTAACCGGAGGGATCTACGGAAAAGTAAGGGCCATGTTTGACCACAAGGGCAGTAGGATGAAGAGTGCAGGCCCAAGCATACCTGTTGAGATCTATGGTTTGCAGGAAGTGCCCAATGCCGGGGACGAGATCGTGGTGGTGCCTGATGAAAGGACTGCCAAGACCATAGTGGAGCATAGAAGGCTGAAAGAGAAACAAAGGGATCTTTCGCCCTCAAAACCCGTGAGTATGGAGGATTTCTTTGAGAGGATAAAGGAGGGTCAGGCAAAGGAACTAAATGTGGTATTAAAGACCGATGTGCAAGGTTCCTTGGAAGCAATCTCAGATGCCCTGGGCAAGGTCACCAAGGGAGATATCAAGGTACAGATCATACACGCTGCAACGGGTGCGATTACCGAATCCGATGTGATGCTGGCATCCGCTTCCAATGCCCTTATATTGGGTTTCAATGTGAGGGCAAACCCCAGGGTTAAGGAAGTGGCAGAAAAAGAAAAGGTGCAGATCAGATACTACGATGTGATATACAACCTCCTGGAGGATGTGGAAAAGGCCCTCTCGGGTATGTTGGAACCGGTCTATGAGGAGAAGACCTTGGGAGAGGCAGAGGTCCTTCAGACCTTTAAGATACCCAAGATTGGGGTGGTAGCAGGTTGCATCGTGAGGAACGGCATTGTGAGGAGAAATGCCAAAGTAAGGGTCATCAGGGATGGGGTTGTGGTGCACGAAGGTGGGATTGCATCTTTGAAGAGATTCAAGGAGGATGCCAAAGAAGTGCAGGAAGGCATGGAGTGTGGTATCGGTCTGGAGAGGTTTCAGGACCTGAAACCCGGAGATATAATAGAGGTGTTCGCCCTGGAAGAGGTAAGCCAATAAATGGTGGTGGGTACCTTAAAAGTTTCCTTTCACCTTTCAGAGAACCATTCTCTTAAAGAGAAGAGAAGGATTGCAAAGAGTCTCTCTTCCAAAATTAGGTCCAAATTCAATGTTTCAGTGGCAGAGATCGGGGCAAACGATAAATGGCAGGTACTTGAATTAGGAATAGTAACCGTTGGAAACGATAAACAGTTTGTGGATACAAGCATAAGTAGTGTTCTGAACTATATTGATTCCATGTATATTGCACCTATACTTTCCACCGACGTTGAGATTTTAAATATTTGAAGGCTAAACTTGAAACCAAAAAGATCTGTAAGATTAGCGGAAGAGATTCTAAAAGAGTTGGCTTTGATATTGATGGAAAAGATCGGGGACCCCCGCCTTCGCAGTGTGACCTTTACACAAGTAGTAATGACAGATGATTTGAAGACGGCAAAGGTATATTACAGTGTGCTGGGAGAGGTGGAGAAGAAAAAAGAAGCGCAAGTAGGGTTGGCTGCTGCAAAAGGATTCATTAAAAGGGAAATAGCAATGAGGATGTCATTACGTTATGTACCCGAATTGCTCTTTTTTTATGACGAAAGCATAGAAGTGGGTAGCAAGATTGAGAGAATATTGCAGAAGATTGATGACGGAAGAAAACAAGAAAGTTGATGAAATAGTTGAGATCCTTAAGAACCAAAATATGTTTTTTATTCTTTCACATGTCGATCCAGACGGGGACGCCATAGGATCTCTCTTGGCTCTTTCATTGGGACTTTTGAGAATTGGGAAACATGTTTGGCCTTTCATCCACAAACCATTGCGTCTGCCCTATGTGGGATTGGATGCAGATAAGATCCTCAGGTTAGAGCTCCCAAAGGTCTTGGATGAGTATGTGTGTGTTGCATTGGATTGTACAAGTGAGAACAGACTTGGAGAGGTAAGTAAGCACCTCCATTCTTTTAAGAAGGTTATCAATATAGACCACCACAAGACAAACACCCTCTTTGGCCATGTGAATTGGGTTGACCCAGAGGCCTCCTGTGTGGGAGAGATGCTCTTTTGGATCTTGAAGGGTTTAGGGATCCCTTTTGACAAGGATATGTGGGGAAATATATACTATGCAATCCAGACTGATACAGGAGGATTCAGGTTTGACAACACCTCCAAAAGGGCCTTGGCCATAGCCCATTGTTTAGTGGAGGAGGGGGTGGTACCTTGGGAGGTGTTCTCCAAGACTTCCAATGCCAGGAAGGTAGAGGCTTTCAAACTACTGTGCGAGGGTATAAAGCAACTGGAGTTTTATAACGGTGGCTCTGTATGCCTGGTAGTATTTTTCAAGGAAGACTTTGAAGGATGCCATGCAGAGTTGGAAGACTCAGAGGACATGATAGAGTTGTTTAGAGAGCTTCACGGTGTTCAGGTGATGGTACTTGCAAGGGAAATACGTGCCGGGAGGTTCAAGTTTAGCTTAAGGTCAAAGGCAGGCCTGGACGTCTCCCAAATAGCCTTGAGATATGGTGGAGGTGGACACAGATCCGCAGCTGGATTTGAATTGGCAGGAGATTGGGAAGAGATCAAAACAGAGGTGATCCAAGGCCTACTGGCCCAAATGGGGGATGGTGTCCACTAAAGATGGATGGTGTTATCTTGGTGAACAAGAATGAGGATTGCACCTCATTTGCCATTGTAAAAAGGGTAAAAAGGATATTGAGGGTAAAAAAGGTGGGGCATGGTGGGACCCTGGATCCCTTTGCAAAGGGCCTTTTGATAATACTTTTGGGAAAGGCCACCGGATTGTTTGAAAGACTCAAAGTTCTTCCCAAGGAATACGAGGGTGTAGTAATGCTGGGGGTTGAGACTGATACCTTTGACAGGGATGGCAGGATAGTATCCCAGAAGAATGGTATAAGACCTTCCTTGGCAGAAGTGATAGATGCCTTAAAGGGGTTTGAGGGAAGGATTGTGCAGACACCCCCTAAGTTTTCGGCAGTAAAGATCTCTGGTAAGAGGGCCTATGACTTGGCCAGAAAAGGGAAAGAATTCGAAGTAAAACCCAGGGAGGTGGATGTCTTTAGTGTGGTGATGGAAGCCTATACCTTTCCCTTTATCAAGGTAGTGGTAAAGGCAGGATCGGGTTTTTACATGAGGAGCTTTGCCCATGAATTGGGGCAAAGGCTTGAGACCGTTGCGCACCTTTACAGTCTCACACGGAAGGCAATAGGTCCTTTTATGTTAAAGGATGCTGTTGATTCCACACAAATGGTTGAAAAGGAGTTAAAAGACAAAATCTTGCCTTATGAAAAGGCATTGCAGTTACTAAACCAATAAGAAGGAGGAGAAATTGGCTTACACAAGTGAAATAAAAAAAGAGATCCTTGAGAGATTTAAGCGCCATGAGACGGATACAGGTTCTCCTGAGGTGCAAGTGGCCCTTTTGAGCCACAGGATCAACTATCTCACAGAGCACCTTAAGTTTCACAAAAAGGATCACCATTCCAGGAAAGGCCTCTTGGAGTTGGTGGCCAGGAGAAAGGCCCTTTTGGAGTATCTAAAATCAAAGGATAAGTCCAGGTATTCAAGTCTCATAGAGGCCCTGGGAATTAGAAAGTAGGAGAAGGTGCTGATGATAAAGGCCTTGAGCGCAGAGGTGGGTGAAGGGCAGATCTACGTTGAAGTGGGGAGAGTGGCCAAGCAGGCCAGTGGATCTGCGGTGGTGGCCTTAGGGGAAACGGTGGTCTTGGTGACTGCCGTGTGCTCCTGGGAACCTCGGCCAGGAGTGGATTTCGTCCCCCTGACCGTTGAATATCAAGAGATGTCCTATGCAGGGGGAAGGATCCCAGGCAACTTCTTTAGGAGGGACATGGGTAGGCCCAGTGAGCAAGAGATACTGGTCTCAAGGCTCATAGACAGACCCATAAGACCACTTTTTCCCCGGGGATTTAACATGGAGACCCAGGTCATTGCCTCGGTGCTTTCCACAGACAAGGAAAACGATGCGGATGTATTGGCCATCTTGGGCGCATCCTGTGCCCTACATTTATCAGACATCCCCTTTGCAGGCCCCATTGCTGCCGTGAGGGTGGGAAGATTAAACGGAAGGCTTGTGGTAAACCCCAAAAGGTGGGAGCAAGAAGAGTCGGATCTAAACCTTGTGGTGGCAGGGAACAGAAATGCCATTGTAATGGTGGAAGGAGAGGCCAAATTTGTTCCAGAAAAGGAGATCATCGAGGCCCTTTTCTTTGCCCACGAAAAACTGAAGCCCATGTTGGATCTGCAAGAAGAGCTTAGGAAGGACTGTGGTCTGTCCAAGAGAGAGCTGGAGGTTCCAAGGGAGGATGGGGAGTTACAAAAGGATGTGGAGACCCTGGGTGTCCCTCTTTTAAGTGAGGTCATTAGGACCCCCAAGAAGAAGGAAAGACAGGCCAAGAGACAAGAGGCGCTTAAGGCAGTCTTAGAGGCCCTTGCCCAAAGGTATGAAGGTAAAGAGGGATCTATCTTAGAGTCCATGGGAGAGCTGGAAAGACATATGGTTAGGGAAATGATCCTTAAGGAGAAGAAAAGGATAGATGGAAGGGGCTTTGAAGACATCAGGCCCATTGAGTGTCTTGTGGGATTATTTCCCAGGGTCCATGGTTCTGCTCTCTTCACAAGGGGTGAAACCCAGGCACTGGTGCTCACCACACTGGGAACGGAGTTCGATGAACAGCGTGTGGAAAGCATCTACGGTGATTATACTCGGTACTTTATGTTCCATTATAACTTCCCTCCCTTTTCTGTGGGAGAGGTAAAGAGGCTGAGTGGCCCTGGCAGGAGGGAGATAGGCCACGGGGCATTGGCCCAAAGGGCATTGGCTCCTGTGATGCCATCCCACGACGAATTCCCCTATTGTGTAAGGGTGGTAAGTGAAGTCTTAGAGTCCAACGGTTCTTCTTCCATGGCAAGTGTTTGCGGTGGTTGCCTTTCCCTTATGGATGCAGGGGTTCCGGTGAAGGAGGCAGTGGCAGGAGTGGCCATGGGGCTTGTGGTGGAAGGAGAGGAAGTGGCAATCCTTACGGACATCATAGGTGACGAGGATCATTATGGTGATATGGACTTCAAGGTTGCCGGCACCAAGGATGGGGTCACTGCAGTTCAGATGGATATAAAGGTGGAGGGCATCACCCAAGAGATCATGGAAAAGGCCTTGGAGCAGGCAAGAAGGGCAAGGTTATACATATTGGAAAAGATGAATTCCACCATCCCCAGACCCAGGGCCGAGATCTCCAAGTATGCTCCCTATGTCACCACCATCAACATCAGGCCGGATAGAGTAAGGGATATTATAGGTCCGGGAGGAAAGACCGTTAGGGACATTACAAGCTCTTGCAACTGCAAGATAGAAATCTCCGACGACGGAAAGGTCTTGATTGCCGGCCCTGACAGGGAGTGCGTGGAAAAGGCAATAGAAATGATCAGGAATCTCACAAGAGAGGCAGAGCCCGGCAAGGTGTATACGGGTAAGGTGGTAAAGATCACAGACTTTGGTGCCTTTGTGGAGATCCTCCCTGGTGTGGATGGTCTTATACACATCTCCCAGTTGGACAAAAAGAGGGTGGCAAAGGTTTCAGATGTGTTAAAGGAAGGGGATGAGGTAAAGGTGAAGGTGTTGGAGATAGACCAGGAAGGAAGGGTAAAGCTATCCAGAAAGGCAGTACTTGAGGAATCAAGAGAGGATGTATAAGAAAAGTGTCCTTGGAAACGGAGTGGTCATCGCCACAGAGGAGCTTCCTTATGCCAATTCCCTTGCCCTTGCGGTGTGGCTAAAGGTGGGATCCAGGGATGAGAGCAAGGCAGAGGAAGGGTTGTCCCACTTCTCGGAACATATGGTGTTTAAGGGCACTGCACAGAAAACTGCGCATGAGATAGCAAGGGAATTGGATTCCATAGGAGGGATCTCTGATGCAATCACAGGAAAGGAATCCATCTGTTTCTATGTAAAGTTGCTCCCCAAGCATTTTTATAAGGCAAGGGATATCATGTTGGATATCCTGCTAAATCCAAGGTTTGATCCAGTGGATCTGGAGTTTGAAAGGCAAGTGGTCCTCCAAGAATTGAACATGATAAAAGATTCACCAGAGGATTATATCTATGACCTTTTATGCAAGGCAATATTCGGAGAACATCCCCTTGGAAGGCCTGTTATAGGCAGTAGGGAGGCAGTTGGCCTTTTAAACAGGGAGAGCCTCTTATGCTTTTGGGAAGAGCGCCTTTACGGCAGAAACATCTTGATCTCTGTTAGCGGAAAGATCTCACACCAAGAGATCATGGATTCCTTTTCTCCTGCACTTGAACACATAAAGACAAATGGACATAGCTCCATCAGGACCCAACCAAGCCCTGTGAACAAATGGGAATTCCTAGAAAGGGATCTGGCCCAAGTGCATCTAGCAATGGGATATGAGGCCCCTCCCCTAAATCATGGGATGAGAATGCCCTGCGCCATCTTGAACTGTATCCTCGGTGGCACCATGAGCAGCAGGCTTTTTCAAAAGGTGAGGGAGCAGGAAGGCCTTGTGTATTCAGTATACAGTTCATATGCCCCTTATTCTGACACAGGTATACTTTCCATATACTTTGCAGCGGAAAAAGAGGATATAAATCGGGTACTAAGGATTGTGAAGGAAGAGAACCTAACCCTCATACATCAAGGTCCCACAGAAGAGGAATTATTGAACGCAAAGGAATACCTACTGGCAAGCATATATCTTGGCTCCGAAACCCCCGAAAGTAAGATGTTTAGGAATGCCAAAGCCGAGATGCACCTGGGTAGATATGTGTCCTTGGAGGAGTTGGAAGGCTTGATAAATCGAGTGAGCAAATCAGAGGTGCAAGAGGCGGCAAAGAGGGTCTTAGGCACATATCCACCTGCCCTTGCCGTTATAGGTCCCATGTCCCATGAGGAGATCCAAGAGGACATCTAATTTAGAAGAGTTGGTGGAGGTAAGGGTAAAAAGGCTCAGGGGTAAAAACACCCTCCCCCAATACCAATCCGTTGGCGCCAGTGGAATGGATCTGAGGGCATGCTTGGACTCTCCGATGGTAATAAATCCAAAGGAATTTGCCTTAGTACCCACTGGGATAGCTATCTCTCTCCCTCCAGGATATGAGGCCCAGGTAAGGCCCAGGAGTGGGTTGGCATTGAAATACGGTATAGGCCTGTTAAACAGCCCTGGCACGATAGATTCGGACTATAGGGGGGAGATAGCTGTTATCTTAATGAACTTTGGGAAGGAACCATTTTTTATAAACGATGGGGATAGGATAGCCCAGCTTGTGATCTCAAAGATTTGGAAGGCCAAGATCTTGGAAGTGGAAGAACTGGACCAAACGGAAAGGGGTGAAGGTGGCTTTGGCCACACAGGAGTGCGATAGTATACCCGGTGGCGGCAGGAGGAAAAGAGTCTACAGGTGTTCTGTATGTGGGATGGAGAGGCCCTTTTGCTGGACCTGTAAGTGTGGGTTTCAGATATGTAACAAATGTATGGAAGAGAACCTGTGGGGTCTAACCTGTAGTGGGGTGTTATGGGAATGCCCGGAGTGCGGAGAACACAGGCCCTTTTAGGTTACCTACCCCTTAGTTGGCTCTTGATACTGCTATGTGCCTCCTTTTGGGTGGGTTGTGCCCAAGTTCCACTCACCAATAGAAGGGCATTGAATATCGTATCCGACAGTGAGCTAACCCAACTGGGTATCAATGAATATCGAAAGATTTTGAGGACCACAAGACCTTGCACCGATAGGGAAAAGGTGGAGATGGTNCAGAGGGTAGGGAGAAGGATTGCCACCGAGGCAGAGAATTTTTTACAGGAATCAGGCCTTGGATACAAGATAAGATACTTTCAGTGGGAGTTTACCCTCTTTCAAGATGATAAACAGGCAAATGCCTGGTGTCTGCCAGGAGGAAAGGTGGGGGTTTACACAGGGATCTTAAAGTACACCCAAAACGAAGCAGGCCTTGCAGTGGTCTTAGGCCACGAGATAGCCCATGCAATAGCAGGCCATGGCAATGAGAGGATGAGTCATGCCATATTGGCCCAGTTGGGAGGAATGGCCCTATCCCGTGCAATGGCCTCCAGCCCTGAGACCACAAGGGGCATATTCAATCAGGTGTACGGTATTGCCGCCTCTGTGGGAGTGATCCTGCCCTACAGTAGGCTTCAGGAGGAAGAGGCAGATAGGATAGGGCTTGTGCTCATGGCAAGGGCAGGATATGACCCAAGGGAGGCAATCTCATTTTGGGAAAGGATGAAAAAGGATTCATCCCATAGGACGCCAGAATTTCTGAGCACCCATCCCCTTCCTGAATCCAGGATATCCTATATAAACTCCTATATCCCCGAGGCCTTGCGCTATTTTAAGCAGGCTTCAGGAGGCTAAGCCCATTCATATCTTTTTTGAATTTACAAGCCTTGCAAAGTGCTCAAAGGATCTATCATATGTTGCCTCTGCTTCCTTTGGAAAGCAACATCCAGGGAGTTGCCTGCTTTTTAGATGGTAGCTAAGGCACTCACAGCATATCCCTTTCCTGTTACAAGGATCGTATGTACAGGTACATCTCTTTAGATTCTGCTCCTTTTTGCACTCCATGTTTACCCCCCAATAGTTTTTCCTGCAATTGATAAATTGTAGCCATGGCAAAATCAAGCATATCTAAAAGACACCCTCAAACTTGCCAATTGCTATCTGAAAAGAGCTCCTGTGTGGACCCTCATAAATCCACCTGAAGCGCACTTCTCAAGTGCGGAACACCTTGGAAAGGGGTCTCACAGAGCAAAGGAGAGAAGGCCAGAAAAGTTCAGGGTTCAAGGCGTGAGATTGGAAATTTTACCCTTTCTGGGCGCTGAACCCATATGTGGCCCATGATGCAAGCCCCCAAGGGTCCCAAGGCCTGTGGGTCTTTTCTTTCGCAGGCAAGAGGGTCTGTGGGGTGTACCTGAGCTTAGGTTGCCATAGGAGATTCAATATTGAAATGGCCAAGTGTTTGAAATACACTAAAGGCAATGGGAGTGTGTCAATGTTAAAGGATCCGCATATCCTTTCAATTATCTCAGGTGTGTTAGCATTTGTGGTACTTTTGCTCATCTTTATCTTAAGAAGCAATAAGAGACTCGATGAGGTGTTAAAAGCCCTGGGCCTAAAAAAAAGGTTGTTTATGCTTTCCAAAAGAGTAACAGATAAGACAGATGGTACAACGTTTTTTTGGGAATTGGAAGCAGATCATCTCTTCATCCTTTTCCCTTTTAAATCCCTAGTGGGTTTTGAAGTAAAACGAAAAAAAGAGCTTGGAATTCTCGAAGAGAATTTTGGCCTTGTTAATACAGGTCACCCTGACTTTGACGAACATTTTGCCGTCATATGCAATGATCAGATGTTTGGAGTACAATTCTTCCAAAACCTTGAAATTATAAATCTATTACAAAACCTTCTGAACCAGTGGGTTAAATCAATTGANCTAAACGGAAAAGTTCTNAGGACCTGCATCTCAATCAAGACCAAGGCCGATCCTTCATTGTTAACAAATCACATTGCCTATCTTATTAAGCTTAAGAAGACCCTAGAAACCGAACTGAGCCAAGTACAGACACTTGTTACAAAGGTTTCTGTGTTTCCCGTTTACCTTTTATATGCAATACCTATTTGTCTATGTATTCTTGAACTTGTTGCAAACATTTGGATGGAACACACAAAGGGAGTTGACTTTAGCCCCCTTGTATATCCCAAGCTAATTGCGGTTGCATTGTTTCTTTGGGGACCCTTGGCCTTATTTTATCTTTTTGTTACATACAAGATAACAAGGCGTTATTCAGGTTCCTATATTAAATTTACCATCGCCTCCTGTCTTTTGCCTTTTTGGTTCTTTTTTAGTTCGCTCCTCATCCAGTCTATAAATGGCTTTTTTGATAAATCTCCGCCAAGGCGTGAGATATATGCTGTGATTGGTCAATCTCCAGGCAAGAGCTCCTACACACTTGTGCTTTCAAGACCAGGTGAAAAGGAAAAAGAGGGCCGTTTAAATAGGTTTCTGAGGCTGATTGATCCTGTTGCCTTCAGGTTAAGAGTCAAACAGGAAGAATATCTCAGGGTAAGGCCAAATAAAACCATGGTAGAAATAAAGGTAAGAGAAGGTCTCCTGGGTATAAAATGGGTTGAATCATATACAATCTTCGAGATTTCCAAGGATAAACCAAAAGGTGAGAGCAAAGATAAAAGTATGAAGGACTGTCATTTGTCTGCGTACAATCTCTATAAAAATCGAGAGCTGGATAGTGCCGTACTTGCATATACAAAATGCTTGGAAGAAAATGGCGAAGATCCACTTATTTATTACAATCGTGGTGTGGCTTATAGGGAAAAAAGCAATTATCTTGAGGCCTATAATGACTTTGAAAAGGCAATAAGTCTAAAACCTGATATGCTCCAGGCTTACAAGAACATAGATTGGATATTGGCCAAGAAAAAGGAGTGGGGAAAGATAGTGGAGTGGTGGAACAGATATATTTCACTTAGGCCCGATGATCCAGAAGGCTATTATGAAAGGGGAGGAGCATACTATCGTATGGGAGCGATGAAAGAGGCCATGGAGGATGCCACCAAGGCATGTAAGCTGGGTAAGAAAGAGGCCTGTGAATGGGTTCAGAAAGCCAAAGGATAGTGGGACCTTGTACGTTCGCCTCTAAGGGTTTAGGTCCATTGGTCTTATAGGTTTACTACTGGCCTCCAATATGCTATGTACATGCCTTGAATGGGAAGAGTCTTGTATTCAGCCAAAAAGGAGTGGTCCATGATCAAGATCCAGCAAATGGTCGTTGAAGGGATACCCATCTTGGGCCTTCTGATGGAGATGGGAAATGCCCCTCTGTTGGTTTTGAAGGCGCCCAATGGCTTTGTTATGTGTGGATATCTAAACATGGAGACTGCAGAGGCACTGGGAGATGCAGCTTGTATGGTGAGGGGTGTATCGGATTTTGAAGCTATGTTACAAAAGGAGGTTCTGGAAGTTACCAGAAAGGCCCAAGAGCTTGGTATTTCAAAAGGTATGAAGGTAAGAGAGGCCATTTTGAGGCTTAAATAGGGGGGGCCATGTTTGAGCTTGTTAGATGGAAGGATGAGGAACTCAAGAACCTTAAAAAGGACCTTCTGGATCTCATGGAAAGGTTTATGAACCTTTATGGGATTGGGCCAGAGGACTTTGAAGGAAGACTGTGGCATTCCATCCAGATATGTGAGGATGAGGGTAGGCTTTTTATGGAAGTGGAAACGCCAGCCCTGGATCCTGACACGCTTCGTATCTATCTTACAGGAAACGTGCTGATTATTACTGCCATGAGGGAGGTCCCCCATTTTGGGGTCAGGCCCTATAGAAAACGGATTGAACTGCCCTTTACACCCAAGGAGGGTGAGATACAGGTGAATTACAAACCCAACAGGCTTAGTATCATGGCAATCAAGCCCAGGAAAAAGGTCTATAGGCTCCACATAACTGCAATGTAGGAGGAAGAAAGGATGGAAGACAAGCTGGTTCCGGTGGAATTACTCAGGTGGCGGGTGGATGAGTCATGGTTACCCTTTGAGACCACAGATGACCTGGAAGTGCTCAAGGAGACTGTGGGGCAAGACAGAGGTGTTGCTGCCCTAAATTTTGGAGTGAGGATCAGAAAACCAGGATACAACATCTTTGTAACAGGCGTTGCAGGAAGTGGAAGGCTTGCCACTGTGAAAAAGGTCCTGGAAGGATTAAAGGATACCGTTCCAACCCCAGGGGACCTTTGCTACGTGCATAATTTCAACGACCCTGAGTCTCCCACCTTGCTGAGTTTTCAAGCAGGTGAAGGCGCTGCCTTCAAAAGGGACATGAACGAATTTGTGGAGGCCTTGAAAAAAGAGATCCCCCAGATCTTTGAAAGCCAGGAATACATCAATGCAAAGAAAGAGATAATGGAGGCATATGAACAAAAGGGCAAGAGCTTCTTCAAAGGCCTTGACCAAAAGGTAAAGGAAGAGGGTTTTGCCTTGGTGGACATCCAGATGGGTCAGATCAAGAGGCCTGAGGTAGTTCCCCTTGTGGATGGGCAGCCCATGCACATTGATCAGATTGAGGCCTTGGTGGAAAAGGGGAGATTTCCAAAGGATGAATTTGAACAGATAAAGGAAAAGCAAGCAAGATTGAGGGAGCAGATAGACCAGATATTTTTGGAACTCCGGGATCTTCAAAGGGAGGTTAGGGACAAACTTGAGCAGATGGACAAGATGCTGTTCATGAAAACGGCAAAACAATTGGCCACCCCACTTTTCAACAATTACAAACAAGAAAAGGTCCTGCAATACCTCACAAAGGTGCTGGAAGATATGGCAGAGCACCTGGAGATCTTCTCTCCCCAGTACCAGGCACAACTTCAGCAAATGGGCATGATGGGAGAGGCAAACCCATTCCATCCTTATCAAGTGAATCTTGTGGTGGATAACAGTAATCTTTCTGGACCACCTGTGATCGTGGAAAACTATCCAAATTACAAAAACCTTTTTGGAAGTATTGAAAGGGTAATGGACAGGCATGGTGTGTGGAGGACAGATTTCACCAAAATAAAGGCAGGCTCCTTGATAAAGGCCAACGGAGGTTATCTCATACTGAATCTAATGGATGCAATCATGGAACCTGGCGTTTGGCCTGGATTAAAGAGGGCGCTCAAGAGTCAAAAGGTGGAGATTCAAACCTATGATCCTTTTTATCTCTTCACCACAGGATGGCTTAAACCCGACCCAATAGAGATCAATACAAAGGTGATAGTGCTTTCCGATGACTTTTTGTACTTTCTCCTGTCCCATTATGACGAGGACATGCAAAAGATATTTAAGGTACGAGCAGACTTTGACACGGTTATGAACAAGGATCAAGAAGCAGTGCTGCTCTTTGCCCGGTTCATAAGGTCGGTTGCCCAAGAGGATGGACTAAGGCCCTTTGATCGCTCTGCGGTGGCCCTTTTGATAGAGGAGGCGGTGAGGATCGCTGGAAGGCAAGAAAAGATCTCTGTGAGATTCCCCATGTTGGCAGACATCCTAAGGGAGGCAGATTTTTACGCAGAACAAGAGGGGAAGACTGTTGTAAGCAGGGAACATGTGGAAAAGGTCCTTGAGGCACGCATTTACCAGAACAATCTCTTGGAGGAACACATACAGGAGGCCATAGACAGAGGCACATTATTAATAGATGTGGAGGGAGAGGTGGTGGGCCAGGTGAACGGCCTTGCAGTTTATACCTTGGGAGGATATAGCTTTGGCAAGCCTTCCAGGATCACAGCCTCCACATCCATGGGGAGGGCAGGCATCATCAATATCGAAAGGGAGGCAGACCTTTCTGGAAATACCCACAACAAGGGTGTCTTGATCCTTGCAGGTTACCTCAGGAAGAAATATGCCCAAGACAAGCCTCTCACAATGTCCGCCAGCATTGCCTTTGAACAGTCTTACAGCGGAGTGGACGGAGACAGTGCCTCCAGCACAGAATTGTACGCAATACTTTCCTCCCTGGCCAACGTGCCCATAAGGCAGTACATAGCCGTAACAGGCTCTGTAAACCAAAAGGGAGAGGTCCAGGCAATAGGAGGAGTCAACGAAAAGATAGAGGGCTTCTTCAAGTGCTGCAAGAAAAAGGGGCTTACAGGCAGGCAGGGCGTTATGATTCCCAAGGCAAATGTGAAGGATTTGATGTTGAGGGAAGAGGTGATAGAGGCAGTGAAAGAAGGGAAGTTCCATATCTATGCAGTTTCCACTATTGATGAAGGCATAGAGATCCTAACCGGAAGAAAGGCAGGTGAAAGGGGAGAGGATGGGAAGTATCCTGAGGATAGCATCAACTTTTTGGTGGACAAGAAATTGAGGGAATTGGCAGAAGGTCTTCAAAAGTTTGGTGAAGAACCACCCGAAAATAAAAAGGAAACTAAAAAAAGGAGCAAAAATAAAAAGTAACTTTGGAAGACATACAAAACAAGATCCTTAATGCTTTAAATTCTTACAGAACCCGTATATTCCCCTCAGATGTGACCGAAAAAGCCAAAGGGTTGGTTAATATCATCACAAAGTGTCAGAGTATTTCAAAAGAAATGGGGCTCTCTGAGATTTGTAAAAGGTGTGACACAGAGGAAAAGGGTTCCTGTTGTGGAAGGGGTATTGAAAACTACTACGATGAACCTCTTTTGCTGTTAAATCTCATTTTGGGTGTAAACCTACACATAAGAAGATACGACAAGGCATCCTGCTTCTTTTTGGGTCCCAAGGGTTGCCTTTTGGCAGCAAGACATACACTTTGTGTGAATTATCTTTGCGATAAAATCACAAAAAGATTTAGCCCTGCCGAACTCTCAAGACTAAGGGATGCAGAAGGAATACAACTGGAGCTTACATTTCAACTTTGCGAAAGCTTGAGGAAATTTCTTTAGTGGACAAAGAGGTAGTGCCGAGTCTATTGGAGGTGGCTTCCTTTTACGACGAGAGAAAGGTGGGGGATCAAGGTCCTTTGGGGTTTAGGCGCTCCACTGATCTTGGAACCTTGCTTCGTTGTATAAGGTATTTAGAGTCAAGTGGGATAATAAGCTTAGGCAAGCTCAGATTCCTGGACCTTGGCTGCGCAGACGGAAGGGTGAATGTGTTCATGAGTTATATCTCAGAGATCTCTGTTGGAATAGAGCTGAATGACTGGACCCTTGCCGAATACCTTCCCCTTCTTGAAGGCCTCAAGGCGAGGTTATCTGAGCTAAACCTTTTGCCTCCAAGGGAAAATATATTTTTATTTTTAGGCGATTCATTGGATGAAGATGTTGAAACTACAGTTAGATTACACACAGGTTTGGGTTATGAAGACTTCGATATCTTCTATACATATCTTGTGATGCACGAGGAATTCTCCCAGTTGGTCATAAATAAGGCAAAAAAAGGAGCTCAATTTTGGGTATACGGTGTTTCAAACATCATGCCCAAGTATAAAGACTTGAGGAATCTGACTCAAAAAGGTCCCATTGAAGGGATCCTTGGGGTGTACCAAAAGATATGATCGCAATATCTGATATTGGAATGCTTAGTTTTGCTTAATCAACTTAATGGAAGCAACATAATAAGACCAGATCCTTCAAAGGAATTTTTCATGGAAGAGGGGTGCTATATCTTAGAAATCTTGAATACGGAGGGTGACCCAGATCTTTCAATTGCAATGGCAAGGGTCCTACCCCAGCATACCACACGATGGCACAGGCTCAAAGGCATTACAGAACGCTATTACATACTGAACGGAAAAGGATTGGTGGAATTGGGAAACAACCCTCATCACGAAGTTAATAGGGGAGACCTTGTTTGTATACCACCCATGTGCCCACAACGTATAAAAAACATAGGGCATGAGGATCTTCTATTCCTTGCAATATGCACCCCACGCTTTAGAAAAGAGCTGTATGAAGATATCGAAGAGCTCCTCTCCTTAAAATCCCCCACCTCTGCACCTTGACTCCTCTCCCTCTCATCCCTTGCTCCCTTCCCGCACCAAACATCCTTAGGATTCGAGCCACGACACTTTAGACTTTGAACGTTGGACATTAAACTTCTCCCGCCGTCTCACCCGCCTCGCCTTTCCCGCACCCAATAAACCCAATAAACCCAAAACTCGTTTTTACAGCACCTTCCCCAACAATATCCCCAAGCTCAAAAGGAGTCCATGTGCAGCCAAGAATTTTATGGTAAGTGCCTGGCCTGGGATAACCTTTTCATGGTCCTTGTAGTTCTTGAATAAAATCCAAAAGGCCTTTGCACACAGGGGCACTGAGATAAGGCTTATCAAAACCATCTGGGGTACATGCCACATACCCACCAGGAGGAAGGGGAAGAGTATCCCTGTTAGGGCCAATAGGCCGTACAAAAATCTCGAAAAATTAGGCCCCAACCTCACAACCAGGTTCAACTTGTTTGCACCCCTGTCAGCCTCCACATCAGGGAACTGGTTTATCCAAATCACATTGGTGATAAAACAACCCTGGGGGATACCCAAAAAGAAAGAGACACTGTCCATTTGCCCGCTTATGGCATAAAAGGAGGCCAAGGTCAGCACAGGACCAAAGGCCAAAAATATGGCCAGCTCGCCAAAACCCCTGCTCATGAGTGAAAAAGGAGGAGATGAATAGGCCCATCCCAAAAATAGGCCGATCAAACCCAATAAGATGCTCCAAGCCCTCTGGTTTGCTATAAGCCAGGCACAGCACAGGCCCGCTAATAAAAAGGCTGTTATGCTCATAGCCAATACCATGCCCCTGGAGACTCCCATCTCCTGTATAACCCTACTCCCTCCGCTAAAAGGCGTTACCTTCAGGTTAATAGGATCAGATCCTGTGGCATCAAAATAGTCATTTATGAGATTAGCACCCAAGTGGAGTGAGGCAACACCAATTAGTACAACAAAAAAATACTTCCAGAAAAAACAGTTTTGGTATACAGCCCAGCTTGCTGAAATCAACACCGGTACGACAGAACCCAACAAAAAGGGAGCCCTTAATGCAATGATATACTTTTTCATCTCTTCCCCCTTAAAGATCTTTGATGGGACAATCCCTACACTTAGGTTCCTTTAGACAATAGGTCTTACAAAGCTTGACTATTAACGCATGATATTCGTTATAAAGTCTTTCGTCCCTTTCAAGGTGTGTATGGAAAAGCTCTTGGATGTCTTCATATGTGGATTCTTCTGGAATTATGTTATGCCTGCTTAACACTCTATAGGTGTAAGAGTCCACCACAAATATGGGTTTTTTGGCTGCATATAGGATAATGCTATCCGCTGTTTCCTTGCCTATGCCTTTTACACTCAACAAAACCTGCCTTAAGGATTCTGTGTCCAAAGAAAATATTTGATTAAGATCTCCCTCAAACTTTTCGTTCACTGTTGATAGCAGATTTTTGAGCCTCTTTGCCTTAATGTTGTAGTAACCTGCTGGTCTTATAAGCTCCGCCAGCTCTTTTTGGTCCAGTTTGTTTAGTCTTACGGGGTCCAAGAGACCCCTTTCCTTTAGATTGGCTATTGCCCTTTCCACATTCTTCCAATTGGTATTTTGGGTCAATACAGCGCCCACCATCACTTCAAAGGCCGTTTCTCCAGGCCACCAATGCTGTGGCCCAAAGAAGAGAAAAAGGGTTTCATAGAGTCTCATAAGTCTCTTTGACACAGGATCGTATGAACTCTTCTGCCCTATAATTTCCTTCACGACCTTTCCCTAAAGCTGATGGGTATCAGGGACTTGCCCCTTAGTTGTGCCATGGCAAACATGGTCTCCCGTGCGGTTGGAGGAGGGGTTTTTTGTGCTTCTGGTGGTTTCAACACAAGGGATGCTGCATCTGTGGGACAGGTTGTAACGCAAAGCCCACAGCCTATGCACCTATCCAGGTTTACCTTTGCCTTATCTTCCACCATGGAAATGGCCTCCATCTGGCATCTGTCAAGGCAGGTCTCGCAGCCAATACAAAGCTCCTCATCTATTTTTGCCCAATAGTTGGAGTAAACCGCCTGGCTGGGTTTGGGTTGGGCCTTTAACGCCAAAAGCATGCCACAGCAGTCTCCACAACAATTACAAAAACCACCTGGATTTTGGGCATTGTAGGGTTGGGGCACAAGGCCTGCTTCATCACAGGCAGAGAGGATTCTTAAGGCTTCCTCTTGGTCTATGTACCTTGCCATACCTTTTTTCACATAATACTCCGCATGACTTCCAAAGGAAAAGCATACCTCCAAGGGTTTGTCGCATCCCTTTCCCACCAAACCCTTTTGTACCCTACAAATGCACTTTGCAACGGCTATCTTGTCTTTTTGGGCAATGATGGCCTTTAGGTCTTCATAGGGGAGGACTGTGGCCTTGGTTTCCACCACCCTCTTAACAGGCACTGTTCTCAAAGGAGGCATGACCTGGGAAGCCTTTTTCAGAAAGGCCTCTTCAAAGTACCTTTCAAACAGCCCTGCCAGCTCCTTGTCCAGGTCCTTTAACTGGAATTCGTAAAAGCCCACCATAAAGGGAACCACCCCATATTCCCTTTTTTCTCCCTTCTCCTTCATGAACAAAAGACCTTTGCTGTACATGCTCTCCAAGAGGGACTTTATCTGTTTTAGAGGGAGCTTTGTCCTCTCTGCCACTTCCTGGGGAGACTCCAGGTTCAAGGTCATGTTCAGGTACAATTCCGCCTCTTGGGGGGTAAAGAGTCTTTTTAGGATCTCCATTTCCACCCCAGAGGTGGTGCGGGGAAACCCCACCGAGTACTCATCCAGCTGCTGGGCAAGCCTTTCATATACGTCCATTTTTTCCTCCTTTCCCTTCTCACCCCTGAAAGTTAGTGGAAGATGTCTGTGAAAGTCAACTCATACCTTCAGAGCTACCAGGCTATTTTCCCCTTCGTAGGTGGCCACCTTCTAGGCCCTTAGCCCCTTGCATCCCTCATCTCCAAAGCTATGAGTTCTTAGCTTCAAGACGAAGAAAGATCTCAGATGGGAAAGTGGATTTTTCTTAAAAATTTTTCTTGACATCAGGGATTAGATTGCCTATCAATTGTTCAAAAAAATTCTTGGGGAGGAATTCAAGCTTGGCCGTTTCACAGGTCACACTAAGCCTTTTAGTGGTAGGGCTCATAATTTTGGGCATAGGGCTTAGTGCCTTTGGCCTGGTAATGGCTAAGTAGCCGATAAAGTTTCAAAAACCGTTACCAGGCAGATGGACCTGGTAACGGTTTTTTTATTTTGGAGGAGATGGATGGGAAGAAGGATTCTTTTATACGATACCACCTTGAGGGATGGGTCCCAGGGAGAGGATGTCTCCTTTTCTGTGGAAGACAAGGTCAAGATCGCAAAAAAGCTTGACGAAATGGGTTTTCATTATCTGGAGGGCGGCTGGCCTGGTTCCAATCCAAAAGATGCAAGGTTTTTCAAAACCATGGCCTTTGGTTCACCTTTGAGGTTTACAAAGATCGCTGCCTTTGGAAGTACCCATAAGAAAGGCCTGTCTCCCGATGAGGACCCCAATCTCATAGCCCTTTTGGAGACCGGGGTGAAGGTGGTGACCATCTTTGGAAAGAGCTGGGATCTGCACGCCACACAGATCCTTGAAACAACCCCTGAGGAGAACAGGGAGCTAATTTCCGATACAGTCTCCTTTTTAAAATCCAAAGGGCTTGAAGTGATATACGATGCAGAACACTTTTTTGACGGCTACAAGAGAAATCAGGCCTATGCCATCTCCACCATAGAGGCAGCAGCCCGATCGGGTGCAGATTATGTGGTGCTGTGCGATACCAACGGTGGAACACTCCCCCATGAGGTACAGGAGATCGTAAGCCAAGTGAGAAAACTGATCCACTTGCCTTTGGGAATTCATGCCCACAACGATTGTGGCCTTGCAGTGGCAAACAGCATATCTGCTGTGAGGGCAGGGGTGGAAATGGTTCAAGGCACCATCAACGGTTATGGGGAAAGGTGTGGCAATGCGGACCTTGTAACCTTGATAGGTGTGTTACAGCTAAAGATGGGTTATGAGTGCATCCCGGAAGAGATGCTGGGAAAGCTCTCCAACCTATCCAAATTTGTAAACGAGGTGGCAAACCTGTCTCCAAGTAAGAATCAACCCTTTGTGGGAAAAAGTGCCTTTGCCCATAAAGGTGGTGTACATGTGTCAGCCGTCCTCAAAAACCCGGCTGCCTACGAACACATCCCCCCTGAAAAGGTGGGAAATGTCAGAAGGGTCTTGGTAAGTGATCTTTCGGGCAAAGGAAATGTGCTTTACAAGGCAGGTGAGCTGGGTATCGAGCTAAATAAGTACGATGTTCAGGTACAGGAAGTGGTGAAAAAGATCAAAGAGCTGGAGGATAAGGGATATCAATTTGAGGCTGCAGAGGGCTCTTTAGAGCTGTTGATAAGGAAGACCCTGGGAGAGTTTCAGGAGCCCTTTGGTTTGGAGGCATTTAGGGTAACAATTGAAAAGGACAAAAACAAAGATTCCACTTCACATGCAACCATAAAGGTTAGCGTTGGCACGGATGAAGAGATAACAGCAGCCGAAGGTGATGGTCCTGTAAATGCCCTGGATAATGCTCTAAGAAAGGCCCTCTCCAGGTTTTATCCCCAGGTACAGAATATGAAACTGGTGGACTTCAAGGTAAGAGTCATAAATGGAGACAAGGGCACTGCAGCAAGGGTCTTAGTGCTAATAGATTCTTCTGATGGGGAGGATGTTTGGACAACTGTTGGGGCCTCTGAAAATGTAATAGAGGCAAGCTGGCATGCCTTGGTGGATAGCGTGCAGTACAAGCTTTTAAAGGACAAAAAGATGGAAGGTACACAAAAAGGATTGGATAAAAAGGGGNTAACCGCCGCAGACCTTGNAATGGAACATGGTCTGCGGCGTGGCCTTTCCCTGTGATCTCCTGCCTTTTGCGTTTTCTTTAACAACCAAAAAATTTAAAGGAGGTCGCAAGGATGGAAAGGATCATAGTGTTCGATACAACCTTAAGGGATGGGGAACAGTCCCCTGGTGCCAGCATGAACATGCAGGAAAAGGTGCGTATTGCAAGGCAATTGGAACGCCTGGGGGTAGATGTGATAGAGGCAGGTTTCCCTGCTGCTTCAAAGGGCGATCTGGAGGCAGTGAGGATGGTAGCCTCATCTGTGGAAAGGCCTGAGGTGGCTGCCCTTGCCAGGGCGAACAAAGATGACATAGACAAGGCCTTTGAGGCAGTAAAGGTGGCAAGGAAGCCCAGAATCCACACCTTTATTGCCACCTCTGAGATTCATATGGTCCACAAGCTGAGGATGGACCAGGAGCAGGTCCTGAGGGCGGCAGTGGACGCAGTGGCTTATGCCAAGGGCAAGGTTCAAAGTGTGGAATTCTCTGCAGAGGATGCCTCCAGGAGCGATCCCGATTTCCTGTGCAAGGTCTTTGAGGCGGTGATCGAAGCAGGTGCCACCACAGTGAACATACCCGATACCGTTGGTTATGCAGTGCCTGGGGAGTTTGAGGAACTGGTGAGGTATGTGATCCAGCATACACCCAACATCCACAAGGCCGTTGTGAGCGTACACTGCCATAATGACCTGGGCCTTGCCACGGCCAATACCCTCGCCGGGATAAGGGCAGGAGCAAGGCAGGCGGAAGTGACGGTGAACGGAATAGGCGAAAGGGCAGGGAATACCTCACTGGAAGAGGTAGTCATGGCCCTCTACACCAGGAGACAGGCCTTTGGTGGCCTTAACAGCAATGTGGACACCCACCAGATTTACCCCACCAGCAGATTGGTAAGCATGATAACGGGAATAGTGGTTCAGCCCAACAAGGCCATAGTAGGAGCAAATGCCTTTGCCCATGAATCGGGCATACACCAAGATGGCGTTTTAAAGAATCGCCTCACTTATGAGATCATGGCTCCTGAGACCGTTGGCCTGAAGAGCAACAAGTTGGTACTGGGCAAACACTCTGGCAGGCATGCCCTAAAGGAAAAATTGAGGGAAATGGGCTATTCCATAGGTGAAGAGGATCTAAGCAAGCTTTTTTCAAGATTTAAAGAGCTGGCAGACAAGAGAAAAGAGATATTGGACGAGGACTTGGAGGCCCTGATTGCAGAAGAATTTTTGAGGGCGCCTGATGTGTACCAATTGGAATACCTCAATGTGATAAGTGGTACCGTGGCGGTCCCAACTGCCACCGTGATCTTGAGGATAAGAGGGGAAAAGGTCCAAAGTGCCGGCTTTGGTGTGGGGCCCATAGATGCCACCTATAACACCATTGCAAAGATGACAGGGACCAAGTCAAAATTGGTGAGGTTTTCCGTAAACAGCATCACCGGCGGCATGGACGCCCAAGGAGAGGTGACTGTGAGACTTCAGGAGAATGGCCTTGTGGCATTGGGGAAAGGCACAGATCCTGATATCATTACCGCCAGTGCAAAGGCATACATAAATGGATTAAACAGGCTGGAGTATCTAAAGCAGAACCCCTCCCTGATTCAGAACGAAGTCCATCTTTAGGAGGAATTTTTACGCATGACAATGACCATGACCCAAAGGATTCTTGCATTGCACAGTGGAAAAGAAGAGGTGCGGCCTGGAGAGATAGTGGAGGCAAGGGTGGATTTGTGCTTGGCCAACGACATTACCGCGCCCCTGGCCATAAAGGTGTTTGAGGAATTGGGGGTGGGCAAACCATTTGACAGGGAAAAAATAGCCTTGGTCCCCGACCACTTCGTTCCAAACAAGGATATCGCCTCTGCAGAACAGGTAAAGATGGTGAGGGAATTTGCAAAAAAATATGGGATCAGCCATTTCTTTGAGCTGGGAGAGACCGGAGTGGAGCATATCCTGCTGCCTGAGAAGGGGCTCATAGCACCTGGGGATTTGGTTGTGGGAGCAGATTCCCATACCTGCACCTATGGTGCCTTGGGAGCCTTTGCCACAGGTGTGGGTAGCACGGATCTGGGAGTTACCATGGCAACTGGAAGGATTTGGCTGAAGGTCCCTGAGACCTTGAAATTTGAATACAAGGGAAGGCTTAGGCCCTTTGTGGGTGGAAAGGACCTTATCCTCCATACCATCTCCCTCATAGGAGTGGATGGTGCAAACTACAAGACCATGTTTTTCACCGGTGAAACGGTAAAAGGGCTTACAATGGCAGATAGATTCACCATGGCAAACATGGCAGTGGAGGCAGGGGCCAAAAATGGAATCTTTGAGCCGGATGAGGCCACAGAGGAATTCCTAAAGGGCCGTACCAATAAGAAGGGATTATGGCTGAAGGAGGATCCTGAGGCCAAGTTTGAAAAGGAATACTTTATAGATGTCTCCTCCTTGGGGCCTCAGGTGGCAAGGCCACATTCCCCGGCCAATTCAGTGGAAGTGGAGGAACTCAAAGGCACAAAAGTTGACCAGGTCTTCATAGGGTCTTGTACAAACGGAAGATATGAAGACCTATACCATGCCTTTCAGGTCTTAAAAGGGAGAAAGGTGGCCAAGGGTGTAAGGCTTATAGTGCTCCCTGGTACACCCGCTGTTTACAAACAGGCGCTTCAAAGTGGGATCATAGAAGGCCTGTTGGAGAGCGGTGCTGTGATTGGGCCTCCGTGCTGTGGCCCATGCCTTGGTGGACACATGGGTATCTTGGCAGAATCAGAGGTTGCGGTGTCCACCACCAACAGAAACTTTTTGGGAAGGATGGGGCATCCCAAGAGCCTCGTCTATTTGTCAAATCCCTTTGTGGCTGCTGCTTCTGCTGTGGCAGGGGAGATAATTCATCCTAAATATGTGTTGGGAGTGAAAGATGATTAAAGGAAGAGTATGGAGATTTGGTGACGATGTGGATACTGATGTGATTATACCGGCCAGATATCTCAATACCTCGAATAAACAAGAGTTACGGAACTTTTGTTTTAAGGACCTTATCCCGGATTTTTCAGAGCGGGTAAGGGAAGGTGATATAATTTTGGCAGGAGAAAACTTCGGTTGTGGCTCCAGCAGAGAGCATGCTCCCATAGCACTAAAGGAAGCAGGTGTCGCATTAATTATAGCCAAAAGCTTTGCAAGGATTTTTTTTAGGAATAGCTTAAACATCGGACTTCCTCTCCTTGAGGTGAAAGCGGGNCTGGATGGGGTTGAACAAGGTGACGAAATGGAAGTTGATTTGAAAAAAGGCAATATATTTGTAAAAGCAAGGAATATAGCATTGGATGTAAGGCCGATATCAGGCCTTGAAAAAGAGCTCATTGAAGAAGGTGGCCTTTTGAATTACACAAAACATAGAATTTCGAGGGGTGAGACTACACCATGAAACTTAGCGGTGCCAAGATCTTGATGAGATGTTTAATGGAAGAAGGTGTTGATGTTATATTCGGTTATCCAGGTGGTGCTGTATTGGACATATATCATGAACTTGTAAGGACGGATATCAAACATATTCTGGTTAGACACGAACAAGGCGCTGTCCATGCAGCAGATGGCTATGCCAGGGCATCGGGCAAGGTGGGGGTATGTCTTGTGACCTCTGGGCCCGGTGCTACCAACACAGTAACTGGGATTGCTTCAGCATATATGGATTCCATTCCCATTGTTGTTTTGACCGGTCAAGTGCCCACAAGGCTTATCGGGAATGACGCCTTCCAAGAGGTGGATATTGTGGGGATTACAAGACCTTGTACAAAGCACAACTACCTGGTAACAAAGGTTGAAAGGCTGGCAAGGGTTATCAAGGAGGCCTTTTACATTGCAAGGTCCGGGAGGCCTGGGCCTGTTTTAGTGGATCTTCCAAAGGATGTGATGGCCCAAACCACAGAATACAAGCCAATACAAGAGATCAAGCTCAAAACCTACAATCCCACCTATGTTCCCAACATCAAGCAACTGGAGAGGGGGATTTCCTTAATAAAGGCAAGTAAAAAGCCCATGATACTTGCCGGCGGTGGTGTTATCTCTTCAAAGGCCAGTAATGAGCTGAGGGAATTTGCATCCCTCATCCAGGCACCTGTTGCCACCACACTAATGGGACTGGGAGCCTTCCCTGCAAGCTCTGAACTGTGGTTGGGCATGATCGGGATGCACGGCACCTATTGGGCCAATATGTCTTCTGTGCACTGTGATCTGATGATCGCTGTTGGGGTAAGGTTTGATGACAGGGTGACAGGAAAGACAGACACCTTTGCCAGGCAGGCCAAGATCATACACATAGACATAGACCCCACTTCCATTAGGAAGAACATACCTGTGACCGTGCCGGTTGTGGGAGACTGCAGGATCACCTTGGAGATGCTGAACAAGCTGCTAAAGGAAGAAGGTTTTCAGACGGATGCCAAGGAGAGGGAACAGTGGCTTCAACAGATCCTTAAGTGGAAGAGGGAAAAGCCTTTGACATACGGGAACGGCAATCACATTAAGCCCCAATATGTGGTGGAAACCCTCTATAGACTCACAAAGGGTAAGGCCATAGTCACAACGGAAGTGGGTCAGAATCAGATGTGGACCGCCCAGTTTTACCACTTTGATTCACCCAATACCTTCATCACCTCAGGGGGGCTGGGCTGTATGGGATTTGGCCTTCCTGCTGCCATAGGAGCGCAGGTTGCAAGACCCGATGCCCTGGTGGTGGACGTGGCAGGAGATGGAAGTATCCAGATGAATATTCAAGAGCTTGCCACTGCAGTGCAATTTAAACTGCCTGTAAAGGTAGTGATCTTGAACAATGGATACTTGGGAATGGTAAGACAGTGGCAAGAGTTGTTTTATGACAAATGCTATGCATGTACAGAGATGGAGCATGCCCCTGATTTTGTAAAATTAGCAGAGGCATATGGTGCAGCAGGCTTCAGGGCAAAAGAACCCCATGAGGTGGAAGATGTCCTAAGGAAGGGCTTGGAGTACCCTGGTCCTGCTATCATGGATTTTTGGGTTGAAAAGGAAGAAAAGGTGTATCCCATGGTTCCTGCGGGTGCCTCCATCTCTGAGATGTTGTTGGTATGAGGTGTGGAATGGAAGGAAACAACAATAACAAGCAGAGGCATGTGATATCTTTATTGGTGGAAAATGAGCCTGGAGTGCTTGCGAGGATAGCAGGTCTATTTTCAGGTAGGGGATTTAACATCGAAAGTCTTTGTGTTGCAGAGACACTGGAAGAAGGTATCTCCAGGATCACCTTGGTTACAACAGGAGATGAAAACATAGTGGAACAGATCAAAAAGCAACTCAACAAGCTCATAAATGTAATCAAGGTCATAGATTACATAGGCACCCCATTTGTTGAAAGGGAGATGGTGCTGGTAAAGATCAGGGCAAAACCGGAACACAGGGCAGAGATCTTGAGAATGGTGGATATATTCAGGGCCAGGGTGATTGATGTGGGAACCGAGTCCTACACAGTGGAGGTAACAGGGAATCAGGACAAGATCTCTGCCTTTTTAACCCTAGTAAAACCCATTGGGGTAAAAGAAATAGCCAGGACAGGAGCAGTGGCACTGGCAAGGGACAAAAAGAAATAAAGGGGAGGATATAATGGCATTGATAGATTTTGGGGGTGTGTTGGAAGAGGTTGTTACCAGGGAGGAGTTTCCACTTGAGCGGGCAAGAAAGGTTTTGAAGGACGAGACCTTGGCCGTACTGGGCTATGGTGTGCAAGGGCCTGGTCAGGCCCTAAACCTAAGGGACAACGGATTCAGGGTGATAGTGGGTCAGAGAAAAGGCGGAAGGTCCTGGGAAAGGGCCATAGAAGATGGGTTTGTGCCAGGAAGGGACCTCTTTGAGCTGGAAGAGGCCGCATCCAAAGGGACCATCCTTATGATGCTCCTGTCGGATGCAGGACAGATGGAGGTATGGCCCAGGATCAAGCACCATCTCACGCCGGGAAAGGCCCTTTATTTCAGCCATGGTTTTGGGCTGGTGTTTAAAGAACAGACAGGTATAGTGCCCCCCTTGGATGTGGATGTAATCCTCGTGGCGCCAAAGGGGTCGGGCAGGAGTGTGAGGCTCAATTTCCTTGCAGGAAGTGGCATCAATTCCAGCTACGCCATATATCAAGACGCCACAGGAAGGGCCAGGGAAAGGACACTGGCAGTGGGCGTGGGAATTGGATCGGGTTACCTCTTTCCCACAACCTTTGAAAAGGAGGTGTATTCGGACTTGGTGGGAGAAAGGGGAGTGCTTATGGGTTGTTTGGCCGGGGTGATGGAGGCCCAATATGAATGCCTTAGAAAACACGGACACTCTCCCAGTGAGGCATTCAACGAAACAGTGGAGGAGTTGACACAGAGCCTGATCCGACTTGTGGCAGAAAACGGTATGGACTGGATGTATGCCAATTGCAGTACAACCGCCCAAAGGGGTGCCTTGGATTGGAAAGGGAGGTTCAAGGAGGCTGTTTCACCTTTGTTTGAAGAGCTCTACCAGAGTGTGAAGGAAGGTAAGGAGACCAAAAGGGTCTTGGAGGCCAATAGTGCAGAGGATTACAGGGAAAAACTGGAAGAGGAGCTAAGGCAGATGAGGGAGTCAGAGATGTGGAGGGCAGGTGCTGCGGTGAGGAGGCTCAGGCCTGAGAGTCAGAAGAAGGGGGAGACAAAACATGGGCTATAAGATAGGCCTTATACCTGGAGATGGGACCGGTCCTGAGGTAATAGCAGAGGCCAAAAAGGTGCTGGAGGCGGTTAAAAGAAAGTTTGGGTTGGAATTTTTCTGGCAGACATACGACTTGGGTGGAGAGAGATACCAGAGGGATAAAACCCTTTTACCCGATTCGATTTTATCTGAATTGAGGGAGATGGATGCCATCTTACTGGGGGCCATAGGACATCCTGCAGTAAAACCAGGAATCTTGGAAAGGGAGATCTTACTAAAGCTCCGCTTTGAACTGGACCTTTATATAAACCTTAGGCCTGTGAAACTATACGAAGGGGTAAAGACACCTTTGAGGGACAAAAGACCCAAGGACATTGATTTTGTGGTTATAAGGGAAAACACAGAAGGGCTTTATGCAGGTGGCGGTGGATTTTTCAAGAAAGATACCGTGGATGAGATTGCCATACAAGAGTCAATAAATACGAGAAAAGGTGTGGAAAGGTGTATTAGATATGCCTTTGAATACTGCCAAAAGAGAAACAAAAAAAATCTTCTCACACTATGTTCCAAGACAAATGTTTTGATATACGAAGGTGACCTTTGGATGCGTGTATTTGAAACCGTTTCTAAGGATTATCCTGAGATAAAAACTGATTATCAGCATGTGGATGCACTGTGTATGTGGATGATAAAAAATCCAGAAAAATACGATGTGATAGTAACCAACAACATGTTTGGTGACATCATTACAGACATAGGTGCAGTATTACAAGGAGGTCTTGGCATAGCAGCAGGCGCAAACATAAATCCAGGCAAGCATGCCATGTTTGAGCCCATAGGTGGGTCTGCTCCCAAATACACAGGCAAGAATGTTATCAATCCCATGGCTGCTATAATGGCAGGTGCTATGATGCTGGATTATCTGGGGGAAAAAGATGCCTTTTTCTGTGTGGAAGAGGCTGCCAAGCAGGTACTTTCAGGGCATCTAAAGTCATTGGATGCAGGACAGATGGGGCTTGGCACAAAAGAGGTGGGGGATCTGATGGTCCAATTGATCCTAACATAAAAACAGAAATCCCGCCCGTGGGGCGGGATTTCTGCGGAGGGAGAAGCAGATTAAACACAGCCCGTGGGCTTGGGCAGACCTGCCATCTTGCAGGCGCCCTTACCTGGGCCAGAGGGGAACAGTTCGTATATTTCCTTCAGCTTAAAACCTGTGACCTTGGAGAGGATCCTTACCATGGGAGCTATCCCGTTCTTCCTGTAATAGTCCTGCAACACCTTGATGATCTTCCAGTGGTCCTCTGTAAGCTCTTCAATACCTTCCAACTTCTTCACATACCTAACCCATGTCTCGTTCCAGTTGTTGAAATCGTCAATGAAACCATCTTCATCCACATTAAAGACCTGGCCTTCAAATTCTACCGTTGGCATTGATGACCTCCTTTTTTAATATATTCATTATTTAAATCCAAGACCGCTGAGTTTAAAAGGTTCCTAAACCAATATACCACTTTTGTCAATAAATTTTTTCTCCCCCAAATGGGCTTTTTGGGCGTATAGGGAAGCAAGGTAAAGCAGGCCTTGTGCCCAGCTGGATTCCCCAAGGGCATGTACGTGCATGTAAGTTCCAAGGACAGGGCCTTTTACCAATCCGTCGGTTTTTTGGAAAAAGCCGTTTCCCCTTATCACCTTGAAAGCAAAGTCCAATTTAGAACCTTCAAAGGGATTTGGAAGGCTATAGTGGAATTCATGGGCCCTTACCACCTTATGAAGGGCATAATAAGGGTTGGGAAGGACCACCTCAAACTCTGTGTATCCATGCCCTGCAGGAGAGTCTTGGAAGGCAAATTCCACTGGGAATATGTCCAACATGGGATAATGGCCACCTCGGTAATTAATCCCCTTGCCCAAGTATATGAGTCCTCCACACTCTCCGTAGACCGGCAGCCCATTATTTACAAGATCCCTTAACCCCCTTCTGAATGCCACATTGTTGGCCAAGGCCTCTGCCTGTGTCTCTGGAAATCCTCCTCCTATGTATAGCCCGTGGATCTCCGTGACTCTTTCATCCTTCAACGCATCCATAAAGGTGATCTGAGCCCCCAGATTTCTCAAAAGTTCAAGGTTTTCAGGGTAGTAGAACCAAAAGGCCCTATCCAGCATTACTCCTATTTTGGGCCTTTGAGCCTCATAAGCCTTCGGAGTCTCGGTGGTATGTGTGGAGAACTCAAGGGGCTCTGCCTCCTTGGCAATGGAAAGCAACATATCCATATCCACATATCTCTTTACCAGACCCTGCGCCCACTCCACCGCCTGCAAGGCCTTTTCCTGTTCCCTATGGGGTAAAAGTCCCATGTGCCTTTCTGGGAACGGGTTTTGTCTTTGTTTGGGGATGGCACCTGCCACAGGTATCCCACATTCTGTCTTTATGGCCTCCCTTATGAGCATCTCCTGCCTTTGGTTTGCCACCTTGTTTAGGATCACTGCCTTTAGGGGCACCTGGGGGTCAAGCACCTGACATCCCTTTACAAGTGCAGCAACGGTACGAGTGCTCATGGTCACATCAACCACCAAGGCAAGCGGCGCCTTCAATGACTTGGAGAGCTCTGCAGTGGAAAAGGAACCTGCCACATCCATTCCATCATATATCCCCCTGTTTCCTTCTATTACAACCATGTCATATCCCATGGAGGAGGAAACAAAATGACCACAGAGCCTTTTGGGGTCCATGATGAAGGCGTCTAAGTTTCTACAGGGTTGTTTTGCAGCCAAACTGAGCCAACCTGGGTCTATGAAATCAGGGCCCTTCTTAAATCCCTGTACCTTTAAGCCCATGCACCTAAAAAAACTTAGGATACCGATGGTGATGATGGTCTTACCTGAGCCCCCTCTCAAACCACCAATCACAAGCCGGGGTATGTGTAATGCCCTGTTTATCTCCATGTATTAAACCTCGCTCCTACCTATACAGCCCATTGCTTCAATTTCCAAGACCTTTTTTGTTGACAATTAAGTTACCTTTAAAATATACATACTCCGATCTCATTAACACGAAAACATAGAAGTAATTGGAGTAAACTTTAAAAAATTTCGTTGAGTTTTTAAAAATTCAGCTAAAGGGAGGTGGGAAAGACTCGTTTTCTTTTACTATCTGGTATTTTTCAATAATTTTTAACAACACTTTTTAAAGGAGGCAATCGAATGGAGTTTAAGCCAAAAAGGGAAGAAAGAGAACTCAAATACCAAGAGGTGAGAATTTATTCCGATGTAGAACTGAAAAACTACACCGAGGAAGAGCTCAAAAATTTCAAGGTAAAGCACCCAATCCCCAAGTGTGAGCAGTTGGAATCTGGCCCATGGCCAAGCTTTGTGGCAGATGCAAAAAGGGCTGCATTGCATAGGAAAAAATTGGGTCAAGATAGGCTTATGATCGAAAGGGATGTTATAGAGGATCTTTTGGGGCAGTTGGAGCTCTCCTTTGAGCACGGTGAAACCCACTGGAAGCATGGCGGTATCGTGGGTGTTTTTGGTTATGGTGGTGGAGTTATAGGAAGGTATTCGGATCTTCAAGAGCAATTTCCCTCCATCGCACACTTTCACACTATGCGTGTAAATCAGCCGGCAAGTAAGTTTTACAATACGGACTATCTCAGATCCCTTTGTGACCTGTGGGACTTCAGGGGTAGTTCCATGATGAACATGCATGGTTCAACAGGTGACATTATCCTGCTGGGAACCTTCACAGAACAGCTTGAGCCGATCTTCTTTGAACTAACACATGTGGTGGATCAGGATCTGGGTGGATCTGGGTCTAACCTGAGGACTCCTGAGTGTTGTTTAGGTAAGGCCAGGTGTGAATGGTCTTGTTACGACACCCAGGATCTGTGCTATGAGTTGACAACATACTATCAAGACGAGTTACACAGGCCTGCATTCCCATACAAGTTCAAGTTTAAGTTTGACGGCTGTCCCAATTGCTGTGTTGCTTCCATTGCCCGTGCTGACATGTCCTTTATCGGAACTTGGAGGGACGACATTAGAATAGATCAGGAGGCAGTAAAGGCATATATCGCAGGAGAGATTGTGCCCAATGGTGGTGCGCATGCAGGAAGGGATTGGGGTAAGTTTGATATCCAAAAAGAGGTGATAGACCTTTGTCCCACAAAATGCATGTGGATGGAAGACGGCAAGCTGAAGATAGACAACAAGGAATGCACCAGGTGTATGCATTGTATCAATGTCATGCCAAGGGCATTGAGGCCAGGGACGGACACAGGTGTGAGCTTGCTCTTTGGTGCCAAGGCCCCAATCCTTGAAGGTGCCCAGTTGGGGGTGTTAACCATTCCATTTATGAAGGCAGAGCCACCCTACGACAATATCAAAGAGGTGATAGAAAAGGTGTGGAACTGGTGGATGGAGGAAGGTAAGAACAGGGAAAGACTCGGTGAGTTGATCCAGAGGTATGGTATACCCAAGTTCTTGGAAGTCCTTGGTATTCCTCCAATGCCACAGATGGTGAAAGAGCCCAGGAGCAATCCATACATCTTCTGGAAGGAAGAGGATGTGCCAGGTGGCTGGAAGCGTGACATCAAAGATTACAGAGCCAGACATAAGAGATAGGAGGCGTAAGAGATGAAATTTTCCCAAGAGAGACTAGGCAGATACAACCCTGACAAACCTATGGAAAATAGGATCACCGACCTTGGCCCAAGGCATTTCTGGCAGTACTTTCCTCCTATTATCCAGAGAAACTATGGCAAATGGCTATATCACGAGATCCTGGAACCTGGGGTCTTGGTCCATGTTTCAGAAACAGGTGAAAAGGTATATACAGTGAGGTGCGGTGGTGCAAGGTTTATGACCACCGAGCATGTCAGGGAAATATGTGAGATAGCCGACAAGTATTGTGATGGGTATGTGAGATGGACCACCAGAAATAATATCGAGTTCATGGTGGATAGCCCTGAAAAGCTTGAGGCCTTGAAAAAGGATCTTCAGAGCAGGAAACATGTGTCAGGGAGCTATAAATTCCCCATCGGTGGAACAGGCGCAGGCGTTACCAGCATAGTTCACACCCAGGGATATATTCATTGCCACACCCCTGCCACAGACGCCTCTTCCATGGTAAAGGCATTGATGGACGAACTCTTTGAGTACTTCCAGTCCATGAAGTTGCCGGCCCAAGTGAGGGTTTCCATGGCATGCTGCCTGAACATGTGTGGCGCAGTACATTGCTCTGACATTGCATTGTTGGGTTACCACAGGAAGCCTCCCATTGTGGACAACGAGGTGTTGGAATCTGTGTGTGAAATCCCACTTGTGATAGCAGCCTGTCCAACAGGTGCAATCTCACCCTCCAAGACCGAAACAGGAAAGAAGACCGTGAAGATCAAAGAGGACCGCTGCATGTTCTGCGGTAACTGCTATACCATGTGTATGGCCCTGCCACTGGCAGATAAGGAAGGGGATGGTGTGACTGTGTTGGCAGGCGGTAAGGTCTCCAACAGGATTACGCCTCCAAAGTTTTCAAAGGTTGTGGTTCCTTGGCTACCCAACAACTTCCCAAGGTTCCCAGAGGTCTGCGAGGCGGTGAAGAAGATCCTGGAGGCCTATGCAAAGGACGCCAAAAAGTACGAAAGGCTGGGAGACTGGGCAGAAAGAATAGGATGGGAGAAATTCTTTGAAAAAACAGGGCTACCCTTTACAGAACACCTTATAGACGACTACAGACTCCAGTACGACACATACAGGACCAGCACACTGTTCAAGTACACAGAGGCCGCTTGGGAGGTCTCAAGGGCAGCAGGAGGAATTGAATAAGCATCAACTTAGCCTTATAGGGCCGAAAGGAGATTGTGATGGAAGATATCAAAAAGGCAATTTTGGAGTTTGCATCCTCCAGCAAGAAGACCAAGTTCTATTTCAAGGACTTGGAAAAGGCTGTACAGGAAAAGATCCCCGATGCCAAGTCCCGTGATATCAAAAAGGCGGCAACGGAGCTGGTGAATGCAGGTGAGTTGATCTACTTCAGCACCGGCAGCACAACCATGTACGGCCTAAAAGGCAGAGGACAAACAGAAGACCACTAAACCCATACCCTTAAACACCCCCTCCTTTTGGGAGGGGGTCTGCATCCCATTTGAACTTTTATATCTTGTGATGGGCCGATAAAGTTTCTTCTCCGTCAAAGGGGGTTATCATGAAGAAGGTAGTACTTTGTACATTCAGGGGAGAGGCAATGTGCTTTGTGCATGTGCTTTTAAATGCCTTTGATATGACCAAAAAGGGGATTGATGCCAAGATTGTCATAGAGGGTGAGGCAGTGAAACTTATTCCTGAGATGGAAAAGCCCGAACACTTTCTAAATAAACTCTATTGGGATGCCAAGGAAAAGGGTTTTATAATAGCAGTTTGTCAGGCATGCTCCCAAAAACTGGGTGTGTTTGATGCTGTTTCAAGATCTGGACTTCCCGTTGTAAATGACATGTCCGGGCATGTAAGCCTTGGAAGGTTCATAGAGGAAGGGTTTCAAATAATTACATTCTGAACACAGATGTGATGCACCAAAAATCAGGGATCTGGCATAGTAAAATTTCTATTTTTCCTAAGGGAATTTAGCGTCATTTCAATCTGAGTTATACCTTCTTTCGTAATGCCTTCTATGTCAACCTTATCTATGTCCAATGAGATTATCCAAGCAAACAGCTCAATGAGAAGTTTATTTATTTCTATGGGGCCTTGATCATACATTGAGCCTTGCCAATAAATAGGTGAGCCTTGCTTCGACATTTCACTTAAGATATATAAACAAAGGTTTATCACAATATTTGATATAGCTAGAACTTTGTCGTCCACATAAGATATTTCTGCCTCAAAGCCGTAAGAATCCAGTCTTTTGACTCTACCTTGTGAGCTATAATAAAAAAAGCCTGGAGTATTTGCAAAAACAATGAGCTTGTGACTCAATAGGTTAGTAGTTCTATCCAACCTATCGAGGAGGTTATTTTCCATGAGAAAATTAAAATTTTCTATTATCTCTTCTCGTGTCATATCAGGCTCAAACATAATAAAGCCGATTTCAGGTTCTAATTTGTACTTTCTTAGGTATTCAATCGCCTTTCTCGAAACATTAGGGTTTGTCTTTTTCCCGATTTTCGTGAGCACATTTGCGCAAGCGCTTTCGAGGCCAATTAAAAGTGATTTGACCCCAGCCTCAGGGAAGCAGGCTGCAATCTCATCGTCTATATCGTTGGCTCGTGTTTCAAGCCCCAAGGTTACGCCAAGCCTTTTAATTTCAGACAATAGATTTTTCGCCCGTTCCTTCCCCCTTGCCCCAGGCCCAATAAAGTTTGGATCCACAAAGTAGAAGTCTCTGTAACCCATTGTCACAAGTTCCGTCATTTCCTCGAGGATGTTTTGAATGCTTCTGCCCCTCCAAAGCGGACCTTGATTGTAGAATACAGGAATGGGACAGAAGCTACATTGGTTATAGCATCCCCTACTACCCAAGATGCTTATGGTTGTAAAGTTTTTCTGTACTCTATGGGGAAAAGGAAAAATGTCGGGATCTTTTTGAGGCTTCCTAAAAACAGTCAATCTCTTATACTTTGTTGTTACAATACCCGGCAACATTTTGATATCAGCGCCTTCTTTTATTGAATGAATAAGTTCAAAAATTGTCTGTTCACATTCTCCAACTGCTATTGAGTCTATAAAATCGCAATTTTGTAGTATTCCATAAAATCCCAAACTTGGAAAGAAACCAAAACGATTAATGTGTAAGTTTTTGAGACCTATTTTTACATCATGTAAAAATTCAAAAAGCATTTTTGTGTTTTCCCAAAGATAGACTGCGTTCACTGAAAGAATGTCTGGTGCTATGGAAAATATCTTATCTTTTGTATCTTCGAATGTCAGGCGCTCCTCAACAGCATCAATATAAGTAACATCAAGCCCTTTTTTCATTAGAAATGCACTTACGTAGCCAGCCATAAGGCATGACCATAGAGGAGTGTTAGCGATGTCATTGAAATGGATCTTTGATCTTACTCTGGGATGGTCAAGGACTAAGATTTTCATTCCTAACTCCGTCTATCCCCATTAGGGAAAAAATACTCATTTGTTTTGTAAAAGAGTCAAGCTCATACATAAGGTATGAGTTGTCATGGTTGGAGAAGTAATAGGGGTATAGGAAATTTATATGAGAAGGAACCAAATTCTTTCTGATTAGAAATGTAGTAAGCGGTGTATTGGGATATAGCCTTATCCTTGAGAACACGATACCACCTAAGTTTTTGTTAGGATAATGAAGCTCTACTAACTTGTAGATAAAGTTCTTCATTTCTTCCCTATCTTCTTCTGTTTCAAATGGAAGATCTAAGAAAAAGTGATAAACCGTTAAAATTTTACTTCTGGCAGCAAAGGTGTAAGCTCGTGTCAAAAGTTCCGATGTAAGGTGTTTATTTAAAAGTTTGAGAGCCTTAGAATAGGCACCGTCTGCGGAAAAGTATATGGTTACAAGTCCAGCCTCTTTTGCCATCTCTATCTGGCTTTCAGAAACATGATCCTCTCTAAAAAAACCTGTCCAACCCACCTTGAGCCTACGCTTCAATATCTCTCTCACAATTTCTTCAAAGTGTTCCGTTGGCTTGTTTAGCACTGGATCTGTGAAGTGAAATAGATTTATGCCGTATTCTTTGTTTAATAACTCCATTTCATCTACTATGAGATTGGGAGATCTCACCCTCACTCTAAAACCTCCTATCCTTGGATACACACAATAACCACAATTCAAATCACACCCTCTTTTCCCTTCTATTCCCATCGGCGCCACATAAGAATTATGCCCAAGGTATCCTAAAGGACTGAGATTGGTGAGGTCCAAAGAAGGGATTTCTTTCATGGAAATATGGGGACCTGATCTATTGAGTAAAAGTTTATCCCCGGACCTGTAAATAACATTGGGAACACCCATCGGATTCCATTGAGACTCAACAAGTTTTGCCAATGCCAATTCACCCTCACCCACTATCCCTATGTCTATCTCTAAAAATTTTTCCATAAATTGCCTTGGCATAAGACTGAAGGCAGGGCCACCTACGATCAACAATGCATTTGACAAGGACTTGGTGAGTTTGGCCCCTATTTCCAGTGAGGAAAGATAGCTTGTGAGGTTATTGCCCAGGGGGTCCAGGTTCCTGAAGGAAAGCCCCACTGCACTGGGCCTTGTATTTATGAGGGCCTGCTTGAAGGTGTCCCAAGGATCCTTGTACAGGTTTAAATCCATTGCGGTAAAATAAGCTCCCCTAGTCTTGAGGACGCTGGAGAGCCTGGATAGACCAACGGGATAAACAATCTCGTTACTTCCCAAGTGAGAGGTGGGTAATTGGATGAGTAATATTGTCATCGTCAATCCAGCAACAAGAGACCAAAGTATCTCACAAACTGATCCTCTTCCTTGAGAGGGGTCAAAGCTATTCCAATCTCTTTCAACGTGAGGTAGACATCCATGCCAGAGGCCTCCATGGAAGGCCTGGCAAGTTCAGGGTGCCTACAAATGCCATCTTCTGGGCATGCCTCACATATGGGACAAGGGCCTGCCCCAAAGGCGAAGGCCCTGGTAAGTCCGGATAGGAAGGCCTCTTTTTCAAGGTTCAGAAGTCTTTGATGGAACTCCCTCAATGGGGGTGCCCCTTCCAAGAGGATGGCCCTTGAATAACAACTCAATAGCTCTGAAGTATTCTTGTGGGTCATGGTATGGGGTGGGCACTGGAGCTTCTTGTTGTAGTTTTTACAGCCGTATTTACATTTAAGCCTCACCCAAGGCCCTACCACTATTTCATCAGGCTTTATTGGATACGCATCCCTAAAGCCAATGTCTCTTGCCTTAGTGGTCCACATTTGTGATAAATCCTCAAATTCAGGGAATTCAATCAAATGCTTGTTGTTCCCTGCCAAGATTATAGAAGAATCCGTAAGGTCCCTTTCTCTAAAGATATTGATTCCGTTCTCTTTGAGCCATGATTTTATTTCATTTGAGCTATGGCATCTTCCATTGTATGTATTGAGAAGCATGTTGATATCATATAAGCTTCCCTTTTGTGGATGACGGTAATTTCTATCAGGGAAATAATCGTGGATAAGCAAAAATCCATCTTTGGAAACCATTGAGGCTGCTTTATGAAGCAATTCCTTTGCCTCATCCCTTCCATATGCATGAAGGAAGTTTGAAAGTATTATGACATTGAATTTAGGTAATGTGTCGGCGTCAAGGGTTCTAAAGTCCTTGGAAATCAAATGTATGCCTTCCCAGTCCTTTGGATCGGGATAGATTTTCTTTGCCGCCTCTAGGACCTCCTCTAGCTCCAAAAGATAAACCTCTCCGGATTTTTGCTTTATAAAATACCTTGCCAGTGCCCCTGCACCGCCACCTACATCTAAGATGGGGGGTAAAAATTCAATCCCTTGTGTTACCTCGAATATTTCTTTTGCCTTTAGCCTCAGAAGCTGGTCCATGGCCCTAACATAGTTGAAGTTTCTTTGGGAGTACTCATCGGAGCCTATTGAAGTTTTAAAACCCGGCAGCAGCCTATTGGTGAGTTTCTCCCAGGATCCCTGAATAAACTTCCTATAGAGAAGGAAATCCCCCAAATTAGAAGGTGAACCCTTTGTTAAATACCTGTTGGAGAGGAGGGTGTTGGACCAGATGTTTTCATGTTGCACAAGCAGTCCGAGCCTTTTTAGAACAGAGAGAAACCTTGAAAGGGTGTCTCTATCAAACCTTCCTTTTTTCACAAGCTCATCCAGCCCCATGCCACCTTCCTTCAGAAGGTCAAAGATCCCCACTTCTATGGAGGCAAAGAGGACTTGGGCATACCATGCACCGGTTGCCAGATCCTCTAAGTATTGAAAGTGTGTTACAGAAGGATCACCTTTTTGATATCCCAATTCCTTTTTTGGATCATATTCTTGGCTCTTCAACCCCTGCCTCCTCAAATGTTAGCATTTCATTGGAGATCCTGGATGCCAACTTGAGTAATGAAAGGCCAAGGGCAGCTCCAGTGCCTTCTCCCAAGCGCATCTTTAAATCCACCAACGGTTCCAAACCAAGATGATCCAACATGAGCAAGTGGCCTTTTACATCTGATATATGGCCGGCAAACAGATAATCCCTGATGTGAGGATGAAACAGATCTGCCACAAGGGCAGCTGCTGCGGAAATAAAACCATCTATTACAACAGGGATCCTCTTTGCGCACGATGCCATTATGATCCCCACAAGGCCTGCTATCTCAAGGCCACCTATCTTTGAAAGGATCTGGATTGGATCTTTGGCTTCCGGTTTGTTTACTGCTATAGCCTTTGCCACCACCTGTATCTTGTTTTTGAGTGTCCTTTGATCTATCCCTGTACCTGTGTTCACCAGGTCTTCTGGAGATCTTCCCATCACCACACAGCCAATGGCGGAAGATATGGTGGTGTTACCAATACCCATATCACCGGTGGCAACCGCATCTAATCCGAAGGAAGCCTCTTCCAACAGTACATTTATTCCGGCCTCTATGGCACATATGGCCTGTTCCCTTGTCATCGCAGGCCCTTTGGTTATATCCTTTGTTCCATGCATAATCTTTTTCTCCACAAACCTTGTGCCTGGCATAGGATTTATGTGAGAGACCTCTCCCATCACCCCCATATCCACCACAGTCAGTCTTGCACCCACATGTTTTGCAAACACGTTTATTGCAGCTCCACCCATTAGGAAGTTTTTGAGCATTTCCAAAGTAACCGCCTGGGGAAATTTGCTCACCCCTTGTGCAACTATACCATGATCCCCTGCCATGGTTACGATTGCCAAGTCCTGAACTCTGGGCCTTTCTCTTCCCTGTATTCCAGCAAGCCTGATGGAAATTTGGTGTAATCTACCCAGGCTAAATAGAGGTATGGCAAGTCTTTCATGGTGGCACTTACACTTTTTCATGGATTCCTGGTCCAATGGTGTAATTGAGGATAAGGTGCTCTGGATTATCGGGCTTTCCACAGTTCTCATTTCTTATGGCTCCCTCTCAAAACATCCCTAAACAGTTCAAAGGAGGCCTTATTGGCACAGTACTCACCACACATGGTGCAGACTCTTTTGTCACGTGGGGATCTGGAATCCCTAATTCTTTTTGCATCCCAGGGGAATAGGGCATGGGCAAACTGCCCTTCCCAGTCAGAATCCCTCCTGGCCTTGCTTATGGATAGATCCTGCCACTTGGTTCTCTCTGGAAGTTTAATAAGATCGCCAATATGGGCTGCCACCTTGGCTGCTTTTACTCCTTCTATCACATCTTCCAATGAAGGCAGGGCCAGGTGCTCAGCAGGTGTTATGTAGCATATGAGGTCAGCACCATACCTTGCGGACTGGGCAGCTCCAATGGCTGCTACTATATGGTCATAGCCTGCACCCACATCCGTGGGAAGGGGCCCCAACATATAATAAGGTGCGTAATTACTCATTCTCTTTTGGAGTATGATGTTGGCCTCTATCTCATCCAATGGCACATGGCCTGGACCCTCGACCATCATCTGACAACCCATCTTTCTCCCCTCTTCGGCCAATTCACAATTTATAATGAGCTCTTGGATCATTGCCCTATCAAATGAGTCTGAAATGGCTCCTGCCCTAAGCCCATTTCCCAATGAGAGAACCACATCGTATCGTTTTAGTATCTCCACAACTCTGTCAAATTTTTCATACAGTGGATTTTCCTTATTGTTAGCCTTCATCCAGGCAACCATGGAAGCACCGCCTTTGCTCACGAGACCACCGTATCTGTAGCCCTGCTTTTCCAGGCGTTCGATGGTATAGAGATTTATCCCGCAATGTATGGCCATGAATGATATGCCGTCTTCACACTGTTTCTCTATTATCTCAAACAGCATCTTCTCATCCAATTTATTGGGATCGCCATACTTTCTACTTGCCTCGCAAAAGGCCTGGTAAAGTGGCACGTTGCCAACAGGTAGCTCAACTGCAGCCAACACCTCCCTTCTGATCCTATCCAGATCACCCCCTACAGAAAGTTCCATTAAGGTGTCTGCTCCAGCTTCCTCTGCTGCCTTAGCCTTTTTTATCTCCAACTCTATGTCCACAATATCTGTGGAGGTCCCTATTGAGGCATTGACCTTTGTCCTCAATCCAAGCCCTATACCCACTATCTTGGCAGGCCTGTTTTGGTTCATGGGAATGACTATCTGGCCTTCCTTTACCCTCTCCAGGAGCGCCATGGGATCCAGGCCCTCCTCTTTTGCTATTTTTTCCATCTCTTGGGTTAGGATCCCTTCCTTTGCAAACTCCAACTGGGTTTTTTCCATCTCACACCTCCTGAGCTCTAAAAAAAAATCCCCAAGCTGATCTCTCAGCTTGGGGATTTACCATCTCCACCAAGTGCCACTTCACATTGGCAGGTCTTCTGGCTTGTGGATCATCCTACTCCCTGCGCCTTCCCACCTGCCTTTGATCTTATGACAGGCAGTGGCCTTATACAGGTTTCGTCCCCACTCACAGCGGCGGGACCGCCCCGGATTCTCACCGGCTTCCCTGTTGGGGCCATTTTGGCCACCAATGTGACACAATTTGGATGACATAAGCTTGTTCATTTTGTCAAGAATTTTCTACAAAAATTTGCAATTCACGAGTAACTTTGATAGCTCATGTAACCCATAAGGCAGATATCTGTGATCTCTGCCATCACGAAACCTTGGCTCTTGGAAAAGAGCAGGCAAAGGTTAGAGAAAAATTTCAACCCAAACAGAGCCCTGCATCTTTTAAATCCAGGAATAATCTTTCATCTGTTTCATCCTTGAAACCCGAAAGGTCCAAAAACTTGCTTGACTTGGGGGACAGCCCAATTTATAGATAGACGTGCCGGGCGGATAGCTCAGCGGGAGAGCATCGGCCTTACAAGCCGGGGGCCGCAGGTTCAAATCCTGTTCCGCCCATGAAAAGGGGACGTAGTTCAGTTCTGGTTAGAACGCCGGCCTGTCACGCCGGAGGCCGCGGGTTCGAGTCCCGTCGTCCCCGCCAAAAAACTGAGATTAAAGCCCCTGGGCTTCCAGGGGCTTTTTCATTTAGTCCTCCTTAGATCCCAGCACCTGGCCTGAACCGTATGATACACCAGCACCTACTGTGGATGCCTCAGATATGAGGTTATACAGCTGGAGTAAACGGTTTACCAGGATCTTTGCCACAGACTTAAAAAAGACAAGACCCTTCGTGGGGTCCTTTGCCAGATACTTGGTTACTTCATCCGCTTTGATCTTCACAACCGAGGTCTTTTCCTTCGTCTCTGCAGTGGCTGAGTACTGGGTTCTGCCCAGGACGCAAGACCAACCAAACACCTCTCCTGGATGGTTTACTGTATAAACTGTATGTCCTGATTCCCCCACTGAAATGTCTACCTTGCCCTGGGTTAAGATATAAAAGTAATCTGCCTCTTCACCTTGCCTGAAAAGAATCTGATTGGGTTCATAGGTAACCTTTTCTCCCAGCGTTAGAAGCTCTTTGAAAAATTCGCCGGGAAGCCCTTTAAACTCAGTGGAAGGAACATGTTGCATGGCTCTCCTCCTTTCCATGGCTTGGCCATGATGGCTTTGGGTTAAACACCCTGTCCCAATTCAAGGAGCCACACCAAAAACCTTAACAATTATACCCCACACACCCAAGAATACAATTCAAAATCTCAATGGGAATGAATCCCTTTTGGGCTATTATTGTGCCTAAGGCCCTAACAAACCCTTTTGCCCTGGCCACCAATACTCCCTCGGATTCTTAGAGGGTTTAAAGAACATCACTAAAATTGCCTTTGTCCCCAATAGGTGATAAGGCATACCTTATCTGGCCAACTGTAGCGGCCATAAGATTAAGATCACATCTCGGCAATAAAACAAGGAGCAAAAGGGCTTCAAGCTTCCACCTTCCAGCTTCAATGTTGAGGCTTGGTTCTCAAGATTCAGGATTTAGAAGATACTTTTTATCCCACAGGAAGTTCCAAACCTTGAGGAAAACCTTTATGAGTCCAAGGTGACACAAATATGGAAACATAGGCTGAGATTTTGGGATAAAAGGTAAATGTATCATTGGGGAAAGAATCGCCCCCCAAGGCCCGTTTCCAAGTGGGGCCTACTCCCAAAAAGGCTGAATCAGCTAAATTAAAATTACTTGGTCTTTGCTGGGTTGAAAGTGAGCTTGGGTTAAGATCATTACGTACGGAGGATTTTTCAATTACTTCCCCAAGCTAAATGGATAGCACGGATATGTATGGCAGCCGAGGGGTTGGCAATTCAAGTGAAATCTGGTGGAGCTGAGCGGGATCGAACCGCCGACCTCTTGAATGCCATTCAAGCGCTCTCCCATCTGAGCTACAGCCCCATCCTTTTAAAAAGTTTATAAGGCAAAGCCCAACCGGTGTCAACAGATAATTGAAAAGGAGGGCCCATTCCCCAAAAATATCCTCCTTGACACCCTGATTTGTCCATTCAGCTCTTCCTCTCAAAATACTCCCCCTCCTGCCCACCCGATTACTCCCCTTAACTCTAACTAAGCTCCTCTTCCCTTAAAGGGTAATGCTGCTGCATTGATAGAATTTATACAGTTCCTGTGGTCTATTTCGTTTAACCCAACAAACCCCACAAACTCTATAAACCCAAGAAACCCAATAACCCCTATTACCGCAATGGTGGGAATGGATCTGCACCGGAACCTTAAACCTTTAAGCTGGTACACTGGCCTTGGATTTTCGGGGAGAGGGGAAGTGATAACGAAGGAGTAAGGCGATCTCACCAGGAGATTTTTAGGGGAAGATGCTTGTAGTTTTTACTGTGTTGTTGATAATTTTTGCTTTAAATGATAAGCAATATTTCACTTACCACTTATGAGAAAGGGAGGTATGGAGGTGGAAACCCAGGAGGTGGTCAAAAATATCTCGGTTCTCTTGGATGATCTGGAGGCCTTATCACTTACAAAGGAAGAGGAATGGAAAGGTTTCCAACATAAGATAAAAGAGCTTCTGCCTAAGCTTGCCCAAGGTTTTCAAGCCCCATTTCTTCTGATAGAAAGGTGCCTGAAAGAAGGCTTCAGTATATTAACTTCCTCTCAAAAGATGTCTTTGATAGAACATCTCATGGCCCTGATGGAAGAAGTGAAGGAAGCGATCTTAGAGCAGAGGGCCCCACAATCACAAGGGATAGAAGAAGAGTTGCAGAAACTCTTACCAAGTCTGAGCATACCATTGGAAGAAGGCCCTGACATAAATTCCATCGCAGAGTTGATAATAAAGGCAGAACCTGAAGATCCAAATACCTTGAAGGAATTGTTGGATGTCCTTGAGCAATTTGTAAACAAAGGTGCCCTTAGGCCACAGGAAAAGGCTTCTTTGGAGCAGGCCTATGAAGATCTTCGTTCAAGCATGGAAGAAGGACCTGAAGAAATAAAAGAGGCTTTGAAGAGACTGGGAGAGTTGGTGGAGACCATATCCTATGGAGGTGAAGTTGTGGAAGAAAAGGTTGAACCTCCAAAACCTCAAGAGCCTCAGGATAAGATAGAGGTGCGCACATATTCCGAGGCGGATTTTCAGCTCCCTGAGGACGCAGAGCCCGACCTATTGAGTGATTTTGTATCGGAGAGTGGGGATCTTATTGCCGCTGCTGAGGAGGCTCTCTTGGCCTTGGAGGCAGATCCTGGGGATATGGATGCGGTGGGAAAGGTATTCAGGGCATTTCACACAGTGAAGGGTACCACTGCATTCTTAGGGCTTCAGCCAATCTCAGAGCTGGCCCACAAGGCCGAGAATCTCCTTTCTCGGGTAAGGGATGGAGAGATCAAATACGAGGGTGGCTATGCGGACCTTTCCCTAAAGGCATTGGATATGATCAAAGAGCTCATAGCCCAGGTTAGGGGAGCCTTGGAAGGTAAGCCCATAAGAAAGCCCGATGGTTTTGATAGCCTCTTGGAGGTGCTCAAGAACCCTGAGGCCCATGGAATCAGCGAGACATCCGGAATAGCCGAAGAATTCATACCAAGGGTGGGTGACATCCTGGTTGCCAAGGGCGTGGTGGATAGGGAACAGGTGGAGATGCTCTCCAAGGTGGAAGATGGAAAGCCCATCGGTAAGAGGCTGGTGGAATATGGAATGGCAGATGTAAAAGATGTGGCAGAGGCCTTGAGGGTTCAAAGGAAGATCAAGGCCGAGCCTGAGATGGATATCACTGTGAGGGTGAGTACACAAAGATTGGATCGCCTTATAGATATGGTGGGAGAGCTGGTGATTGCCCATTCTATGGTGGCACAGGATGAAGTGGTGACAACAGGACATCATCTGGATCTTCAAAGGAAGGTATCCCATACCAGTAAGATAGTGAGGGAGCTTCAGGATATCAGCATGTCCATGAGGATGGTGCCCTTAAAGGCAACTTTCAATAAGATGCAACGACTTGTGAGGGATCTTTCCAAGAAGATGGCCAAGAAGGTGCAGTTGATTACCGAAGGAGAAGACACAGAGATAGACAGGAATATGGTGGATATCATAAACGACCCCCTTGTGCACATGATAAGGAATGCAGTGGATCACGGTATCGAAACACCCGGGGAGAGGATACAAAAAGGCAAACCAGAGGTTGGAACCATTTTCCTTTCTGCCTATCATTCTTCAGGCAATGTGGTGGTGGAAATTAGGGATGATGGAAAGGGATTGGACAAGGAGGCAATTCTTAAAAAGGCAAAAGAAAAGGGGCTTATAAAAGAAGGTGCGATCTTGAGCGAAAAGGAGATCTTTTCCCTCATATTTGAACCGGGTTTTTCCACTGCCACAGTGGTCTCCGATGTATCAGGCAGAGGGGTTGGTATGGATGTGGTAAAAAAGAACATTGAAAAGCTCAGGGGCCAAGTGGAGGTTCTCTCAAGGCCCAATGAGGGTACCACCTTCAAGTTAAGCCTGCCCCTTACACTGGCCATAATAGACGGGATGGTGGTGAAGGTGGGAAAAGAGAGATATGTGATACCCACTGCTTCCATCCTTAGGGCCGTTAAGCCCAAAGAAGAGGAGCTTAGCTCGGTGCTCAAGGATGGGAAGATGATCAAGCTCCAAGATGAGCTCATACCTGTCTTTAGGCTGGCCGATATATTCGGAATAAGAGATGCAAAGCAATCCTTCACGGAGTGCTTGGCGGTCATAGTTCAAGACGAGAGCCAAACAGTTGCCATACTGGTGGATGAACTTATAGGGAGGCAGCAGATAGTGATAAAAAGCCTTGGAGAAGGGCTAAAACATGTATCTGCCATATCCGGTGGCGCCATTATGCCAGATGGCGGTGTNGGGCTTATCCTTGATGTGGCAGGAATTATAAGACTTGCAAATTCATAAAAGATGGATTTCTTTGAGNNAAAAGAGCTCAAAAAGAGCCAGTTTCAGACCATTTGTGAGATCGTAAAAAAGATCTCAGGGATCAATCTAAGAGAAGGAAAAGAGGCCTTGGTCAAAGCGAGGTTGACCAAAAGGCTGCGGGCCTTGGGATTTAGAGACTTCGATGAGTACATAAACTATATCCAAACCAAAGAAGGCAGTGCAGAAATTACCTATATGGTGGATGCAATTACCACCAACAAGACAAACTTCTTCCGTGAGCCTGCCCATTTTGAGTTCCTGAGAGAAAGGGTCTTAAAGGAGATAACAACAAAGAGGCTTAGAATATGGTCTGCTGCGTGTTCCTCAGGCGAAGAGCCTTACTCCATTGCCATTACCCTTTTGGAGGCCATTCAAGACATCTCCAGGTGGGATGTAAAGATCCTTGCAACGGATATCTCCCTTGAGATGCTCAGAAAGGCAAAGTTAGGGGTGTATCCCCTGGAAGGATTAAGAGATGTCCCGATCCCGTTGCGGAACAAATACTTTGCTCCCGTTGATGGAGGCTCATGTGTTGTAAATGATAATGTCAAAAATCTGATCCACTTTGCCTATCTAAACTTGATGGATTCCTGGCCCATGAGAGGGCCTTTTGATGTGATCTTTTGTAGAAACGTGATGATATATTTCTCAAAAGAAACACAACAAGCCCTTGTTAAAAGGTTCTATGAGATACTAAGACCAGGTGGTTATTTATTTGTAGGTCATTCAGAGGGTCTTGTCTCCATTAAGCATCAATTTAAATATGTGAGACCAGCAACCTATAGAAAGTGAGAAAGGAGTTTGATTATTGAAGATCATTGTGGATGTGGGTGATATGAAAGTGAGTAGGAATGGTGATGAACTTGTGACCCATGCCTTAGGATCTTGTCTTGGGCTTACTCTATGGGATCCGGTGGCAAAAGTAGGAGGACTCTTACATGCAATGCTACCCCTTTCAAAGATAAACCCAGAAAAGGCCCAGGAAAATCCGTATATGTTTGTGGATACTGGTGTTCCTGCGTTATTTCAAGCCTTTTATCAGTTGGGAGGGAAAAAGGAAAGGGCGGTAATTAAGGCAGCAGGCTGCGGTGCACCTTTGGGGGATGACAAAATATTTAAGATAGGGGAAAGGAACCTGGTGGTTTTAAAAAAGCTATTGTGGAAAAACAATCTGCTTTTGGCTGCTGAAGATACTGGAGGGACAGAATCCAGGACCGTTTACTTTGATATATCAACCGGAACAGTCATGATCCAGAGTGCAGGGAATAAGAGGGTGCTATGATTACAAAAGAAAAGTTGGAGAGACTCATCAGGGAGCTTCCAAGTCCACCTCAAAATGCATTAAGGATCCTAAATGTGCTGAGAACCCCTGATGCAGGGGCAGAGGAGGTGGAGAAGGCCTTGAGATATGATCCTGGTCTCACAGCAGGGGTACTCAAGATGGCAAATTCTGCCTATTTCGGTCTGCCACAGAGGATAGGTTCAATAAAACAGGCTGTGGTACTTTTGGGCTGGAAGAGGATCTCGGATCTTGTGATGGTATCTTGCATGAACAGCGTTATGGATCGAAGTGTGGAAGGCTATGACATGGAGAAAGGAGAACTCTGGAGACATTCTGTGGCCGTTTCTGTCACATCAGAGGTCTTAGCCAAGGAATTGAATATTCAAGGCGTGGATGAAATCTTCACTGCCTCCCTCCTGCACGATATCGGCAAGATATTATTGGGCATGGAGGTAAAGGAGCAGATTAAGAATCCCAATTTGTTTTTTGAGGGCAACCAGAGTTTCGATAGCGTAGAGAAAGAATACATAGGTTTGGACCATGCAGAAGCAGGTGCTGAGATATTATCAAGGTGGGGATTGCCTGAAAGGACCATCAACGCCGTTAGATTTCATCACAAGCCAGATGATTCACCCTACCCTGATAACATGTTAGATATACTTCATATTTCCGATGCACTATGCATTATGATGGGTTTCACAGCAGGAAAAGAAGGATTAAAATATCAACCTTCTTTAAATGCAGTAAAGAGATTATCTTTAAGCCAGTTAACTATGGAAAAAGCTGCCACTTATACAATGGAAAAGATGAATCAACTCTTAAATGTATGAAAGGGAGCTGATGATGGGATTCAATATATTGTTAGTTGATGATAGCAGCGTGATGAGATCAATGATCAAGAAAACACTTAAATTAAGTGGGATCCCAATAGGTGTCTTGTTGGAAGGTTCCAACGGCAAGGAAGGGATTGAACTTCTCCATTCCAATTGGATAGACCTGGTCATCACAGATATTAATATGCCTGTGATGGATGGGGAGGAGATGTTGGAGCTAATGAAACAAGATCCTGGGCTAAAGGATGTTCCAGTTCTAATTGTTTCAACGGAAGGAAGTGAAAGCAGAATAGAAAGACTTCTACAAAAAGGGGCAAGATTCTTGAGAAAACCGTTTACACCCGAGATGTTAAGGGATGCCATATACAATATGCTGGGGGTGGAAGGATATGGAGAGGGAGAAGATAGTCTCTAAGATTGAAGAGGTGACCATAGATACTTTAGAAAAGTTGAGCTTTTTGTTTTTGAATCCTTTGGAAGGTGAGGAAGGAAGTACCCAAGAAGGGACCATCAAGATAAAGGTGGATTTTGAAGGGCCTTATAATGGGTACATGTGGGTGGCAGTGCCTTTGGGGGCAGGGGAGGAGATAGCCAAGAACATGCTTGGTATGGATGATGCATTAGATTCAAAGGAAGTGGAAGATGCCTTGAAAGAATGTGCCAATGTGCTCTGTGGGAATATATTGCCAGAGCTCTTTGGAAAGAGGCTGATCTTTAGGATACATATGCCCACGGTGATCTCAGAGGATATCCAAGGGGATCCTCTGAGAACCGTAGTACTGATGTTTGAGCTGGAGGATGGCGGTATCATGCAGTTGGGATTCTCCTTTCATACCCCCATAGAGGAGATGAGGGTAGGGGAGGGCCTCTGATGATAAGGGTTTTGGTAGTGGATGACAGTGCAGTGGTGAGGAAGATATTGGTGGAGGAGCTATCCAAATACAAGGATATTGAGGTAGTGGGCACCGCACCAGATCCCTATGTGGCCAGGGATAAGATAGTGCAACTTAAACCCGATGTAATCACATTGGATCTTGAGATGCCCAGGATGGATGGCCTTACTTTTTTAAGCAGGCTCATGAAATATCACCCCATGCCTGTGGTGGTTTTGAGTTCAATCGCCCCAAAGGGGAGTAGAAACGCCATAAAGGCCCTGGAGTTGGGTGCAGTGGAGGTGATTCAGAAACCTGGGAGTGCATATTCCACCTTGGAGGTATCCCAGGACTTGGTAAGGGCTGTAAGGGCAGCTGCAGTTGCAAGGGTAAAGAAGGTGGAGATCCCACCCGTTGAAGTACCCAAGGCCACAATGAAGTTGGAGACCACCAACAAGGTGCTCGCCATAGGTGCTTCCACCGGGGGGACCAAGGCCATTGAGGTGGTGTTGATGGGATTACCGGCTTTGTGCCCTGGCACAGTGATTGTGCAGCATATGCCGGAGAAGTTCACGAAGAGCTTTGCAGAAAGATTAAACGAAGTGTGCCCCATGGATGTGAAAGAGGCAGAGGAGGGGGATCAGGTGGTTCCAGGGCTGGCCTTGATAGCCCCAGGGAACAAACATATGGTCCTGGCAAGGAGGGGGGCCAACTATTATGTAAGGATAAAGGACGGGCCAAGGGTTCACTTTCAAAGGCCCAGTGTGGATGTTTTATTCAACTCAGTTGCCGAACATGCAGGAGCCAATGCAGTGGGAGTGCTTTTGACGGGTATGGGTGCAGATGGTGCAAAGGGCTTGCTGGAGATGAAAAACGCAGGGGCATTCACCATTGCCCAAGACGAAGAGACCTGTGTGGTGTTTGGTATGCCAAGGGAGGCCATAAAATTGGGCGCAGCCCAAAAGGTCTTGCCCCTTCATGAGATTCCAAGGGGAATCATGGAGGTATTCAGTTCTTAGGGGGATAGATGTCTGCCATAAATGCAGTGCTACATATAGCAAAGGAATCACTCCTGGCCCAACAGAAGGCCCTGCAGGTGACAGGCCATAACATAGCCAATGCCAACACAGAAGGCTATTCAAGGCAAAGGGTAAAATTAGAGACAGCAGAGCCGGTGAGTCATCTCCCAGGGCAATTGGGCCTTGGCGTAAAGGTGGCAGAGATAAAAAGGGTAGTGGATCGCTTCTTGTCAACCCAGATCAACGAAGAGACCCAGGCCAACGGCAGATACGAATCCCAAAAGGCTACCCTGGAAAAGGTGGAGATGATATTCTACGGCGAATACTTTAACGATCTCTTTTCAAGGTTTTGGAATGCATGGGATGACTTGGCCAACAACCCAACGGCACAGGCAGAAAGGACCACCCTCTTAGGGGTTTCAGAGGAGGTGGCAAGTTTTTTAAGAAAGGCGTATCAGGATCTCGCATTATTGCAAAAAAGGGATATAGGCCAAGGCATGAGGGAGACGGTTAAGGAAATCAACAGGCTGACAAAGGAGATTGCACAACTGAACACAAAGATACTGGCAGGTGAAGCAGGTGGCCAAAATGCCAATGACTTTAGGGACAAGAGGGATCTGGCCCTTACGCAGCTTGCACAGTTGATCAATGTAAACGGTTTTGAAGACAGTGATGGAACCCTTGTGATACTCACAACGGATGGTAAGACCCTTGTGGAGGGCAGCTCCTCTTGGGAGTTGGTGGTTGGTGCTGATAAAAATGGCCTTGAGACCATTAACTGGCAGGACAGAGATGGAAACTTATACGATATTACATCCCGTACCACAGGAGGAAAGCTGGGAGGGTGGATTATTTCCAGGGATCAATACATAGCTTCTTACAAAGAGGATTTGAATACTTTTGCAAAGACCTTGATGGATGAGATTAACAAGCTCCATAGAACAGGATACGGTATAAGTATAGATCCAAACACTAATGAACCATATACAGGGATAGATTTTTTCACAGGTACAAATGCCTCAAATATATCTGTAAACTCCGATTTAAAGGCAGATCCTGGAAAGATAGCAGCCGCAACGGCCAAGGATGCCATCCCAGGAGATAACAGGAATGCTTTAAACATTGGAGCACTTAGGTATAATTACTTATTAAACTCCGGCACAACCACATTCGACAACTTCTACCAGTCCCTCATAAGCAGGGTTGGTAGTGATGTAAAACAATCTCAGAATTTTTATTCCCATCAACAGGACATGTTAACCTATCTAGATGGGTTTAGGGAATCGGTTTCAGGCGTTTCCATAGACGAGGAGATGATGAACCTACTTGTCCAGCAAAGAGCATACCAGGCATCTGCCAAGGTGATCACCACGGTAAACGAGCTTTTGGATAGTCTCTTGAGGATCTAAGGGGGCTTAAATGAGGATTACAAATAAATACATTGCAGATTCCATCGTGAATGCCATTAGAAAATCCACAGAGAAACTGGCTGATATCCAACAGGAGGTATCAACGGGAAAAAAGGTAAACAGGCTTTCCGATGACCCCATAACTGCAGGTAGGATATTGGATTATGGTTCCATTTTGAAATCCGCTGAGCAGTTTCAGAGAAACAACCAGTTTGGACTTTCTTGGGCACAACAGACCGAATCCACCTTGGATGCAGTATCTGTGATACTGGGTAGGGTAAAGGAGCTGGCCGTTTACCAGTCCACCGATACTGCAAATAAAGAGACCAGAAAGGCCACCGCCAACGAAGTCTGGAATCTCTACAATGAGTTGATAAGGCTTGGAAACGCAAAATTTCAAGGAAGGTATATTTTTTCAGGGTTTAAAACAGATGTATCTCCATTCCAAAAGCAGCCTGACAATAGTGTGATATACAATGGGGATAAGGGTGAATTTCAAATACACTTAGCGGAAAACGAAACAATTACTATAAATCTAACTGGCGAAGAGGTCTTTCAAGGTGTGGGGCTTCCACAAGGTGTTAATATATTCAATATTGTAAAGTCTGTGGCAGAGGCAATGGATGGTAATGACAGAGATGGAATTGCAAGCCAAATTGAAGAACTCACAAAGGGAATAAATCAAGTAAATCAAGAAAGGGCCAAGATAGGTGGAGTAATCACAAGGCTTGAAAATACAATAAAGCTTTTTGAGAATTACAAGAACAATGTTACCGAACTACTAAGCAATGTGCAAGATGCTGACATGGCAGATGCAATGACCCGTCTTGCGACACAGCAAACGCTATACCAGGCATCATTGTCTGCAGCAGCTAAGATCATGCAAAAGACGCTCTTGGATTTCTTGGGATGAAATTACTTTTAGGTCTTTTAACAGCTATACTCCTCGGAATTATTTCCCAGTCCTTTGCTTTAGAACCAAAGGATATGGAACGGCTCAGAAAGGCAAGGGTTGGAGAGAATGTGATAATGGCCCTTATAGAGGAAAAGTCAATTGAAACCTGTGCCTTTGAGGTGGATGAGATCATAAGACTTAAGGAGACGGGTTTTTCAGACAAGTCTATTGAACAGATCGTCCGAAAAGGCTCATTTTTGAAAGGAAAGGAGGTGGTCGTATACGGAAAAGAGACCGTTCCCCTTAGGGCCACTTCCATAAAGGACTTGATGGACCTCAAAGAAAAAGGATTTAGTGACGATATAATCAAGGCAATTATCTTGATTTCTGCCGAAGATGTTGATACAAAGCAGAGAAAAGAGGCAATGGAACTATTAAAGAGTATGGGAATTTTGCTGGACATGAGAAGCACAGATGCTAAATGAGAAAGAACTCACCACTCAGCAATACTATCTGAGCCCTGGTTATATTTATGTGTCAAGGGTACCCACGGTGGTTTCAACCGTGTTGGGGTCAGCAGTAAGTGTTTGCATATTCAACAAAAAGAAGAAGATAGGGGCCATAAACCATTTTCTCTACCCTGAGATTAAGGAGAAGAATAAGGCTACTCCCCTGTACGGGAATGTTTCCACATTAGCCTTGGTAAGGTTCATGTTGGAGGCAGGGAGTAAGGTGGGGCATTTGGTGGCCCAGATCTTGGGCGGCGCCTATAACAGTGAGATCTCAAAGATTAGGGATATAGGCAAAGAGAATGTCCAAATTGCAAGACGGGTGCTTATGAGAATGGGGGTAAAGATCATATCTGAGGATGTTGGGGGTGTCTTGGGTAGGAAGATAGTCTTTGATACTGCCACAAATGAGATAGCAGTCCTAAAGGTGGAAAGGCTTAGGGCCTGTGATTGGTATCCCTATGAGGGTCTGAGATAATTTCTTTTGTTTTATTTCCAAATTTATCTTCAAAGGCATGGCAGTCTTCTTTTGATATGAGCTTTACTTCCAGAGCAGGCAATCGCAAGGATTTGAAGCCAAAGGCCTTGCAGCCGTGGGGTGTCTGCTTTTCCCAGGTGACAAAGTAGTATTTACACCTATGGCATATGGCCATTTTTTACTTTTGGCTTTCCCCAACAGCCTTATCGGGTGAACCTGTTGTGGATAAAATGGGTTCTGATTTCTGGGAGATAATCTCCCCTGTCTCTGTAATCCTATACGGCAGTCGGGTGATGATTATTTCCACACGCCTATTCCTCTGCCTGCCCTCTGGGGTATTGTTGTCCGCTATGGGCCTAAACTCTCCGTAACCCATGGTGGCAATCCTTTTGGGATCTAATCCAGTACGGGCCAGCAGGAACTCCGTGACTGCCCTTGCCCTGGCCAAGGAAAGCTCGAGGTTGGATCTCCATTTACCGCCTACCGGCACGTTGTCCGTATGACCTGAGACCAGAATATCTCCTTCTGCCTTTTCCAAGGTCTCACCTATCCTGGTCAAAAGGGGTTCCATCTCGGGTTTTATGTCTGCCTTCCCTGTATCAAAGGTGGTTTCTCCCATCATGCGGATTACTATGCCATCCTTGCTGGCCTTTATGTCTATGAGGCCTTCCATCTCTTTGAATCTGCTTTTCACCTCCATCTCCAATTTTTTTCCCAATTCCTCCCTTTCCCTTGTGGCAATGGCCTCTGTCTCAAACTGCTTTGCGATTATCTTTTCTCCCTTAGGGATATCATATGTGACGATCTTTCTCTGAACACCAAATGCCTGTGCCAAGGCACCTGCAATCTCTTTGAACTTTTGTCTATCCATCTCTGAAAAAGAAAGTAACAGCACAAAAAAGCACAATAACAGGCTCATAAGGTCTGCAAAGGTACACATCCATTCAGGAGCACCTTCTGTGGGAGGAAGGCCGGCTTGCGGTATCTCACTCATCTCGCCTTTCCTCCTGCTGCTGCAGCTGCCGGTTCACCCTTTACCTTCTCCCTTGCCTTGGGCGCCAGATATATCTTGAGGGCCTCCTCCAGCACCCTTGCACTCGTACCTTGGCTCATGGCAATGGCACTTTCCAATATTATCTCTTTGATCAAGGCCTCTTCTTGGCTCCTTAAGGCCAGTTTGTCCGCCATTGGGTTAAAGACCAGGTTTGCCAAGAGGGCACCATAAAGTGTGGTGAGAAGGGCAACTGCCATGGCAGGGCCTATGTTTTTGGGATCGGACATGTTGGAGAGCATCTGCACAAGCCCCACCAATGTGCCTATCATCCCAAAGGCAGGTGCAGAAGTTCCCATGGATTTAAAGACATTTTGGCCTATGCTGTGCCTTTGTACCGTAAGCCTGATATCCTTGCTCAAGACCTCTTGGATAAGTTTTTCATCATAGCCATCTGCTAAGAACCTGAGGGCCTTTCCCATAAAGGGATTGTCCGGTTGCACCTTTTCCAATGCTATTAGTCCTTCCTTTTTTGCCACCTGGGCCAAGGATACCATCTTTTCTATGACCTGTTCTGGAGGATCCAGTTTTACGATAAAGGTCTTCATGGCAACGGACACGGAGTTTAAAACATCCTTCATGGAAAACTTGATAAAGGTGGCAGCAAGGGTTCCTCCCCCCACTATCAATATGCTAGGGACATCGAAAAACAGCTTGGGTGAGCCCCCCATCGCAATGGCTGCCACCACTATAGCGGTTCCACCAACCAAGCTCAAAACGGTTGCAATATCCAAACTCGCCTCCTAAACCGTCTTTTTTAGGGGATTGTCTAACCATGATCCTTTGTGGTTTTTGGTATTTTATTCCCACTAACTTTGTAAGTAAAGGGGTTTAGGCATCCCTTCAGGGATACGGCAAAGTCATATGCGATTAGGGTCCCTTTTGAGGATCTTTAAGAGAAAGTTAAAAATATTGGCATGGTACATTAAAGAGATTGGGTTTTCCTAACCCATAAAGGCTCACATTTGGCGAAATTAAGGCATACTTTGACAGAGCTTACCCTTCTTTAGAGATGGAGAGAAAAAAGAGTAACGAGAACTCTCTGATTCAAATCCCTAAAAGCATCATAGCTTTATCTATATGCATGCTGAAGTACCTTAAGGCAGATGGGATATATCTGAACTCTCTTTTAAGCCTGAGAGGCAATCACTATACCCTCCTTATGAATCACAGCAGATAAAAGATGAACAGGTCTCCTCTCTCCGTCACTACTCCCTCTAAGCGCCTTACCATCTATGGCAATACCTTTGTCCCTAATATCTATCCCCTTACTCATAAGCCAGTCTGAAATAAGTTTATCAAACTCATAAACATCTATCCTCTGAATTGCCCTCCTTATGGTGCACTCATCAGGCGCATTCCCTCATCTTATCCCGAATCTTCTCAATGTGTTCTTTGATAACCCTTTCACCCATTCACCTATCCCTATGAAACTCCTCGCACCACAAAGCCTAGCACAAAGAGCAAGGCCTAAAAGACTACAAACATTCTTTGAAAAACCTTTGTCTGCCCAAGATATATCCAATTTGCTGCCCTGTAACAGCTACCCCTGTAAACAGATAAATCGACAAATGTCTCTGCAAGATATACAGGATGACCATATATCATCTCATAGTCTCTACTTAACCTCTTTAAGTTCAGGGACAAAATCCTTGAGGCAAGGTTTTTTACCTTAACCCATGAAGGATAAGAAACCTCACATTGTTTGTTATGTATTTGAGCCTCTTTATCCTCTTCTCATTAGACCAGCCTATAAACCTATCTCTTGGAGCACATCTAAGAGCAGCTGATGACCAGGCAATGAGGGCAGCCCATCTTCCATTAAGGATTGCTACATATCTTTGTAGGGGCGCATTGCAATACGCCCCTACGGGGAAGGGAAAGGGGGTGGTGTTCCCTCATATTGGATTCCCATAACGGTCTCTCATCCTCTCTTATAAGGCGGACCTCAAGTTCTCCCTTCATAGAGATAAGGATAACATAGTGAGGGGGTTAAAAAGCCAGTCCTTTTTTAAGCCCCTNATTTTTAAACCTATCTGGAAAAACTTGCCGCAGCCCTGTGGGGTCGAAGACGATCCGGCCGCCGGCGCGCAGGATGCGCATGGCAAGATCGCTCTCCTCTCGCAAGGCCACACCGGTATAGCCTTCGTCATAGCCGCCGAGCGCCAGGACCGCACTGCGGCGAACGGCGTGGTTGACCCCTTTCAGCGAACCGAAATCTTCGATCCGGATGTTCCAGCCTGGGTCGAACCTTCTGTAATCGAGCACCTTGGCCCATGTGCGTTGCACTATCGGACGCACAGCGATCTCGCGCTCGGTAATACCGCCGCAGA
>JGI24721J26819_10000055_pt1 | contig 102472 bp, 109 predicted proteins | sample YelNatPaOPGAMG01_FD_26819 | JGI IMG/M metagenome (IMG submission 26819) | reverse complement strand
CCTAACGTTTCTATAACTAATCAGAGAGAATCACGCAAGAACATTCTCCATGGGAAGCCGCTACCTGCCTAAACAGGTACAAACAGAGTATTTATCTGCTATGTTTGCTCCAGATATGAGCAATTGCCTTCATTGTCACAAAATAACAATGCAGGATAGAAGAGGAGTATGAATCACAACTCTCTTTCGCGAGGAAGCTCCATCTTTTAAGGTGGAGAGGAGTCGCGAAGCATTAATATATTGAGTAGTTACATCTGTAAAGTGCTCAAAACCCTCCAGATCAAACTGCTTCCTAAGGAACAGCAAAAATATGATCTCATGGACACGTTTATCAGATTCAGCGAAGCGTGCAACTTTGTTTCTAAAATAGCCTTCGAGGGGAAACTCTTCAATAAAGTATTTCTCCAGGGAATAATATATAAGGATATCAGGGAGAAGTTCGGGCTTTCCTCACAGCTCGCTGTCAGAGTGGTAGCAAAGGTCGTTGAGACATATAAACCGGATAGAACGATTTTCCACCGGTTCAGAGATTTCGCAAGCATAGTCCATGACCAGAGAATACTCAGTTTCAAAGGAATGGATGAAGTCAGCATCAATACCACCGGGGAAGGATCAGAATACCGATAACCATGGGAAAATACGGTGAAATTCCATTCAAAGGGATAAGGGGACAGTGCGACCTTGTCAGGAAGAACAGGCCTGAACGATCCCGATTCAAATGCATTTCCTGTGGTTTTGAGGGAGAAGCTGATTTCGTAGCATCCCTCAACATCAGGAACAGGGCTGCTGTCATCCAGCCCGTTGTGACAGAGGCTATTTCGATCATTCGATCCCTCCAGTTGCAAGCTCCGAAGCCTTAGCTGAGGGGTAGTTGACATTAATATTCCGTATTGGAAATGGTAAAGAGAGAGTGCAAAAATAATTAAGTAAGCATACTAATATCAGCATCCAGTGGGGAGAGAACGCCGCATATGAACATAGAAAAGAACATAAAATATACATCTGAGCTTGACAGGAAACTTACTATGCAATGCGATTTTAGTTTTNAATGGAAAGATCCAATACTGGAATCGGCCAGAAGATTGGAGGGAAGTGCGGTTGGGTTTCTACTATACGGCGAGCAGAGAATGGAAGTTATCTATTATTTTCCTCTAAATGCAGATAAGTCAAGTGAAGGAAAGCGTTTATTGACCTTGATGGGTGCTAAAAAAATAAAGGATCTATGGTCTGTGCGTGAGGAAATAAATGAGCCTTTTGTTAAAGAGGCTATAAACCTGATCTTGAGCAAGCCTTCAGTTACTATTGATATGATATTGCTGAAAGAGGGCTTGTTGCGAATGAGGATAAGGTTTCATGCTGACATGACAAATATAGTATCTGATGCCATGCTAAGTGTTATAAAGACCACTGAAGGATTCTCTATAGATTATTTTGGCATGTCGAGAGGATTGCTCGAAACATTGAAAGAAATATCAGCCATCGTTCCTCTTGCAGGAATTGAGTTTACCATGAGACCAAACCGTTCAATCTTCTCAGATAACACAATGGTGTTCAGTAAGCCTTGGATCCGCATACGAAAATATGACAGCGGGGACTTCAAACTTCATCATATTTACCATTTTTCACGGGAAGTCGAAAACGAAGATAGGTATGAACTGGTGACCATTTCAAGGGCGGATCATCTGTACGAAGGCTACACAGTTAACCCTGTGATTAAATATATGGTCTCGGAAGCGGAGAAACTAAACATTTTCAATGATTCTATCCACAGGTATGACGGCAATGTTTTTACTGGAAGAATATGGCTCCCATCAACATTTATCCCGGACTACATGAAGATAATTGGGCAAGCTCGATTAAAGTACCCAGAATGGGGTTTAGGTATTCAGATGACTGCATCCTTAGATGATATTTTCGCAATGTCCGGAGAAAATTTTAGTGATAGTGGCATAAGCGAGAGTGGTATTGAAAATACGCGACCTGATTAGTAAAGTAGACATTTTACAGGTACTTCAGTTCTAAAAGGGTCAGCTTCTCGTCGGGAAACTGCAGTCTGGTACCGTTTGCTACCCNCAAATGATCATCAAGATTGGATACCGGAAGAAAAGTATCAAGAAAAATGCCCTCGGGTGAAAATTTTTGAGTTCTTGAAATAACAGGAATCGGAAATTCTAGAGCGAGCTTTGTATAGAAATCCAGCATTGGCCANGTTAATGAGGAGGTAAAGATTCCGTCTTTTCTGGATATTTCAGAAAATCCTCTTACATCAAAATCTGTTTGATTCCCCTCAAGGAAAAATAATGATCGTAACCCAGAGTCATCTGTCTGGAACCGAGCCTCCCTTTCCCAGATATAATCAGCCGCACTTCCCAAACTATGGGCGGTGGGCTGAGAAACTTCGGCTATAAACCTGGTGTAACATAGTGGAGTTCTCTGACTTATAAAATTAATTAGCGAAACCAATCCATTGCTTTTCGTGATTACCAAATTTTTAAATTCCACGCTATTCTCAGTAAGCCTCATAATAGCATCTGAAACCTTTTGGATTTGAGAACTGTGGAATCTAAAATTGAAATTTACCATATTGCCAGCTAGGTAGCTGTAATTCAACACTATAGACTCCACATCCAAAAGGTGTTTCATGATGGTGATACGTGGTGCAGCTTCTGTTCCCCTGAAGATAACCCAGACTTCGCCTTTTCTCCTGGCGCCCATACCTTCCAAGAACATTCTCATTTCGTTCGTAACTGTTTCCGACACCGGAATGATGTAGTACAATTCAAACATCGCATTCCTGAAAATCCAGTTGGAAAGCGAAAAAATATGAAATTTGTCGGCAAATGATGCAAGTGGATTCTTTGAGAGTATAGAAAAGGACAACTCCATGTCGAGTCTTTTATCTATTTCCTCAATTATCATAATTGCTTTACTCTTCAAATGTATATATTTCTTTTCGAAAAAAATCCATCGTCGATTTAAGAGGACTGCCGGAAATGCTGTTAAGGAGACTAAATATTTATTTAGAAAAGTTGATCATGCATCATTATGCCATTAGACTACAGACCAATGTTGCAATATTTGAGGGGGAAGTTCAAGTTGTGGAAGCAGGAGAGCGAAAGATTGGAGAAACAAGCTCCCATGATGGTTGGAAAGAAGAAAATTCTGGAGGATTTGGAGAAAGATGCAAATATACTAAAAGCCAGTGTTTGCCCTTATATCAAAGAGGCGGGCTATGCTCAGGCAAGATCCACGGTGTTGCAAGCAGCAGAAGGATTGGTAAGCAACGACGTTAATTTTCCTGTTGTAGGTACCGTAGACATCGTCCTGGGTGCCCTTCTCGACACATGCGGTTATGTAAGGCGCGGAGACAGCCTTCTTGAGGCGGATCTTTGAACACACCGGGCTCTATTCAAATAGGCTTGCTTTCCCCTTATTTCAGTGGCAGAAATGAGGAATAATCTTCCACATAGTTTTTATAGCTTTTTCCCAAGATCTTTTCTCATGATGATATTTGTTGGATAATATCCCAGTGAGTCGTACAGTGCTCTTGCAGGTTTGTTGTGACCGAACACATGGAGAACTATACTTTCGGAACCATGTTCTTTTGCCATGATCTCAAGTTGTTTTAGCGTAAGAAAACCGTATCCATTCCTCCTGAATTTCTCAAATATAACGATATCCCATATGTACGCCGAATTCCACTCCTTGTTCTTCCATTCGACCCATAAAATACCAACTTTGTCCTTTTTCATACTTTCAATGATCGTCATTACGGAATGCCCGGGAGTTTCTCGTCCCTGTGGCAAAAAATTGCTGAACGCCTTTTTAGAAAGGTTGTAGGCCTCATCCCTGTTCCAGTTTCCAGCCATGACTTTTTCCCCTGCATATTCCTTTATGGCGGATTCAATGTACTGCTGGAAATCTTCTTCAGAGACTGACTCTAGTTCTACAGTTTTATCTACCAACACAACCCCTCTTCGTTCCCTTCCTGGTTCCCAGCAATTCTACCCCTCTATTCGTAAGAAAGTTCATCCCAACATTACCAAAGTGTTTTACCATGATGCACCTAATAAATATTGTTACTGATTTATGCCGGCAATTAGGTGTGACAAATCCTATGGACATCAGGTCGGTTCAAAAACTGCTGGGTCACGTTTCACTGCGTACTACCCAGCGTTATACGCACGTAACTGACAGGGGCGTGGCGAGGGAGGTGATTACNCGCCAGGGAATTATATTTCTAAAACACGAAGAAAAACAGGAGAACATGGTGAACATGGCCCCTGCACCGAACCCAATGGGGCTGGCCGGGTTTGAACCGACGGCCACCTGGTTATGAGCCAGGCGCTCTACCTGGCTGAGCTACAGCCCCAACGCCGCTGGTCGGATTTGAACCGACGACCGCTCGGTTAACAGCCGAGTGCTCTACCTGCTGAGCTACGGCGGCAAGACAACTATGGTTAAGAGATTTCTTACTTTTAATCTTTTCGCAGTATGGCTGCTTCTCGAAAAAACCTGAACAATGTCTGCAGTCAACAAGTTAATGGAGTCAGCGATGTGTGTTCAGAGCATGTCCAGGTCAATGCCACATTTATCTGACAATTCCTTGTGGAGCTTGACTATTCTTGATGCTGCTTCGTCCAGCCCTTTTGAAATGTAGTGATTTACCGTTTCCTGCAGGGATATTCTTTTTTCTCCGGAAATAAGATTATCGGCTTGGGCAACGATTTTCTCCTCGAGAGTTTCTGGCATATAATTTCCCTCCGGCAAACCGAGTCCTGATGCCTCCTGATTAGTTATTCCAGCCCCGGTATGTCTTTCCACGATCCTGACTATGGAGTCATCTATGTTTCTATCTCTGAGTATTCTTCCTCCGGCAGAGGAATGATCGATTCCATGCGTCTTGGTTCGACCAATGTCATGAAGTAATGCACCGGAAATAACCAGATCCATGTCTGCATTTGTGCGCGCTGCAATTCTAACAGCCAGATCCTTCACTGCCATTACATGGGCAAGGATTGCATCAGTTGCCCCTTCATCGGCGAGTATTCTGAGGCAGTCAGACTCGTCAGGGAATATTCTCACCATCTTTCCCCTTTCCATTGGAATGATCCTGAATTTAGCCCTTTTCTTTGATGATTTATCTATCCCATCAAAGAGCCTGTCAAGAAATATTGCCAGAGCAGAAACCTCGCTATGCGGCTGGTTCATTATTGCGACATTGTAGTCACATATCTGGTAAACCTCAGGTGGCACCTTTTCGGCACCTACTACGACGAGCACATCTTCGCTTGCTGCCCTCGATTTTATTTTCCCGATGACACTGTCCAGTGGTAAACCATACATGGTCAGGTGAATCCTGAGACCCTTGAATTCCCTTAGTTCTTTGCTCCAGTTCACGCCCGTTGTGATGCTGAAATCNCCCCCAAAATTTGAAACCACAGATTTGACAGTATTTTCAAGTGCTTCGTCCCTGCTGTCAACGTAAATCCTAGAACCCCCGAAAGCCCTCGATACAAGAGCTACGTGAGTTGTAATTCGCTTGTCTCTGTAAGGTCTATGGCCTATCCGTAGAATATTCACGTTGGGCAATCTGCATCACGTCAGCTCCNTTACTGGCCCTCAATAAGTTCGATCTTGAACCCTTTTATTTGCAATATGCTTGATCTCTTAACAATGCCCCTGAGTAGTGTCTGTGATATNCCAAGCTTTTCAGCCACTTCGCCCATGAATACGCCCTCTCCACCGACCATCATTCCCTTAATTCCTTCTTCATATTTTTCTAGATCAGCGTCTGAAAATGTAGTTGCGTAGATTATGTCTGCCAGTTCACCCATGGATCCTAGAAGATTGATCTGNACGCTGGTATAATAGGTATGATATGCCTTTTCCGGTCCCTTCTCACTGGTTATCCACTGGCTTTCAATGAGCTTTATCTTATCAAGATAGAGGAGTGCTTTCTTTCCAAGGGTACCATATTTCTCGTCTATCTGCGGCATGGTCACCCAGCTCGATGCCAGATCAAGAAGAAGTCTCCTTTTTACATCGGTGTCGGCAGCATGGAAAATTGATACTAATTCACCTATGTCGTTTACCACCTTAATTCTGCTGACCATATGGAATCCCTATGGCACGATGAGATATAATTATTTCTTAATATTTTTAAGAACGCATAATATCTAGCTGAAATGAGATTTCACTTTCGTCTCTTCCTGATATCATAAAGCAACATTTTGTCATAGTCTACCGTGGTCTTGATCTTCTTGTTCTTCAATATCTTCTGTACTTTCTCAGTAATTTCGCGGATATCTTCAGATGGGATACCTCTGTAGATAATCATCTCCTTCATATTTTGAGGGAAAATCATCCTGTATTTAGATCCTTCCTTGGTATACCCCATTGGTTTCTTGTTCTTCTCTATTTCAGCCATATTGAGTTCAAGCGCAACCTGGTCATATTGCTCTTCCTCGACGTTCTGTTTCGTCTCGCTGCTTATAAGGTCCCACAGTTCAGGAAAGGCCTTATCAAGATTCTTCCATTGAAATTTATCATCAAAATAAAGATGACCACTCCAGTTCTTCACTTTTCTTTATTGGATTTTCCATATTTAACTTTACTCACCCATTAAGATGACNGGATCTATACATCGACTACAGAATCAGGGAAAAATATTAAAGGGCATTGACAATAGCCGTTATGCATAGCTCCGTGGTGTAGTGGCCAAGCATAACGGGCTCTGGACCCGTCGACGGCAGTTCGAATCTGCCCGGAGCTACTTATGATGGTGATTTGGTGGCAGAAGGAATAGATGAGGGTGAAAATGTTAATGTCGCTTTCTGCGATCTTATTGAAAAAGAAATTCCACTTAATCACGATTTTTTTCTCTATGAGGCAAGCATAAGGCTTGCTCAGGCAAACATAGGACTGGCCATATCAGCTGGATCGAAACTGCAGGAAACCAGAGAGATACTTGATATGCTGGATACGATTTCAAGCGGAATCTATGACAGCGACATCAAACTCATGGACGACCAGAGAAAGAAGATTAGAAGAACTGAGGAGACTTGGATAGACATGAAAGAGAAGATGAGCAAGGCAGATCTTAGATCTGCATACCTGCTCAGCGCAAGCGCGCATATGCAGGAAGCTCTCGGGCATCTTATCTCTGCCAAAGCGGACAGTGATTTCAGCGCTTTTATTTCAGATTATGCAGTTAAATATCTGCACAAACTGAGCCTTTACACTTATCGTGAAGCAATGGGACACGTGCTGATGTGACCTAACTTTTGGTTCTTGCCGCATTTTCCAGAAACGAAGCATAGGAAAGTGGTTCCCTAACATATCTTTCGAGAAGCATTGTATTATCCCTGTAGTAGTCCAGCAGAAACATGCCAATCTCTTCTGGAGTAAATATGCCCTTTTCCGANGCTTTTCTTATGGAACTCTTCCGTGATAACCTCCCTGCTGGCTTCACCGGGTGATGCCCAAGTGCTGATCTTGCTGTGTTTATCGCATCTAGAAAGCTTAATTTTTTCCTGGCTGACACATTGATAGCTCCCTTTGTCTCCAGTGAATTCTTGATGACTGTCATCAGGTCGTTTACGTGGACCGGGCTGAGGTCTCCTTCCTGTGGGAATTTTCCCATATTATGCCTGGCCATATCCAGTATCCTGCTGGTGATATGATCCCCATTTCCGAAGACAAATGATGGGCGGACTATGAGATGATTTTTCACCAGTTGCACATTGCCCTCAGCGACCCTTTTCACCCTAAAATATTCTGTCTTCCCCTTCTCNAGGTTGATATGGGAAAAATAGACCAGTTTCTGATCCTTGTCAACTTTCTTTATTGCCTTTACGATGTTTTTCATCCCGTTGACCTGTACATCGAAGTGTGACTCGTCCTTTTCACCGGAAGTCCCGGCGGCNGCNACTATGATGTCATAGCCGTTCACTGCGTCCATTACTCCAGCTTCGTCCAGGATATTTCCTTCTATCCATTTTGCACCGAAGGCATCGAGTTCGCTTGATCTGTGACGGGAATAATAGGCATTTTCTTCTGCTCCAAATAGCTTTATAAAGTTGGTTCCGATAAAACCGGATCCGCCGAATACAATTATTTTCACGGTGCTTTATCATTCTTGGAAATATTAAGGTTTTCAGAAGAACGCCATTGGACAACCAAGATATTTTTAACCCCAATGTATTATAGCGAACTGATGAAACACAAGGGCAGAAATGTATACATGGTTTCCGGCGGAGTTACAAAATTTGCCAAAGCTACACCGGAAATGGATTTCAGGTTGCGTGTCAAGAAGGCTTTTGATTATGCAATGAACGATGTGCATCTTACTCTTAACGATATTGACGGATCTGTGGCTTCATACTTCGCCGACCACTTCCAAAGACAGTTGATGTCCGGCATTATGGTGCAGGACTACCTTGGCCTTACCCCAAAACCCAGCAAGAGAGTAGAAGGTGGAGGAGCAACTGGTGGACTCGCGTTCCAGACCGGATACGAGGAAATTGCCTCTGGAAGGATGGATACCTGCGCAGTCTATGGCTTTGAGACGATGTCGCACGTAAACACATGGAAAGGAAATGAATTCATTGCCCTGGCGAGCGATACAAACTTTGATTACCCCGTTGGAGGATTTTATACCGGATATTATGCCATGATGGCCGTAAGGCACATGCACGAATTTGGTACGACAGTAGAACAGCTGGCCAAAGTGTCCGTCAAAAATCACAGGAATGCAATTCATAACCCCTATGCTCAGAGCCCGATGAACCTGACTGTAAGTGATGTTCGAAATTCACCAATGGTTGCTTATCCACTGACCNGGCTTGACGTTTGCACTATGTCCGATGGAGCTGCTGTTGCAATACTTGCTTCAGAAGAGAAGGCCTTTGAAATAACTGACAGGCCAGTTCTTATAAAGAGCATAGGCACTGGAACCGATACAATGAGATTATCAGACAGGCCAATGGGAAAGGTTCCGCTCCTTCCAAATGAGAAGGAATCAGATTATTCCGGACTGAAATACCCTGGTGTCCACTCCTTCAGAGCGGGAAGAACCGCTGCAAAGGAGGCTTACGATGGTGCCGGGATCACGGATCCCATTGAGGAGCTTGACCTAATTGAACTTCATGATGCGTACACATCCTCAGAGATACAGACATATGAAGATTTAGGACTCTGCAAGTACGGAGAGGGTGGAAAGTTCATTGAGGAAGGAAAATCGGAGCTTAAGGGAAAAATACCGGTCAACCCGTCCGGCGGACTTCTGGCATCAGGTCACCCTGTGGGAGCTACAGGCATAATGCAATCTGTNTTCATGTTCTGGCAGCTTCAGAGAACTGTAAAGAAGCATTTCAAGGATGATTACCTTCAACTGAACAACCCGAAGAGAGGTCTAATACACAGCCATGCGGGAACGGGAACTTATGTTACTGCAACCATAATGGAGGCGGTCAAATGACCATCGATCCGAACGCAAAAATNGAGGAGACACAGAACGGGACTGAGGTTTACAGCATTGACCCACTGATAGTGAAATCCCATTACGAAATAGATTATATTCACAGCTATGCACAGGATTCCGAATTCTTCAGGGCACTCGGCAAGAAGAAAATAATGGGCAGCAAGTGCAAGAACTGNGGATACACTTATGCAACACCCAGATCCCACTGCATGATGTGCGGTGCAGAGACTGAATGGTACCAGTTGCCGAATACAGGGAAGGTACATACATTCACAACGTGCTATTTCGGTAGTGAGGAATTCCTTAAGGAAACACCATTCAATCTGATTATGGTTGAGTTCGAGAATGTGGATTCCCTCTTCATGGCCAGGCTTATTGGCGCGGACCTCGATGATCTGTACGTCGGAATGCCAGTAACCGCAAAGTTCAGGAGAAACCAGAAATTCAGTCCTACTGATGTCTATTTCGTCCCTGTCGCACAGCCTGATAAGAAGAGGAGAAAGTAAATTCTCCAACCAATTTTTTTTTAAATACCAAGAATAAACAGATCACGAATAGATGATCAAGGAAGCTCCGATCCCTCCGGAGGAGATTGTGTCAGAAAATCTGTTGCCGGGAGCATAATGGATCTTCCCCCTTTTCATTATACATGAACTTGTACCATAGGGCACCAGAAGCACCATCTATAATTGGATCTACCCAGTATATCCACCGTAAATATTGCCCCTTCAGCAGGATCCTGGATAAAACCGCTGGACCGAAGGATCTAGGGGGATTGATTGATCCTCCACTCACTGTTGCGAGCGTGAATATCATTACAGAAGCTTAAATGCCCATGACCGAGGCTATTATTCTATTGAAAAATCTCTTTTCTGTCTACACCAAATTTTTTATTTGACGCACAATAACATATCATGGATGAATTTTCCAACACTGATGATGATGTNTTTCTTGTTCGCACCAGACGGATGATAGACAGAGGTGCCTTGCTCTCGAGATACAGCAGGACTGCCACCCTTGATATAAGAGAATTATATCGCAAGGAATTCGAAAATGATGAAAGAAGGGGTACGGAATTTTATAAGAAAGTGTTCATCGAATATGGAGATGAATCCGTTTCAGAGCTTGTAACNGCCCAGTTGGCGATCCAGAATGTTTCAAATGTAGTTTCCAAGAGGATTGAGGAGATCAGAGTTGGTCTATCTTTCCTTGAGAAGTCGTCCAGATATGTCAGATATGACAGGAAGGTGGATGGAAACTACCTTTTTGCATCACCTGAGAAAATTGGTATTTCTGGCCAGGCCGCTGCAGAGTATACTGAAGTTTGCAACCTTCTGTTCGACACCTATGCTGAACTTTATGAGCCGATGCTTGAGACTATCCGGAAAATGTACCCCATTGAAGATATGGATTTTCTTTCACCTGAACTGAAGAAAGATCTTCCCTATGGAAGCCTTTCAGAGAAGGACAGGACCATAGCTAAAAAATCGTATGATTCTTCAGTACGTGCAAGATCNCTTGATGATCTGCGTTTCCTACTTCCAGCTTCAACACTNACAAATATTGGCGTTTCCGGAAATGGCAGATCATATATTGAGCTCATAAGAAAACTGAAGCACTCCGGGGATATTGAGTCGGAGTCACTTGCGGGAAAGATTTACAATGAACTGCTTAAGGAATTTCCTGGGCTCATTGAGAACTCCATGTCAACTAGAAGCGATGAGATTGCACGTTATGAAGATCAGGTCACCAGACTAACTGCAATTGAATCGAATGGAAAAGTGCCTGAGGAATTGGTACACCTCGCCTTTTCAGATGATAGAAAGATGGCACTTGACCGGGTGATCACTCTCCTGATCTACCAGAATGGAGGGTCACTTAAGAGTCTTGCCGAAATGGTAAAATCAATGGGCAACACAGAGAAAAGTGNGTTGATATCAAAGATAGGCCAATTACGGACTAACCGCAAAATGAAGCCCCCCCGCGCATTCGAGTCCATTAATTTCCTGTTTGAAGTCAACACAAATTATGGTGCTTTCCGGGATCTGCAGAGACACAGGTTCCTTTCCATAATACGTAATCCCCTTTCTGTAAGTTATGGCTACGATTTTCCGGAGATTATGGGAGCAGTTGAAGAATATAGAANTAAATTCAGATTCGCCATGGAACGTGCAAAGGAAGTATATGAAATGATCAGGCAGAAGTACGGACCAAACGTTGCCCAGTACGCCGTTCCATATGCCTTCAAGTATCCCATAACCGTTGGATCGAACCTGAGAGAGATCACTTACTTCATAGAGCTGAGATCAACACCGCAAGCACATTACGATCTCAGGAAGATATCCATGGAAATGTATAAACTGGTAAAGGCAGCACACCCGGAACTCTCCCAGATTATACGGTTTGCAGACATGAACCAGTACGAACTGGGTAGAATAAGGGCTGAAGAGCGTAAGGAGAGGAAACTACTGGACTTCGGGAATATCTGAAGTATATACACTGTTTCCATCAGACGCCTAACATTTGCGAGCTAAAACTCCCTTTCACAATATAGGGGATCATGGCGACTGACGTAATTATTGATCTCCAATATTTACAGACTTATGAGCAACAAAGGTCCGGCCTTCCGGGAGGAGGGATTTCAGATAATCCACGGCTTGTCCCCGCATAAAGAATGCATTTCCAGAATGCCGTATATATCCCTCCTAGTTGGTGAACTCCAGAATCAATGCCCGTGGAGATTAGTTCACAGCCAACAGGAATACCCTGCTTTGGGTGAGGATATCACTGGCCCCATGGGCAGAACTTTCAGATTCCGCTCCGGTATATATCCTCAGTGAAATAACTTATCAAGATATCTGCTCCCGCCCGGAATATCGAGGTAAGCGCTTCACTTATTGCACTTTTCGAGAGTATCCCAGATGACACTGCGTGCATCAGCATAGCATATTCCCCACTCACATTGTATGCGGCCAGTGGCATCTCGAATCTCTCCTTTGCCCTCTCGATAAGATCCAGGTAGAACAGAGCCGGTTTTACCATCACGATGTCAGCGCCTTCATATATGTCAAGTTCTATCTCACGCATTGCCTGATTTGAATTCCTGAAGTCCATCTGGTATGTTCTTCTGTCACCAAAACTGGGAGCCGACTGTGCAGCATCACGGAATGGACCGTAAAGACTGGAAGCAAACTTGGAGCTATAAGCCATTATCATTGTATTCTTGAAGCCAGCGTAGTCCAGTTCTTCGCGTATTTCCCCCACCTGCCCATCCATCATTCCGCTTGGGGCTACAATATCTACTCCTGCCTGCGCATAGCTTCTGGCAATTTTCCTGTAGGCTTCAAGCGTGCTGTCATTATCAACCTCCTTTCCCTGCAGTATTCCACAATGCCCGTGGTCCGTGTACTCACACATGCAAAGATCTGCCATGGCAATCATGTCAGTCTTCGACTTGATGTATTCTATGGAACGTTGCACGATACCATTTTCATCATAGGCGGATGAACCTGCAGGGTCTTTGTGAGATGGAATCCCAAAGAGTAACACCGATTTTATGCCCAGATCGTTTATGTCAATTACATAATCCTTGAAAGAGTCAAAGGAAAAGCGATAAATTCCAGGCATATTCGAGATTTCCCGCTTTCCGCTAATCGTTTCGTCTATGAAGATAGGCATTACCATTTTTTCCCTGTCTATGCTGACTTCACTGAATATATCCCTTATCCTCTCGTCCCTTCTTGTACGCCTCAGCCTTACTGTGGGAAACATGAACCGTAAATTTTCATATACAATTAAACTTTCCTGAATTGGAGCTGAACAAATGTACAGGATAATTGCCCAGGGCGAACTCCTAATAAATTTTGAGAGTGCCGAGATACTAATATCAATAGACAGGGATAAATACAGCATATTCGAAAGGGCGAGAACTGCAGCAGAAGAACAGCTCAGACAGTATTCATCAGCAATCGTCACAACTAAGGAAGAGGTAAAATCTCCAGAAATTCATTTTATGTCTGACGGTAACAGGCTAAGGATTTCTTCGAAGCTTTTGTCTGATAGACTCCCAGAGGGCAAGGTAGCAGCTCTATCTCTCGTTATGTTTGCCATAATTTCAATCGTAAATTCCATCAAAGGAGAGGATTTTATNGTAAACGATGAGAATAACTTCACGAAAGTAAAGAATGTCGAAATAGTTTCCATTGAAAGAGTCTAGACGATCTCAGTAAGGACTATGCCGGGCCACTTGTCTTCATCGTATACCACAGAAGCGGCATAATAGTGGTTTGAGTTTGAATTAGCCACCACATACCCCCTGATTTCCCTCAGATGAATCGTCAGGTTAGCGTAGTGACTGAGTTTCTGGTAGTCATCCTCGTCTGCTATTATCATTATGATTCCGGTGGTTCTTATTGGATTGAGAAGGTTGGACAGGCCCCCGAGGAAGGAGTCACCATAAATGAACCTCAGATAATCGGTTGAGAAAATATACGTTGCAGGTTTTGCAGAGGAAGAGAGATAAAATTCCAGGACTTCACTGGGAAAATCATCCTCAACACTTTTTCCCTCGATGTTTATGATATAGGGATTTGACTTCTTGGATTTCTCCGCAGTGATGTAATGACTGAGCCATTCCTTGTCAGCGGCAGATAACATTACTCTTGAAGTCTCGTAGTTGCTCGAAGATGCGTCTATTACGCCTCTTCCGTTAGAAATGGTATGCATCACAAGGTTATTCTTTATGAGCTTTACTATCTCGTCCACGTTGTTCGTGTTGTTTACCCTGTGCACCATCAGAACAGATCCAAGCGGGATTGTGGGTTCGCCTGTCTCGTTAAGCACTGAAAGGGAGGGATTCCCCATTGAAACTGAGAATTGTTTGGTCTCGTCCTTAAGGACGTGATCCCTTCTGCTCTCCGGGTAGATGACAGGGATTCTCTGGAAAGGAAGGAATATACCGTTGAGAAGTGTGTAGAGATAAAACGGGCTGGAGCCGACAGATACTCCCCTGAGCTTATCCAGGACAACTGACCTCACAAGAAAGTGTTCGTTAAGGGCGTAGTCAAGGCTGATTACTCCATCTGAGAAATATTCCAGTTTTGTGCTTTCTTTCTCCTCCATGATGCATATCAGACCTGCTCCAGATGATTCAACAAGGTCTTTTTGAAGGATTGAAAACAGCAGTTCCCTGTCCAGCTTATAGGTCTCTGATAGTGCGTCTATGGAATCGAGAACGATGATCGGNTTCATTCCCATATTTTCATTGACAAAATCATACATTGCCTCAATGTCTGGCATGAGTTCGCTGACGTTGAATACAAGCCCGGCATCATAGGTATAGGACTCCCTNGTTGTAAGCTTCTCTTCGATACTCTTCTCCAATTTTTCAAGAGATGACTTTACCACGGAATTCAGGTTTGCCTGATTCTGGTTAGCATACATCTTTCCAGACTTTATTTCCTTGATCCACGGAAACTTTTCCCTGAGGGGCTCATCATATGACCTTGCCGGCATATAAAAAACAGGGGTATCGTCCTTAATCTGGCCTATAAATTCCAGTGCAAACGTAGTTTTTCCGGCACCGGGTTTACCCTTTATGATAAGCGATTTTCCTGTTCCCTGATAAAAAAACTGTTTTAACAGGCTCATCAGATCTTCATAGGGCAAACATAACACCTCTCATTCTGCGTCCACCACCCCATCCGATGGTTCCCACAGCTCACCGTATCTCGTGATCTGTCCGTANTGGATGGGATCCATGGACGAATGCCCTATCACAGCGATCAGATATATATTTTTCTCCATGCAGATGCTTCTTATTTGCTCGAGACCGCGGGCTATCTCAAAAAATGGATGGTAAAGCATCAAGAAATCAAATACGTCGAAATATACTATGAGTGGATTCAATTCTGAAATCTTCTTAATCACGGAGTCAATAATGAAGGTGAGATTTACTGGTCTGCTTTTCTGCGGACCGGGAGAATCCGTAACCCAGATAAAATTCTCAGGCCGGATAGCCTCGGGAGCGTCCATTGCAAGATTGTATCTGGACGTTATGAGTAACTTTTTCCAGTCCACGTGCCTGGAAAGTATAAGGCCTATGAANCTTCCTGAATTCTTGGGGTTGGTATAATAGCTCTGCCCGGGGTAGAGATTATTCCTTGCCATATATATGGTAAAATCATTTATCTCCCCCAAATGCCTGAGGAATTTGTTGGAAAGTGCATCCCTCAGTCTTGACCTTGTCTCGGTGATATTTTTCTTGTCATATTTTACCATTGCACTTGTCAGTGCAATTGTATCTTCAACTACTATCTCACCTTCGTGTATTATTATAGGAAGCGCCTTTCTCTTATTCGCTTTTATATATTCCTGCGATGGCTCATCAATATTTTCATCTGCGAATATTATTACTGCNGTGGTGCCTTCCGTCACAGAATTCGGAGATAATTTGGTTATAGTGTTATATGGAATTCCGAGAGGTTTGAAAAGTTGATCAACGACAGATTCATGCTTCTTGTCTCTGTCGTAAACGAGTATCATGCTGTGTTAGTACATTGAAAAGCTTATTTAAATTTTTGTGAACACTTAATANTATACCTATATGTACATAATAAGCTAATGGGAAACGAATATCAAATTTATAAAAATCTGATCCTGCGAGAAATAGATTTTAATTATATATTACCCTTATGCTGTATGGACTTTCTGGAACAGATAAGAAACCTTAAGGATCAGTTCAGAACCGGCTCTAAATTTACACTTCCCGACGAATTTAAAAATGTAGTCATTTCAGGAATGGGGGGATCCGGTATTGCAGGCAGAATTTTCCAGGAACTGTATCACGGAAAACCCACTGTCGTTAACGAAGGTTATGAAATACCTGAATGGGTTGATGCTTCAACTCTTTTCATAGCCATCAGCTATTCCGGAAACACTGAAGAGACGATTTCCGCTACCACAATGGCTCACTCTGCAGGGGCTAACATAGTAAAGATAAGTTCTGGCGGCAAACTCTCGAAGTTGCCCGGCCTTCAGGTGACGGTTCCTGGAGGCGTTCAGCCCAGGTCCGCGCTCGGATACCTTCTGTCTCCCCTGCTGAACTCGTTCGGAATGCTTTCCCCTGTAAGGGACCGGGTTTACAGGCTGATAGGCAGCNTTGACGAGGACAGTAGTTTCCTGAAATCAATTGCAAGCGAGATTGCCAGCAACCAGTTGATCCCCCTGATACTTGCCCTCCCGGGATTCACATCCACAGGGATAAGATGGAAGACACAATTCAATGAAAACGCAAAGCTTATGGCCTTCAGCCTGAATTTTCCTGAGCTTGATCATAATGATATAATGGCCTTCGAAAAATCGTACATGCGGGAAAGGTTTTTCCCCATTGTAATTGGTGACACGACCAACGAACAGATCAACAAGAGAGTCCGGATTACCTCGAAGTTGACCGGCCTAAGATTTTCCGCTGTCAGGCCAAGGGGAGAATCTCTTCTTGAAAAGGTCCTGTATACCATTCATTGCGGCGACTACCTGTCGTATTATACGTCGTTGTTGCGTAAGCTTGATCCGGAGGATGTGGGTATAATTGAGAAGCTGAAATCAGAACTTGCCACATAGTCCTGACTGTTCCATAATACGTCTACTGCAGAATCTGAGAATTTCCTGGAGGCAGCACACCTTCGATCTCGTCCACGGGAAGGTCCAGTTGTTCCGCAATTGTTCTGGCAACCTGTGACCTTTTCTGGCTTCCCGGTATTATTATNACCTTCTTTCCATCCACATTCTGTAAGCTTGAGACCGGNCCTATAAGCGGGATAGTTATCCCGTTTTCATTTGTTTGGCAGACTGCAAGCTCTATTGGAAGATCAAAAATATAGTTCCTCTTTCCCCGAATTATCCACGACCCCTTTGAAACGTATTCGCCGGACTCTGGGGTCTTGCTTACCTGTGACGGGAGTACCCAGTAGGCAGTGCCGGATCTGATCCCTGCTGACCACGCCCTAGAGAAAGATACAGCAAAGGTACCGGCCTCCTTCAACGTTGCTTCTCCAGGCTTAATGTCACCTTCAACCTTGATAATGGTGCTCGGGGCCCCGTGTATGTCAGCGTGCACATAGATATCTCGATCCGACAGGTGCTTCTTGACAATCTTCTCGTTGCTCTTGGCATCCCTTCCAGCAATCACAAGGTAACCTTCAGATGACCGGAACCAGTGATATACCTCAAACCAGAATTTCGACCTCTTTCGGGACACCGCAGTTTTTTTGGATGATTCTACCATTTCCCTCTTTGTCTGCTCGATGGCGGTTTCAGCCCCCTTAATTTTTGCGCGGTAATTCTTTGCCTCCCCAAAGAGGATGTTTGCATTTTCTCCCGGAGAAACCGTATAATTCAGAATGACTTCGACTTCGCCAATCATCAGCTTTACGGTCTTCTTAACGGGATCTATATCTGTAACAGGATGGCCGGATACGTCCTTGATGGAACCCAGTCCGGTTTTCCTGGCCGATTCGTTGAATTCTTTCAGAATTTTTGAGATTTCCCCGAAGTTAGACATGACAAGTTTTCCCATTTCCTGGTACCTATTCATTAGTGCGGTGAATTCCTCNATGCTCTTCATCTGGGATTCGATCCGTCTCTCAAGAGGTGACTCTTTCCTGACTTCATCAGGATAATTGTCAAGATAGTACCTGTAGCCTTCAGACAGGTCATCGAATTCTCTGTCCGGCTTTTTCTGTATATGGGTGAGCAGTATGGGCGAGACCACCTCTTCGTCTGAATAATAGAATGCCCTGTTTTTCTCGCTCTCCCTGACAACTCCAATTATTGACTCCAAAATAGTTGCGCTCTGCACCTCAAGCATTCTGGATGGTGTGTCTTTCTCAACACCGATCCTGTATGCAACCTCCTCGGCAACGTCACCTCCAAGGTTCATCCTGGTCGCCAGAGTTTGAACAATAGATCCTTTGCTATCAACCAAAACCTTCTTCATGTCTTCCGGGGAGTAACTTAGGGGATCAATAAGGCCAGGTGGCACATATTTTTCACCTTTTATCAATCTCCTGTTCTTCCATTCTCGCGGATTGAATACAAAGTCCATCAGTCCATTGTTAGTTACGATGAGATTTCCCTCACGGAAAAGTTCCAGTATTATCTCCTGNCCAGTATTGAGTTCTATCCTTACAACCCTGTCGAAATTGATCTGTTCTATCTTCACTATTCTTCGTTCCGAGAGACTTTTTCTCANAATCATCGATACGGTCGATGCCTCGTCCGGGGTTCTCGGATCATAGAAAAAAATACCCTTTGATAGAGAGACCATCAAATTTCTTTTCTTCATATCCGACCGGTAGATCTGAAATACAAATTCGTTTGAAGAGNTCTGGTAAATCTTTTTTATGAATGAATTTCCTATCTGATCGCCATATATGGAAATGAAGGCATGGAAATCAAGAGAGGACTGTTTGAGTTTCATTACACCTGGGTTATGGCTGGATCACATAACTATTTTCTGACATTGGTAACAAAAATGACAGGCAGGGTAATTGTCTTCGGGATGCAGAATAAATATGCCGCTAAGGATTTTAATGAAGATGAAATGACGTCTGGATGCCACTAAAGGACAAAACCTTCCATTCTGAAAATCTTGAAATAGATTATCTTGTATCTGACAACCCAAGCAGCAAGCATAATGTATTCATCCTGCACAATGATGACACTGGATCCCAGGATCCGCGCAAATTCGAGATATTGCGGAAGGCCGAACAGGAAGGGATTGCCCTCATACTTGCAATCTACAGATACTCCGGAAATGGGAATGTATCTGTACACCAACTCGCGGAATCCGTGTCGCAGATATGCTCCAATGAGTCTATCAAGACCCCCATTATGGTTGGATCAGGATCGGCTGGGGTAGCTTCAGTGTATTGTGCAGCGGATTCACATCAGTGGATCAGTGGTGCTATGGTCATTTCACCGGAATGTGTTGAAGATATTTTTTCCATCCTGTACAGGGTTTCGGTTCCAGTATTGTACGCATATTCCCGAAGCGACGGCATTGAAAAGGAAAGGACAATGTTCAGGTACCACGACCTTACCGCTGGCTCCCGCCTGATAAAGCTGGGTGGCATAGCCAGTGACATTTACATCCGTCGTCCGTCACAATTTATTAGCCTTCTTCACGATTACATAGATCATGCCGGCACATAAATCCGTCGTGGATCTGCAGATCAGGTATGGGGACATGGATACACTTGGACATGCTAACAATGCCGTATACCTGACCTATTTTGAGCTTGGAAGGATAGACCTTCTGAAGAAGTACGACATGCTTAAGAATATAGACGAGATCAATTTCGTCATTGCACGGGCAGAGATAGATTACCGCAAGGCCATAACCCTCTTTTCCAGCCCTGTTCTGGAGACTTATATAAGCCGGACTGGAAACACAAGCGTTACCTTTGAACACGTAATCTATGAAAAAGATAATGGAGATGTATACTGCAACGGGAAGACCATTGCCGTTTTCCTGAAGGGTGGAAAGAAGGAAAAGGTCCCCGATGCCATAAGGTCAATATCCGAGGATCAAGCGGGTGCCATGCTGTAGGGAAGCCAAATCAGCCACGCCGGAGTAAAGGGTATCATGGCCCAGAGGGTGAAATGTATGACCATATCGATATAGATGTTCTTTCTCATGAAGTAAATTGATCCGTAGATCAATCCTATGGAGAACATGTCAATAAGGAAAAACTCGCTAAAAATTCCGGGGTAACCTCCGGGCGAAGCTATCAATACTGCTGAATAGAAGAACATGTAAAGCAATGCCTGAACTATTACAGCAATTCCTCCCCTGGCAATCGGAGCAAGATAATTTATTATTACATACCTGAAGTTTATTTCCTCAAGGAGAACCGGAACATACAGAATAACTTCCAGATAAGATATTCCAACCCCGTACACTGCGTAGATATAGAACCATGCAGAAATTGCTACGAAAAATATTATTATATCCTTTGAAAGCAAAAGCTGACTGAGATTTTCACGAAGATTTCCTCGCAGGTATATGAGGGTAACCATGAATAAAGGAGTAAGGGCAAGATACAGGTAATAAAGAAGCGAAATGCCCAGTAGATATGTACCGAAAAAGAGGGAAAAAATGATCGCCTCAAAGGCAATGAATAATGTGTATCTAAACCAGGGCTGGCGAATCATTGTTAACTCCATATGAGTTCAGGCTTACATTTGTTGCTATCCACATTACGGGAAGCGCGACCACCCAGATGGCTATACTCAATGTTGCCTGCCCGGCAAGTCCAGACAGACCCTTCCAAAGTATAAGATCACCCTCGACCGTCAGGTAAAACAGTATGATTGCGAACATGCTGAACATCATGGTAATGAATTCCATGTAAACCTGCTTTTCCTTGTGCTGCATTGTTTCGTAAACGTAGCCCGTTATAATACCAGATAATACTGAGGTCAGGGTCATGAAGGCAAACCAGTAATAATAGCTGTAGGCATAGACAGTTAGAGCCGGTACGAACCATGCAAACATCATTCCAAAGGATAATATTGTCAGACCAACGAGAAACGGGCGCGAGATACTGGAGAACTGTATTACCCGTGAAATTATCATTGCCAGTACAATGCCTTCGATGAACATGATGATATCAATCGATACAAAGAAAAAGAGATTCCTAACTAGTCCGAGGTATATGCCAACGGTCTCTATAAAGGGAACAGAAATCAGGAATATAGTGGAAATTAGATACACCAGCACATTCCGGTGATACAGTCTTTCGAATCGTACCAGCCTTATTCTCCTCCCGCGAATGTAAAAGAAGATCAGGAAGGCGTTCGTGAGTGCCAGAAGAACTATGCTTTCAAGGATGAGAGGGATGATAGCTATGCTGATAAGGAGCGTGACTGCCGTGGGAAATGCGGCGGTTATGCCTTCGCACTGACAGCTCAGGATTGATAGTGCACCAGTGAGAGAACCGCTAACGCTGCTCCCTGCAGCATTGTTCCTTACGTGCCTGAAAATCAGTGTGTAGTTTTCCGTAAGTATAGCTGCCAGACCGGTGAAGAGAAGCAAGGCCTGGTAGCTCACGGTAAGCACAAAAAGGCGGGTATAGGCAACAAGAGCTCCGGCAAAAAAAGCAGGAACGCCTGCAGGACTCTCATCATCATATATTGAACCAACGTATACTGGAGGTGATAGTGTGGGGGAGAAATAGAACCTCAACAGGCCTGAAAGATAGAACATGATAAAGACAACTGAATAAAATACCGCAATCTTATAAACTGAGATTCTGCCTGAATAGAAATGCCTCACGAAAATATAACCATTGATCATCAGGGAAATTATGGGAAAGACAACTATATTGGGCACCCAGAGGGCCGATATGAAAAAGAGTGCGTAATATGACATCACAATGAGTGAGAGATAAAATTGCAACGTCTTAATTCTCGGATTGTAAAATGAAAGGACAAAGGGGAAAACTATGGCGGGCATAAATATCACGATAGACTCTATAAAAACGGAACTCTCATAAAAGATGGCTCTTGAGAGTAACCCGAAATCGAGGAAAGTCACCGTGGAAACCAGGGAAATAATTGAAAGTGCAAGCACGTCACTTTGTAATTTCATATAAAAGCAATCCAGATAGCTATAAGCAATACCAGCAGATAGAAATTGGACGCATGAAAAGCCTTCTTGAAACCGTCAAGGGAATAGTTCCTTGCCATGGACGACAGCACGAAATAGAGCATTATGGCGTCCATTACAGCAGCAATTGGGATGTAGAAAATGCCAAGATGTATTGTCGTTACAAACAACGGAATCATCGAATATGCGATAAGCAACACAGTGTTTGCAAGTATCCATTCTGCACCCTTCCTTATACCAACGACTGCGGGCAGCATAGGCACTCCAGCAGCCCGGTAATCTTCAGTGTTACCCGCTGCAAGGCTCCAGAAGTGCGTTGGTGTCCACATGAACACAAGGAACGCCACGAAGAGTGAGGTAAGTGATACGGAACCAGTTACCGCAGCCCATCCGGCAAGTGCGGGAAAGCTTCCAGCTATGCCACCGATAACTATGTTCCATTTGGTCCTTCGCTTGAGAATAATAGTATAGAGAAAAACGTAGCTGAGGAAACCTCCCAAAACGAAAACCATGGTAAGCAAATTGATGAAGATCAACACCACTGGAATTGAAACAAGGAGCATCAATACAGCAATAATGGAATAAAATTTCCTGTTTCTGGAATTTATTATGGCACTTCTTGATGATGTTCGTCTCATCCTGCCATCTATGTCAACGTCATAGATGTTATTGAATAGGGAAGCGGACATCGAAGCCAGAGTACCTGATATTAGAAGAGGTATGAGCAATAGAAGATGTGTTCTGGCAAGAGGAGCTACAATAAAACCAGTGACCGCGACAACATCAATTAAAATTGTTATCTCGGCCTTGGTGATTTTCATGAAATTGTTTACGCTCATCCGGCCACCATCTGAACCTTGATTTCCAACCTGAATTTAACTTTGCTGAATTTCAGCTTCTCTCACCTTAATTGTCCGCTATATTGAATGAAAGTATTGTAGTATGAAGTAACAAGCTACCATCGTTACACTCAGATCCTTATTCCAGTGGCTATCTGCTCAATGGGAGTCCAAATTATTGCCGGATCAGTTGCGAAACATTGGCAATTGATTAGATCAAGACTGTTATGGGATGTGACAGAAGACCCATCATGTGTATTTACCGCATGACTGAAGCTTGACTGAATAGCTGGAGTGTGCACACCCGCGGGCGCCAACTCTGTGCTTTTTACCATGTTATTGCTGATGGATGTTGAATTTACAGGCAGCACATTTATGGTACCAACCATGGTAGTCGGGTGGACCTGACACCAGTAAGTATAAACCCCAGGTGTCTGGGCGTACCACTCACCTGTGTACTTCGAACCTGGAATGGGGTTTATGGCACCAATAACAGAATAATACGAGGCAAGGTTTTCACTGGTTCCCTTAGCAATGTATAGATTGTGAGGCAGGGAGTCAGTTTCAATAACTGTAAATGTCACAACTGTTCCCACCGTGTAATTAAGTGTAGGATTTACCGGTATTGCACCATTGGTGTTTCCATATGGTGTTGGAGTGTCCCAGCCAGCTGCATTTGCATATAGGGTAGTGCTATTTGTGTATGCTGGATTGGGAGGAATGACCTGTGAAAGAACAGACGTGGGCTGCGGGCTTATGGCGAATCCGACAGCAACAGCTATAGACAGAACAACAATCACTGCGAAAGCCACCCCACCCTTACTTCCGTTCATATTACCTGCCTCCTGAAACAGCGCTGCCAGATGGTTCCGGGAAATCTGGTTCAAGAATATTTGAAGTGTCGGTAGACGGGGCCTTTAACCAGCTGCTTGCGATATTGTAGAGGAATATCAACTGTCCAACGCCTATAATCAGTCCTCCGAGGATTGCCGTATCCTGGAAAGGCTGGAAGAACGGGAAGTATCCATCAACGGCCCTGGGCATACCAAGAAATCCTCCGGTTGTCCATGCGGCTGACATGATGAATGATCCGATTGCAGTAAGCGCAAAATGCCATCCGGCAAGCCTCTCATTATATTTTCTCCCCCTGGTGAAGGTTGGAAACAGGACGTAAAAAGCAGCGAATGCTATTCCGGTTGTCACCCCAAGGAATATGAAATGGAAGTGCCCAGTAACCCAGTAAGTCCCATGAACTATCTCGTTTACTCCAACATTGCTCTGCATAACTCCGGTGATTCCACCAATTATGAAATCTATTATCCCGTTTATAATGAAAAGCATAGGAGTAGTCATTCTTATCCGTGGAGCTGTCCACATGGTAGCGATATAATTGAATACCGTAATTGCTGACGGAATTACTATGAAGAAGGATGCGGTGCTGAAAAACAGGTCCCAAGCGACACCCAGTCCAGAATTCATAAGATGATGCCCCCAGACCAGCATGCTCAGGACAAGAAGTAGTCCAAGACCGAATACTGCTGAACTGTAGCTGTATACCTTGTTGCCAGTGAAGGTGGGCATCATTTCGTATATGAGACCNAAGAATGGAATGACGGGGATATACACTATTGGATGTCCCCAGAACCAGAAAAGAATTGTGAACAGGAGGACATTCCCAGAGGAAGCTGTGAAGAATATAGGGTTGAAGAAATCGTAGAACAGCATGCCCAGTGCTATCATAACAGGTCCTGCAGAAAGCACGGCAAGTATCATGGTGAAAAGGACAGACCAAGCATATATTGACATGTTTCCAAGCTTTACGGACTCAGACCTGTCCATGAGTATCATGCGGATTACAACAATACAGATGATCATTATTGCAACGAAGATCATTTCCAGCCCTATGACGGCTAGCCAATTATCAGCTCCGGCTCCGCTTAGCGTGCCCTGCAGCGCAAGAGGTGGATAGAAATACCAGCGTGTGGAAGTTCTGGAGAGAACTATGAATATACCACCTAATAGCCATATCCAGTATGCAAACGAAGAATAACTGCCCATGTTGTCCCGCCTGACCTTTATAGCAGTTGGAAGGAGATAATAGGCCAAGCCAACGGTGATCCCCATGGCCCACATGTATAGCATCAATGTTGCATGCTGTGTCAGTACGATGTCGTACTGATCCGGACTAAGAACGGATGGCGTGGGGACTGTAAGGCTCACCCTAAGGAGTATCCCGAAAGCACCCGCTATAAAGAAGAAAAGCAGGCTTGTAAAAATGAACCTGAGTCCTATGCTCTTGGAGTCGTTGTACAGAAAAATTGACCAGTCCGCAAACCTCTGCTTTGTCTTCAGCTGATCCCGGGCATATGAGGCTGGGTCAATGTAGTCGTGGCTCTCAGCATCCTCCGCCAGTGCATCTCTTCTGGAGCTATATAAATAGTAAATGAAAAATGCCACAACCCCAACAAGGGACATGGCTATGGAATATTCGAGAAGGGTAATGTAAAGTGCCATCAGTTCACCACCGTCATATATCCCCGCATGGTGTAGTGATATTCACCACAGTATTCAACGCACACGAAATAATATGATCCGACATGCGTTGGAGTGAACTGTATTACATTAGTCTGGCCTGGTACCGCATAAGACTGCAGCCCCATCTGAGGTATGAGAAGTGAATGAATCACGGCAGTGGAACCCGGATTTGGCTCCGACGTTATTACCAGCGTATAGGTATGGTTTACCTGCACGGTAAAAGCATCATAGGTAGTGTTCCCCGTGTAGTTTGTGAACGCCCAGTCCCACTGTCTTCCAACAACGTCTATGACGTATGGGCCAGTTGGTATTTTTCCAGTATCTGCCTGCGCGATCTCAGCTGACTGATTGTCCACCAGCATGATATTCCAGACCATGGAAACAGCGAGGACAGCTATAACTCCTAGTATCCACATAAGTTCTACCTTTGTCTTCTTGTTCATCTGAAATCCTCCCAGTCNTGTGATCGGTCTGCCTTCTTATAAACNGGATAAAGCAACAAGAGTATTGTGAAGGCGCCGCTGGCAATGCCAGTAGCCATATAAGGTGCGGCAATTGTAGCTGTCTGCGAGCCAGGATTACCGCCGAAAAATGATGCGAAAGCGTATGCTAGAAGTAGATCGCTGATTATGCCTATGACAACAGAGACGATGAAGAAAATGAGAATTTTAGAAACTTTCTCATCCATGGGATTGTGATACACCTACTTTATTTAAGTTTTTTCGATTCAGCAACTTTCTGATCGCTCGTGGAAGCTGATTTTAACCACATTAACATATAATAAACATAGAATATAATGGAAATCAACAGCTTCCAGCTATCAAAATGGTGTTACTTTTACCTTAACTCGGCTTCTCAGCAAATATGTAAAGTTTCCAAGAAACCATTCGAAATAGTTTAATCTACTATTATTTACTCTGGATTTGTGCAAAATGCCATACCTGTTCTTTCCACCGCTGGAATAATGACCGCCATAATTTCATTTTTCATAGTCTACATAGCCAGAGATAAGGAAAAATTCTCTTTCAGAAACGTTGTTGTTACCTCCTTGATTCTGACAATGATGGCAAGCATGCTCAATTCTCTCACCTACCTCATAGACACGCCATCGGGATTTCTCAATACAATAATAGCTGTGAATTTCTCGATGGTATCAATGGCAATAGCTATAATNGCAATATTCTGGAGCGCTGTTTTTGGGAAATACAGCGGAGTATCGGGAAGGATTTCGACGATGTTTTCACTCCTGCTGGTCTGGAATGAAATTTCAATGGGGATATTTCTCTATTCCCTTGCTTTCCCNGGTTTTCTGAACCATTTCAATGGTANCCTGCTTGGTGCATTTGAGAACATGTTTGGCGTGAGCCTGAACTATTATCTTTTCATAATACCCATGCTACTAGAAATGCTTTCAGTGACATACTTCATCAAGCATTCCAGATTTGTAACTTCCATACTATTGGCCATATTTACCATGTCCCTGTTCTCACCCACACTGGATGGTAACTCTGATTTTATTTCGGTAGGATCAACAATCACCGTTGGAGTCATGATAGTATTCATGATTTATTTCTATGAACTGCTGTCCAAGCGTAAGACATCCATGAAGCTTACAGAAATGAAAACACTCTCATGGCTTTTCCTTATCTTTCTTTTTATGATGGCTGGTGAATTTGCTGGTAGTCTCGGCTTCACCCCATTTGGACTTGGTTGGTTTATCTATGGTATTTCAATGGTTGCAGGAATGTTCCTTTACTTCAACGTGACCTTCAAGTATGATGATTCAGGAGAAAAGAGGGTGGGATGGCTAAAGCATCCGCGCCTTATGTTCTGGATCCTGTCTTCATCGTTCGCATCAGAGATTCTTGCTGCGGGAGCTCTTATTTCGCTATTTTTCATGGGCCACTCGACCGGCGTTTCGCCACTGGTTGAATTTTCAAATGCACTCAGTGGAGTAAATGTATTCACCCCTGCGTCTAATATTGTTGACGTCGTATACCTTATAGGAGCGATTGCGAACAATCCGATTTTCCTTATAATAATGGGAATTGAAATGGGAACACTGGTTGTTATAAGGATTACAAAAATTACATGGAAGGAAAAAAGAGTCAATCTTTCACTGGCACTTGCAGCTTTCGCCCTTTACACAATCTTTGGACCAAACTTTGTAAACAGTGGTTTTTACGACCATCTCCCCTTGTGGGCAAATGTAGGAGCACTTTCCTCTCTGTATCCATATTTCATAATCCCGGTAATCGCCAGCTACGCCTTGTATGCAATCCTTGCCATGCTATTCGGCAGAAGAAGCTACTGCAGCACACTATGCCCATCGGCTGTAATGTATGGGGGAACCCTCGGGCAGGAGATGATAAGCTACAACTACGAATCNAAGATAAGCAGAAACAACCTTGGAAGCAGGTTCAAGAAGAAAATTTTTCCGCTGATATCCGGATCGTGGGTCATACTTGCAATCGTTTCAGTCATTTCTTTCTATTATTCAAGGAGCGGCAATCCTGGACTATCTATTTATGGGATAGATGCCTCCGTCTTTTTCTCCTTCTTCACCTGGAATTTTCTCTGGTACATCTTCTTTATATCCATTCCCTTCATTGGAATGAGCCCTTGCAGGAGATATGGCTGGTGNACGACCGGAACCTTTGTTGGGTTTTTCAGCAAAATTGGGCTATTCAAGCTGAAAGTCAATAATCCACAGACGTGCGTTACATGCAAAACAAAGGATTGTGTCAAGGCATGTGAGGTTGGACTGGCCGATCTGCCAGGTCAGTTTATTAGCAAGGGCTTTTTCAAAAGTTCAAAATGTGTTGGTTCGGGATCATGCATCCAGGCCTGCCCCTATGATAATATATTTTTTTATGACATCAGGAATTATCTAAGAGAAAAAATAAAGTAGAAGGTTCAATCCATATCTCTTGTTGCGACCTTCAGTTTTTCCTTCCTTTTGGGCTGGTCTATCTCTTCAAAATTATCCTGCAGTTTTTCCAGGACCTTGGGAAGTGTAGTGTATTCCATATCTTCATCCGGAAGCCTGTGCGGCTCAAATGGACCCATTCTTCTCATATAATCCACAATGTTAACGGCTGTCTTTCTAGCGCCATCGAATGCAACGTCATCAAACATGTCCACCGGTCCCGCAAGCAGGCCATCCTTCAATACGAACCCAAGGGCAACTGCTCTTGGAGGTCCATCAAACCTTGTCATCTTTGCGTCCTTCATGCCTACCGGCATCAGTGGGCCGTTGAATGATCCCCTCATCCACCCTGAAACCAGGAAAGGATAGGAAAATGCCTCAAGTGACTCTCCTGCAGCTGGAAGTCCGGACTGAAGCCTCACAATACCGGCAGGATCGTCCTTTCCCACATACTCCCCAGCAATGAATGATAACTTATCAGTAGATATCACGGCAACATTTTCATCCGGGAGTTTTTCGTGTGTTGGTTTTGTATATACTCTCTTTATAACGTATTTGCTCTTTGATCCTATCATGGCAAGNAGATCGTATACATTCTCGGGTGTTGATAAGAAGAGCCGCTTTGCTTTCATGATATCCCATACCTCGAAAATGAAGCCTTCGTGCATATTTGGATCTATTACCAGTCCCGGTGTGTTGAAGGGATCGGCAAACATCTTGTAAATGGGGAAGTTAAATGCTCCCGGTTCAGTCTTATCCATCATGTAAACGATGAAAGGCTCCGATTTTCTGGGAGTGATCTCCATCTCCGCAACTCCAGGGCCCATGCCCTTTATGTTTCCAGAAAATGCATCCTTCAAGAGNTCCTGACCAGCGCCATATAAGCCAACCTTCTTAGCAACAGCAGTGCCAGCTTTGAATGCTTCCCAGGCAATGCCATGAACTTCCGGATTGTCTATCCCCAGGGTATGTATCATTGTAATCTGTATGTCGTCACCAACNTGGGATATTCTGTAATCGGAAAGAATCCCCTTGCTGTGATCCTTTACGTAGTTCTCTACCGCTTCTACTACTGGCCCGTACACACTTGAATGACCGGGCAAACTTCCTATATCAGCCTTGATGTGGGAAATAGTTGTTTTCATGATATCAAGTAATTATGGAAATGATTGTTAAAAACTTTACCTATTTGATGAGTATACAAATTCTGTATTTCATTCGAGTCCAAAAAACTATAATAGTATTGACTAAATCAGCCTAAAATGATTTCTGGGCTAGAGATCGCCATTTTCCTTATCTTCGCATGGATAGTTATAATCCTGTACCTGAAGGATAGGATAGGCAAAACAAAACACTTCTCAACCCTNGGCCCCGCTCTGATGATTAAGACAACAAAGAACAGGGGCGTTCTAGACAGGGTAGCCAAGCGTTTCCCTGGCGTGCTCTTCGGAAAACTGTCCGTAGTGCTATCATTCATAACCCTCGTTTTCGCCCTTTTCTTCATCGTTTATGAGACTGTTCTCATTTCATCTGTAAGGATAGTTTCCGCTCCTTCACCAGCCCTTTATCTTGCACTTCCGGGAATCAACCCGGCGATCCCAATAGTATACGGGGGAATCGCGCTTGTGGTCTCCGTGGTGGTACATGAATTCATGCATGGTGTTGTTGCTAGAAGACAGAACTTGAANGTAAACTCGGTTGGTGCCCTGATATTCATAGTTCCGCTTGGAGCTTTTGTAGAGCCAGATGAAAAGGAAATGATCAATGCTGATCCGGTTGTGAGAAGAAGAATAGTCGCGGCTGGCCCTGGAATAAACATTGTTATTGCAATAATCTCAATCCTTATACTGATCTTCCTGCTGATGCCTTCCGCGCATATTGTGAGCGATGGGATGTACGTGGAGCAGATATCGCCCATGCAGGTTGTACAAAACACAAATGTTNCTACTGGGAGCCTCTTGACTTCTTATGGTAACTATACTGGAAATTCCGTTAACAATCTTACCGCACAATCACTGATAACCCCAGGTACCCTGCAAAACGCATCTTTCGTATACAATGGGCATAAACAAGTAACACAGTTGAGGGCTGGAGTTGACATAGTTGACACAATTCCAGGCTACCCAGCAGCGAATTACACGGATCTTAAAGGGTCCATAATATTGAGCATAAATAACAAAACGGTTTACAACCAGAATGACCTCTCTAGCATACTGGACAATATAACACCAAATAGCAAAGTAACCCTTTCAGTACTGTATTTCAATGATACCACGCATAAAGCCTCACCTGGCACATTTAGCATGATTTCAGTTTCAAAATTTTCATATTATCAGAGCAACGATCCCTCAGGAAACAGCAACTCTTACAAAACACAGAGCTTTATTGGTATAGAGACTACCTATCTTGGAATTACAGGAGCACCTATCAGTGATGTTGCTACCTCAATATTTGGAGGAACGATCCTAACTGGAGGCCTCACCGGATCAATTTACGCCATTGCTCTCCCTTTCCTTGGGCTCTCCCCCGTTCCAGTCTACTTGCAGACCTTATTTGTTACGCCATTCCTGCCGGCACTGTTCTGGGGGNTTGTGAATATGACCTATTGGTTTTTCTGGATAAATTTCCTGCTTGGTCTCTCCAATATTCTTCCAATTTCAGTGTTTGATGGCAGCCAATTTCTCAGGGACACTCTGACAATATGGGGAAGAAGGAAGAGGCTGAGATTNCTTAGAAACGAGAGAAATGTGAGAATGATAATCAACACCTTGAGTTTCATCATAATCATGATTCTGATCTACGAAATAGTGTTGCCNTACTTGAGGTGAGCCGGTGAATCTAGATTGTATTTAATATCCCAATAAGAGATTCTTGGGAAAGTGCCTGAAACTAACGATTGCGGAAAGCAAGATCATTTATATTTGTTTTTTGGATTGCTTTTGCATGCCAGATGAAGCTATACTTGAGGAATTGAGAAAGATCAGGATGCTACTTGAGCCAAAGCCTTCCCCACCTAAAATTCCTCCAAAGAACTTTATGGGCCAGTTCAGAGACTTCCTCTCGCAATACAAGGTAATGGGAATGGCTGTAGCTTTTATCCTTGGCCTATATCTTGGAACTCTGGTTCAGGCAATGGTATCCGATCTACTAATGCCAATAATCCAGTATGCGACTCCACCTGGCGTTGTCTGGCAGGACGTATCATTCGGTCCTTTCCTTGTTGGTCAGTTTTTGGGAGCATTAATAACGTTTCTGCTGGTAGTCGTTGTGATTTTTGTCATAGTTAAGGTTTCTGAGAAAGCAAAGGTAAAGTGACCTTTCCCCTTTTTTGCGAGCCATTTTCTATCACAGAAAATAAAAAAATCCTTATACAGTTTCACAATTGACTCACGCTACATTTATTGTGGATATAATAATAACGGGTCGAAAGAAATGGCGTTTCCTGAAGCAGTTGAAAGAAGACTTAACAAGAAAATTTGTATGAGGTGCAATGCGAGAAATTCACCAAGAGCTGAAAGATGCAGAAAATGCGGCTATACTGGCCTGAGAATGAAAGCGAAGGAGAGGAGAGGTGGACAGTAAGTCCATTTTACCAGAATCTGACAAGCCTCGTGTTGCGATCCTCAGGATGGAGGGAACGAACAATGAGGATGAGGCATTTTATTCTTTTCGCCGGAGTGGAGCCAATCCTGAGTATGTCCATATAAACGAGATAAGCCGCGGGCAAGTTGATCTTGAGAATTTTTCAGCCATATTTATACCAGGAGGATTCTCTGCAGGAGACTACGTGAGAGCAGGAGCAATATTCGCTGCAAGACTAAGATTTTCCGCGATGGATAAACTTGTACGATTTATAAACAGTGAAAAACCCGTGATAGGAGTTTGCAATGGGTTCCAGGTACTGGCAGAACTGGGGTTGATTCCAGACATCGATGGCAGGCATGATAGGGTTGTGACGCTTGCACCCAACATGTCAAGCCGGTTCGAATGCAGATATGTCTATATCAGGATGACTTCCCGGAACAAGATGTTCAGTGCCAGATTCTCCAACGGAAAGCCAAGACAGGTTCCAGTGGCACATGCGGAGGGCAGAGTACTGGCTTCAGATATGAGGATCATCGATGCCATTGATGAAAGTGGACAGATACTGTTTCGATATTCCAATCCAGATGGAACTGGATGTGGATACCCTTGGAATCCTAACGGGTCAGTGAAGGATATTGCAGCCATAACTAACTCCTCTGGCAATGTAATAGGTCTTATGCCACATCCGGAACGCGTTTACTATAACTTCCAGATGATGGGAAACGAGAAGAACGATCCCAATGGGACTGGCAAGGACTTCTTTGATTCTGTCGTAGACTACGCTTTAAGAAAGTAAGCCGTTTGCTTACCTCAGAATGTGGGTCTTCATGAATTCTGATGTTCTTTCCTTGAAAACCTCAAGGGTGGAGTCATTGACAAGCATATAATCTGCTAGAGCTATGAGATTTCCAAGCCCCCACGATAATTCCCTTTTATCCCGATCCAACAATTCAGCCTCAGACTTTATGTCATCTGGACGGTTTCTTTTCATTATCCTGTTGAGCCGGTCTTTTCTGTTTGCAAATATGGCAACCACAGAGAGCGTTGAGAACTTCTTCTGAAAATACTCAAGCTCCTCGTAATTGCGCAGTCCGTCTATGATTGTGTTTTCGTTGTCTTCTATGTAAAGGCATGTACGCTGTGCCCATATGTGCATGCCATGCTTTTCACGTTCCTTTGATGCGAAAGCTCCAACTTCGTGGTCCCTGAGTTCAATGCCATTCTCAACGGCATACTTCCTCACTGTGTTCCCCATGTGGACATCCTTGAATCCAAAATTGTTGGCCACGCTAATAAACTCGTCCTTGCCAGCCCCAGGCATACCTGTTACCAGAATCATAGTATCACTGCCCAAACATGAAGCCCATTCCGCTTTCTGCCTCGTCCTCTTCCTTCCTTATCTGCTTGTATACACCTTCGGAATTTTTGACCTCCTCGAGTCCTTCTGGTTTAAGTTCTACTATCCTGGAAAAAATGTCGGGTAACCCCTCTATAAGAATGAAAAGAGAGTCGTCCTTGCCGCCATAATTCTCAGCATTTTTGTATATGATCGTCTGCCTGCCTATGATGTCATCCGCAAGAAGTGAATCAAGCGTCTTTCGCTTTTCCTTCTTAAGTGAATATATCTTGTACATCTCAAGGTGTAATACCACGATTTAATTAAAATGTTGCAAGATATGACATTATCAAGATCACTTTGATAAGTAGCCCTTATTCCAGCAGGATGTCTTCATAAACCTTCCCTCGTCTTGAACCATGTGCCTGAATGGCCATGACTGTATGTAGAAGTGCTGTCGAGCTTTGTTCGAGAATTTCCTGGAAGAGGTATACCTGATCATAAAGAAGTAAGAAAAGTAAGTGCCTACGTCAAAAGTCGCGGAGATGCGTGATTTCAAGTTTACACATGAATGATCAAGAAAGCACCGATCTTCAGGGAGGAGGGGATGTCAGTCAATCAGCTTCGTATCTCACTTCTAAGAAAGATATTAGAACGAGATTGAAATCCCTGTAGCAATGTCGAACATAGACCTAAACCTCTCGATTGGTGGACCCCAAGGAGGAGGTATAGACACATCTTCAAACTTGATAAGCAGAGCTTTTGCATCTTCAGGATATAATGTTCTGGGCGTAAGAGAATTCCACTCAAACATTAAGGGAAGACACAGTTATGTGCACCTGAGAATCAGGGAAGAAAGGCCCAGGTCGCTTAAGTATCCTCTTGATTTCCTCGTAGCGCTTGATCCAGACACCATTTTTGAGCATCTGGAAGACGTTGCCACTGGAACCGTTGTTCTTTATGACACCAATGACGAAAAAGCAGAACTTGCACAGGCAAGAATGATTATGCGTGATACAGCGAAGAGAATAAACAGCACNCTACAGGAAAACAAGCTTGAACTCAACGTGAAGGGCGCACTTGCACTAATGAAGAACAGAGGAGCAAAGATAATGGGAATACCCTTTTCCAAGGTGCTGGAGGGAACGGAACTGGATGGCCCTGCAACCAGATACTACAATGTCCTTGGCGCATCGCTCACACTATCCATAATCGGGCTNGACCAGAAATTCACCAGAGATTCCCTGAAACATATATTTGGAAATAAGGAAAAGGTAATTGCNCTGAACGTTAAGGTTGTTGACGCTGCGTATAAATACTGCAAAGAAAACGGACTGGCTGGAAATACGCTCCCTGACATGGATGCAGCTCCTCGTATGCTCCTCACTGGAAATGACGGAGCAGCCCTTGGAAAGATCATGGGTGGCCTGAGGTTCCAGACATACTACCCAATAACGCCAGCCAGCGACGAGAGTTCAATCCTTGAGGAACACGAGGATATAAAGTGGCTGTCCAATGAGAATGAGAAACTATCCAGCGGCGGAGTTACAGTTGTACAGACGGAAGATGAACTCTCTGCCATAACGATGGCCGAGGGGGCAGCCATTACTGGAGCAAGAAGCGCGACGGCTACAAGCGGACCCGGATTTTCACTGATGGCTGAGGCTATTTCCTTTGCGGGAATAGATGAGATTCCAGTTGTCATTACTTTTTACCAGAGGGGAGGACCTAGCACCGGGCTGCCGACTAGAAATGGACAGGCAGACCTTATGTTCGCACTGAACACCGGACATGGGGAGTTTCCGAAAATGGTAATATCTTCAGGAGATGTGGAGGAGTGCATATACGACTCCATGAAGGCGCTCAATTATGCCCAGCGTTACCAGCTTCCTGTGATACACCTTATAGACAAGAACTTGGCCAATACTTCTGACTTCGTTCCAGAGATTGATACCAAGAAAATCAAGGTTGAACAGTCTCTTAGAACTGAAAATAAGACGGATTTCAAGCGATATACCCTTGACACGAAAAACGGAATCTCTCCCATGGGGTTATTCGGAAAAGATATATTCTGGATGACGGGGGACGAGCATGATGAACTGGGGCACGTCACTGAAGACCCCATTATAAGGGACAGGATGATGGAGAAGAGGTTCACCAAACTGAAGGTTGCGGATGAGGAAATACCCGATGAGGATAAAGTTCAGGTCTACGGAAATAAGAATGCCAAGGTCACGTTCATAACGTGGGGCAGCCAGAAGGGTGTAATACTCGATTCAATAGACGTACTTAAGGCAAAGGGCATTGATGCAAACTTGCTTTACCTGAAGATGTTTGAACCGTTTCCGTCCAAATTTGTTGACAAATTCCTTAAAAAAGCAGGAACAATCATAGACGTGGAAAGCAATATGACCGGGCAGGCTGCAAAGGTGATCAGGATGAATACTGGTTTTGAAGTTACGAACTTCATCTTGAAGTACAATGGGCGGCACATTACAGAAGATGAACTTGTATCTGCCACGGCGGATATAGTTAGCAAAAAGAAGAAAATAGTGGTGTTGGAAAATGGCGCATAATTTTAGATCTGACGTTGCAATAGATTGGTGCCCCGGATGCGGTGATTTTGGTATCGTTACGGGGCTGACGCAGGCACTTACTGAGTTGAATTACGGACCAAATGACGTGGTTGCAGTTTCNGGCATAGGATGCTCTGGAAAGACTCCGCACTACCTCAACATTGCCGGTATACACACTCTCCATGGAAGATCCATACCGTATGCCACGGGAGTCAAGCTGGCAAACCCCAAACTGAAAGTGATCGTCACGAGTGGCGATGGAGACATGCTAAGCATAGGAGCGGGTCATTTTGTAGCTGAAGGAAGAAGAAATACTGGATTGACCATTATACTTTACGACAATGAGGTCTATGGTCTTACCAAGGGTCAGGCTGCTCCAACCATGGCACTTGGAGAAAAGACAAAGGGACTTACAAAACCAAACGTATTCGGCAAAGTAAATCCAATAACAATGGCTCTCTCCTCCGGGTACTCTTTTGTTGCAAGAGGTTTCTCATTTGATACAAAGCACCTCAAGGATCTGGTAAAGAAGGCAATAACGCACGAAGGATCCTCATTTATAGACGTTCTCCAGCCATGCCCCACTTACAACAACATTAACACCATGGAATGGTACAGAGGCAAGGTTTACAAGCTGGATGACGAGAAAACATGGGACCCGGTTGTACTGCCGGAGACTTCTGCTGAAGCTGCGAATGAAAAATTCACCAACGCGTATAAGAGAGGGCTTGAATGGGACGATAAAATCCCAATCGGCGTATTTTACGACAACAGAGCAATTCCTAGCTTCGTAAAGAGGATTGCAGAGTACATTCCAGACTACTTGAAAAACCCTCCTGCGGAACAGATAGTTGCCGGCGCTGACGGATATACCAATGTGGATCCGTTCAAAACCTTCGCAGACAGAGTGATATAGGGTCAAACCACCAGGGAAACAAAATAGACTCCAAAGGCGATCAGTGCTAAGGTGCTGAAACCCTTTGTGATCTCCCGTACCCTGTCTCCAAATTTTATGACTGAATACCTTATTGCATATCCGAGGACAAATACCCATAGAGTCGTACCTGCAAAGAGAAAGAGGAAGGGATAATACCCGAATTTTTCATAAAATCCGAGGCCGGCGGTAAACCACCATATTATCTGAAACGGGTTCATTATTCCAACCAGTAGGCCAGATGCGTAACCCGAAGATCGTGGTGACACAGTGGTAGCATCGTTGCGTGATCTTGCTATCATATACGCCATAATGAAGAAAACGGCAGCTCCCGCTAGATATATGAGCTGATCGTACTTCTCCAGCGAGACCGTATAACCAAAGGAAAAGACCATGATCAGCAATATAAAATCCGCAGACATTGCCCCGAAGCCAACCGATACACCGCCCAGTGCAGAGCGGGATGCCCTGTCCACGATCATTGCTGTGATAGGACCCGGCGGAGCTGCGAGAGAAACCCCCAGAACTATTCCAAGTAAGGCAGCTGATACCAGATCCACTGGCGCTTAATTCTACGCTATATAACAACTTTCCTGTTCTCGGTTCAAGTGGAAAATAATTTATCTCTTGAGATCATTTCAATCCATGGCGGAAAAAGTTTCTATTCAGTGGCATGGGCATGCCTGTTTCACCCTGAACTTTGGCAAAAAAGTTGTTGTTGACCCGTTCATTACGGGCAATCCGGCTGCAAAGATAAAGAAGGAGGATGTGAAAGCTGACCTCGTTGTTGTAACTCACGGACATTCGGATCATGTCGGAGATTCTGTCTATATAGCCAAGAAAAACGGTGTCCCTTTGGTAACCATGGTTGAACTTGCCTGGATTCTTGAGGAGGAAAATAAGGATCTCAACTCCATTGGCATTAACTACAGCGGTAAAACGAAAGTTGACGGCATCACCGTCAGAGCGGTGCTTGCCACGCACTCTTCAGGCTATAATGGGAAGTACGCTGGAGGTCCCACTGGAATGATCATAGAAGACGGAGTTTCTGTTTATCACGCTGGAGATACCGGTGTCTTCAAGGACATGGAACTTATAGGAGATATGTACAAACCGGATGTGGCCCTGCTTCCAATAGGCGGTCACTACACCATGGGCCCACACGAAGCAGCGGTGGCAGCCGGAATTATAAAAGCACGAAACGTGATTCCCATGCACTACAATACCTTTGACCTGATAAAACAGGATCCTATGGATTTCAAAAGGGAAGCTGAAAAGAACCAGAACGTAAAAGTGAGCATAATGAAAGTTGAGGAGGAGCTTACCTTTGATAAAACTAGACGCTGATGAAAAGTATCTATATAATTTCCTGGGAACTAAGAAAGAAGCGTTCGAGAAGGCCATGGAAGAAGCCTCAGTAATTGTTGATTATGTTGATACAAAGATTGGCGGGAAGGATTATTGGCAGGTCTCCTATGATGAACTCCAGATCATCTACGCATGCGTAAAGTTAAAGCACCCCAAACTGGTGGTAGAAACGGGAGTCGGCCCTGGAACTACCACAACGGCGATCCTGAGTGCGATGCGCGGAACTGATGGAGTGCTCTTAAGTTTTGATCTCGGCGTCAAATACGGAGAGGAGGAAGAAGCTCTTCCCGTTGGATGGGTGATACCCGAGAACCTAAAATCCGGATGGAAACTTGTTATCGGGGATTCCAGAAAGACTCTGGAAAACTCACTCAGGTCCTACGGAAAAATTAACATTTTCTTCCATGACTCTCAGCACGAATACGATCACGTAATGTTTGAACTGGAAACGGCGAGAAAATATGCTGAAAGCAAGCCAATCTTCATTGTGGACAATTACGACTGGACCAAGGCGCCGGCAGACTTCGCCCGCGATCACAACTATAAACTTGTTAATGCTGCCGATGATCTCTGCCTCATATTTCCATAAACTAGCTGTCATCCGGAACTGATTCTCTAAGATCATCAAGCTTCTGCATGAGGTCTTCTGGCCTCGCTTTCTGCTGATCCTTGGGATCGGTAACGAATCTGTACTGCCTAGTGATTTTACCTCCACGGAACATAGACAGATCCTCATCCTCGAGTAGATATTTCCGTACTGATTCAAGATTACCCATCACCTGAATAATTCTTGTCCTTCCATACCTCCCCATGCTTTTGACAGATGATGAGATCAAACCAAAATCCTCAAGCTCTGAGATAATATCGCTGATTCGTCTTGGAGTAAGAGTCTGAAACCCGAGTTCAGTGCATATGCTTCTGTAATTCTCATACAGTTCCCCGGTCACCATCAAAGAGGAGTCAATCTCCTGGGTAACTACAGCCGAAAGTAGAACGAGTTTTGACTGCATGGGAAGGGTGGTTACAGCTTCCTTGAGCACGTCCATTTCGAACTTATCCCTCGCGCTATACACCTCAGCATCGGTGACCTTCTCCTTCTTCCCGCGGATTGCGACCTCTATTGAAATTCGCAATAGGTCTATGGCTTTCCTCGCATCTCCATGTTCCTGCGCTCCAATTGCTGCACAGAGATTGATGGCAGAATCCTCAATGGCCCCATCTCTTACTACACCCTTTATCCTGTAATTGAGTATATCCTTCAACTCCGAAGCATTGTACGGAGTGAAAAGAATACTCTCCTGGTTAAGTCTGCTCTTTACCCTTGCATCGAGAGACTCCTGGAATCCCGTATCGTTGGTTATGCCTATGATTGATGTTTTTCCACCGTATGTATCATCCGTGGTTTTGAGAATGGAATATAACGCATCGCCACCGTTTTTCAGTACGAGTTTATCGATTTCGTCAAGTATCACAATAAGGAATCTATTGAACGCGTTGACCCTTGTCATAAGTTCGTTGTAGATCCTGTCCAGTGGCAGACCAAGTTCCGGTATGTTTTCTTCTGTCGATCTTGAAAGTGAGTTCGCCATTTCCACAAGAATTGAATATGGAGAATCAAAGATCTGACAGTTGACGTAAACTACTTTGACTTTCAATCCAGCAGCCTCGGAAAGCATTCTTGAAACGTACCTGGTGGCTGAAGTCTTTCCGCTGCCTGTTTTTCCATATATGATTATGTTGGAAGGCCTCGTGTCACGCATGATACTGCCCAGTATAGATACGATCTTTTCGATCTGGGTCTCCCTGTGCGGAAAATTTTCAGGNATGAATGATCCTCCAAGAGAAGCGAGATCTCCTGTCAGTAATTCGCTCTTCCCTGAAACCTCAAAAAATGGATTGGGCATAATGTATCAGTAAAGAAAGATTAGAAGAGTAAAGTACTATAAACTTTGCTCACTGACTATCTGATAATTATATTTATTCTTCTATTAAAGTCAATTCTCTGCGGAAGAGATCATTTTTGTATTCAATTTATCATGCCAGCAGAAATGATCAATTTGTAATTTTGGGAGTCTGAAAGTTATTATGTCTGTCGAATGGCATGACGCTTGATTTTTCAAGCATCTTTATATATCCCACAAGGTACATTGACCCTGCGACCAGAACGTAGTTCGAGTTTGACGTAGCGTACTCATATGCTTCTGTTGGATCAGCTATTACCTTAACATTCTTGAACACCTGTACCGCAACTTTCCCCAGTTGCTCCGCAGGCATTGCTCGTGGGGTATCCTGTGGGGTTGTAATTATCACATCGTCCGAAAGGTCATGAATTATCCTNAGATAAGAGAAGAAATCCTTGTCCTCAAGCATGCCTATTAAAAGAGTGGGCCTGGTTTTGGTGAATTTCTTGAAAGACGAGACCAGAGCATGTGCTGCCGGCGGATTGTGGGCACAATCTACCATTACCGGTGGATTGTTCCTTATAATCTCCATCCTNGCAGGCCAGCGTGCCTGGGATATGCCGCGTTCTATTACCGTCTTGTCTGGAGACATTGATTTTCCATTCTCAATGGCCAGCACGGCTGCAGCTATATTCCGTACCTGAAATTCCCCGATCATTGAGGTCTTTATCTCATATGTTTCCACTGGTGTCTTCAAAACAAAAGACATTCCGGTTTCCCAGGTTCTAAGATCACTCACCGACGAAACACCGGATACCTTGATAAGTCTGCTGTCATTGAGTTCAGCAACCCTGGAGACTGTTTTGACGACTTCAACCTTATCATCCAGGAGAATCACGGGAACATTTCTCTTTATTATGCCAGCCTTTTCATAAGCTATGGAAGTAAGAGAGCACCCGAGTTTGTCGAAGTGATCATAGCCAATNTTGGCAATTATACTGACTTCTGGGTCAACTATGTTTGTAGAGTCGAGCCTGCCACCAAGCCCGACCTCTACAGATGCTGTCCTGACATGCCGGTCTGAAAAATATTTGAATGCCATTGCGGTCGTAACCTCGAAAAACGTTGGGTTCCTGTCTGTGAGTTTTAAAATCTCTATTTCCGGCATGTGCTGCTGAATAAAATGTGATATGTATTCATCCTCTATGAATGAGTCGTCTGCCATGATCCTCTCGTTAAACTTTACCAGATGTGGGGAGATNTACATACCGGCTGGCGTGCTCTGTTNCAGCACATTGTAAATGAAGGAAGTGATTGAACCTTTTCCATTGGTTCCAGCCACGTGGAATGCGCTGAAATCCCTTTCCGGATTACCAATCATGGAGGAAAACATCTTCGTGACACTAAGATCAAGTTTGACGCCTTCCCTGTTCAGTGCATACAGATATTCCAGGTTTGGATTAGGCACGGCACAGGCATAGCTAAACTGTTAAAATAGTTACCTGAAAAGATAGATTAATCACTTGGTTGTACTTCTTCGAATTTCCTTCAGCGCCTCCTGATCCCGGCAGTAAAGATATGGTGCCAGATCAAGTGAAGAAGGTGATTTCTCCAGTTTTCTGCTGTACACATTTCTCAGGTTCCTGTCAACCTCGTCGCAGTAATCCTTCCACTTCACGCCCAGGCTCTCGACATACTTCTTTTCGATACCAGTCGCCATCTCGTGTGCATATGGATATTCGTAAGCCTCGTCTGAAAGCCACTTTTCCGGAAGTTCATGGTGAAGCCCTATGCTTTCCCTTGCATCAACTTCCTTGCCGTCGATTTTCATAATCTGAGGAAAATGTTCATCCAGATATACGGTCTTGCCGTCCAGGGAGTACCCGCCTGTGTACTTTATATCAAAGCTGGTGCTGACCCTTATGCTTTTTCCATCTTTCTTCTCTACCACTCTTCCAATCAGTTTTTTGTTAAGGAACGCTTTCCCATCCTGTACATCAAGCAAAGTCCCTTTATCAACATCCGTTTCAGCGTCTATNTTCACAAATTCCGGATCAACGAAATTTATTGCTATTATCCTGAATTTACCTTGTTCACCTTTTGGATCTTTCTCGTGCTCAATGACTTCAAATGAACCCATGAATATCCAAGCCATTATCGCTAAAAAGGATTTGCAATTGCTTCTTACAATCTCCTGAGCAAGAAAGATCCGACCTTCAGNGAGGAGGGGATGTCAAAAACAATTATCAATANAGCACGAATTTCCCTGAAAAACATATATAACGTTATAGCCTTCACCAATGCAATGAAAACTGAATTGCTCTACCAGGCCGATCCATTCAGGAAAGAGTGTGACGGAAAAGTTGTTTTTGTGGAATTCACCGATCTTATTGTAGATTCAACAGTTCTTTATCCCACGGGAGATGGCCAACCAAATGACAAGGGGTCGGTATTGATTGACGGGAAAGAATATGAGATTGTGGATACATGGCAGGATGGCACCTGGGTGCATCTAATTTCTCTTGATACATACCCGCAGAATATCGTGGGAAAGATGGTCCATCAGACAGTGAACTGGGATGTCAGGTATATTCACATGAAATTCAGGACAGCCCTATACATCATCGGTGGTTTAGCATACAAGCAGTTGGGCGCAACGGTGCGGATAAACCAGACCTATGATGATCAGGCTTGGATTGACCTTAACTTTGACGGGGAATTCACAGAGGAACAACTAAAGAAACTGGAAAGCGATGCGAATGCCATCGTTCAGGGAGATTACGAGGTCCAGTACTCATACGTGACGAGGGAACAGTTCACATCTGACCCGGAAATGGTAGGGATTAACAGGGGGAAAATACCAGACTACGATAAAATAAGGATGGTCAAGATAGATGACCTTCCCATCCAGCACGACATAGGAACGCAGGTTGCTAAGACCGGAGAAGTTGGCAAGATTGTGTTCAAGTCAACACTGGTCAAGGGGAAACTCAGCAAGAGGGTAACCATAACTCTTGAATGATTTGGCAACAAATATATCCGACGAGTTACTAAACCCTCATTGGCAGAAGGAAGAGACATACCTTCATTGGTTACGGTTTATTTCGGAGTCGCAGCTGTTCTAGCCGCTGGTTTGATCTTCTTCGTATTGGCCCCGGACATTTTCAGGCAGATACAAACAATATTGACCCAACAGAGTTCAACTTACATTATTTTTAATGCATCACTTGGTGTTTCCTCCATCTACCTGTTGTTCACCCTGACTGCAATTGCGGTTCTGGCATCCATGTACCTGTTGGTTGTCAGGCCAATTGGAGAAAGGAAAGCCAGGGAAAAGNGTGAAATCGAATTTTTTAAGTATTTTTCTGTTTTCATACTTCTCGAGTTTTTTATTTCTATTATCTCCGGATTTATCCCAGGCTATTCCATACCATCAATATACGGCATGCCGCTTGGCGTACAGGCCTTTGTCCTCGGAGTTTCATCGCTTACCGATCTTGCAATCCTGCAATTTGTGCCTCTAATGATCATGATATCAGCCTATTTTGCCTTTACTGGAAAACTGTCATTGGCAAATCTCCTGCACCCATACAATACAATGAAAAGAGACGTGATCGTTCCTGCCATAATTGCTTCGGTAATCACAGCTGTTCTGTTTTCCCAGACAGTAAGTGGCGCATTCTTTGACCTTTTGACCTTTTTTGTACTGGATTATATTTACCTTAGATTCGGCATTCTTCACTCATTCGGCGCCGGTTTCACCGTATCAATGCTCGGTATCCTGACCGCTTTCGCGTCTTCACCTGTGTTAGCATTGGTTGCACTCGTTTTTCTCACTATGTGGTCATTCCTGGGCATTTATAACCTCACAAGACTTACTCCCGGGGCTGGCATATCCATAAAAGAGTCAAAATTGGAAACACAGACAGAAAGTTTGAAGAAACCCCCTGAGCCTCTGGTCCAGAACAGCGACATTCTGTGGATTAGGAGTTCATGCCCGAACTGCGGATCGGCTAACTTTTACATCAGGGATGGGATGAGGCTCGAATGCATGAATTGCCATCATATTATTGACAAAGATGCCGTTGGGCCTGCAAATATAATAATTGAGCAAAGAAGACCGACCAGAATCTGACAGAAATAGTGACCGCTTCTTCATATTGTCAGGCGTTTAACTGAGGCAGAGAATCTGAGGTAAACGAGATAAACTGCATATACAACTGGAACCGTGAATGCAATTAAGACTGCAACCTTGCCGAATGCCTGGAATGCGGAGCCGAGAGCGAGGGACCCAAATATGAAACCAAGAGCAAAAAACCCCTCGTATGTGAGGACGCCTTTCTTTGCCGATGATCTTTCAGAAATATAGGCAAGTATTTTTGAGAATGCTATGGAACTTCCAATTCCAGTACCCACCAGGATTGCCATTATTGGGAGAAGATTCCCTGTGAATCCCACAAATAGGGGAAGTGCAAGTAGAAGGCATGATATTGACGATGTTGTGTATATACTCCTTTTCCCTGTGAAGTTCATCAGAACAAATCCCACCGCGGAAGAGACTCCCATAATAGTGACCGCAAGACCTATCAGGACATAACTTACGCCCTGTACCCTCAATATGGGAACTAGGACGTAGGAGACGAAACCAGCTGCAATTCCGTTGAAAATCATCGGCACAATAAACCTGAGGTCAAAGCCATTACCCACAGTTTCCTTGGTATTGGCTCTATATTTCGGCCTGAAAAATGATCCTGCAGCCATGAATATGAATGATGCGAAGAACAGAACCCGGAAACCGAGTGACTGGATGATAATCCCTGCGACCAAAGGCATTATGGCGCTTGGAACACCCCATGCCGTGGAATACTTCTCGGCTTCGAGATTCTCCCCCCCGGACCCAAGGAGCATTTCCATTGAAACCCAGTAAAATGCCTCCATCAGGTCCGTGATTGCAATCAGTATTACAATGAATCCCTTCGACTGGAATATGAAGATGATGGACAGTATGGACATCAGGAAGGGTATGATGACTATCTGCATATTCATCACCCTGTCACTGGCGTAAATATCAATCAGTGCTGCAATAACAAAGGGATAGGCGACAAGAAAGCCCAGGAAACCCGTCATGGTGTAGTCAAAATCGTAACGGATAGCAAGGAGAGGAAATGAAAAACTGAGGCTGAACCATCCCAGCGCAAACAGAGCGCTGGAAAACACCATTTTTCTGGTATTCAGTTTCACGCAAGGCGTATCATAACTACAAATTTAATGGTTTATTGAATCTTGTCAATCTTTACACCGTCGTCATCAAAGAAAGCCAGTATATCTCCATCGTTAAGACCCAGCCTTTTTGCTATTTTCCTCGGGATAGTGATTCTGTATGATGTCCCTCTAGCAGAAACGTGTGTTACGTCAATTATTGGTTTTCTGTCCATAGTGGTATAAATTAAAATATTATATTAAATGTTATTGATACATGTGATGCCATTTATGCCATAATTTCACTAATCCACAAATTGCTTCCAGAATCTTTTTGTACGGACGGACTTAAGAACAAGAAAGTGCAATTGTTGAAGTTGATATGACTGATAGCACCTAATTTTTATATCCGAGAAACCTATCCCATGATAATATGTCAAGAAAACCAGCTCGAATGTATACACACATTTCAGGCCCTGCATACACAAGAAGAGAATTCATGGGAGGCGTACCATATCCAAAGATCACTACATTTGTCCAGGGAAACCAGAAAGCAGACTTTGATATAGAGATGCAGCTGGTAGCAGAGGAGGCATGCCAGATAAGGCATACCGCACTTGAGGCTGCCAGGATTTCCATAAACAGGAAACTCCTTGAGAATTTTGGTGCAGAGGGTTATTTCCTGCAGATAAGACCGTATCCGCACCAGGTCCTGAGAGAACATAAGATGGCAACGGGAGCCGGTGCAGACAGGATTTCAAGCGGTATGAAGCTCTCTTTCGGCAGGCCGGTAGGCACTGCAGCAAGAGTCTACGAAAACGAAATCATAATGGTTGCAAGAATAAATTCTGCCGGAGCAAANCAACTGAAGGATGCACTGCACAAAGCCTCATTCAAGCTTCCTACACCGTGCAAAATTAAAATAACAAAGGGAATCGAGATCGCTGGAAAAATTGGGCTTTAGATTTGCTTAACTCCAAAACTGATTCATTTCGTAAAACTCTACTTTTCCATTTTCCGATGCAAAATGCATCACATTTTTTCCATTTCTAAGCCATTTCATGTCCTTATTTGATCTGCTGTTTATATAACTCTGGATAATAACAGTGATTTTTTCAGGCTGCTGAACTTCATTCCCGTTTTGTGATATCATTAGTTATGTGACTGAGGAACAGTTAAACGGGGTCTTGAACCGGCTGGGAAATCAGCCCATCGGATTCATTGAGCTGAACCGTTAAGGCATAGAGGTGCCACAAGTATCAACAGCTTGAGAGATGATCCATGGTGTGCTTGCATCAGTTAAGAACTACAGAATTGTATCCGGAGGAACATGAAATGGACAGGGATGAATGGTTGAGGAAAATGCTCGATTGCATGGAAAAGACACAGAAAAAGGAAGACTGCAAAGGGACGTTGAGTACCCATAAAATTATGACGTCAGCGCTTTGTATGTTATGAGCCAGACTGCTGTCACCACAAACAGTCCGAACAGCATCTCAAGAATTATGGTTATGGAACGGGTCGTAACCAGAAATGCCACGAATCCCCCCATGAGCAGAACAAGCAGCAGATAGCCCCTGTGTTTCGCTGCAGAGCGCTCCCTGTGGATGATATGGTGATTGCGTATCATCTACGCAACCAAGGTGGCTATGTGCGGCAAAACATCCTCAAACCCGACAAAAACCCAGAGGGCAAAGGTTACACCCATTGTCACCAACGCTATTTTTGCACCCATTTTTTTCTCCATGTTAATAATAATCCTTGGCGATATATATGTTACCATTCCACCGGAATAGCATTGCATGGGATCTACTCGTAAACCTTTTCCTCGACAAGCTTGAAATCAATTGCGTCCTGTTCAACTATCCGCTTCCCTTCCCAGTANTCCGGTTTTGATATCTCCTTTACAAATTCGTGCTGTATTATCATCTTCATTACTTCACTGCTGCCTGTCCAAATGAGTCCTAGGCGCGCATCTCTCAACAGTCTCTCTATGGGATAAACGGTAGTGTACCCTATTCCTCCCATTATTTGCATGGCAGAGTTCACGGCAGTCCACATTGCTTCCGTAGAATTCAGTTTAGCCATGGAGATNATCTTTCGTGCACGTGCCATTGGTATCTTTCCTGTTTCGTAAGCATCAGCGGCTTTGCATGCCNCATATACAAGCGCAGCTGAGTTTGTAAGAGAGGTGAGACTTTCAGCGATCTTGAAACTAACCCCTTCGTGCTCAATGAGCTTGCTTCCGAAAGCCTTTCTCCTCAGAGCATAGCCAGTTGCTATTTCAAGTGCCGCCATACCGACCCCAATGGAACCTGACGCAGTCGTCAACCTCTCCGGGATCATCATGATATTGAAGATGTCATAGCCACCATTCAATGTACCTATGAGATTTTCCTCTGGAATTTCTGCGTCCCTAAATATTATTCTCGCGGTTCCCCCACCTTTGTTTCCCATCAACCCGTACATAGTTTCGATCTTCAACCCGGGCGTGTTCCTGTCAACTATGAATGCACTTACTCCCCTTGTCCTGTTCGGCGTGCTTTTGTCTGTTATTGCATAGGTAACAAAGAAGTCGGCTCCCTGACCTCCGACAATGAAACGCTTCTGTCCGTTGAGAATGAAGGATTTTCCCTTTTTTTCTGCCGTGGTTTTCATCATGCCAAAGAGATCCGATCCGCCGGAAGGTTCCGTAATAGCCTCTGCTCCATAGAGCAAGCCTGAAGTAATGCCGGTAAGGTACTTTTCCTTTTGATCCTTCGTGCCAAATTTGTTTATTGGTTCACCGACGATAGTGCCGAGAGAATACATACAGCTGAGAGTGAACCCAAGGTATCCCATCTCTTCCACTGCTGCCATGTCTGCAACCCATGATACGCCTCTTCCGCCATATTCTTTTGGAAATCTCAATCCAAGCATATTTGCCTTTGCATTTATCTCTATAAATTCCCTGGGGAATCTCTTTGTCTCGCTTTCTATAGCTCTAATGAGATCTGCCGGAATAGATTTAACCACCTTTCTTGCCTTCAGCTTTAGTTCTAACTCACTTTCACTTAACAAAAAATCTTCCATTTTTCACTCCTCCGCCATATTACGCAATTTCTTTTTGTCTATTTTCCCTGTTCCTGTCAGTGGCATTGCATCGATCCGGATGAATTTATCAGGAATCCACCACTTCTGGATTTTTCCTTCCCTTACCTGATTGTCCAGGTGGATCAGGATNTGCTGGTCATCAACAGTAGTTCCNTGCTTGGTCTTGATATAGGCCATGGGCCGTTCTCCCCACTTCTCGTCCGGAAAACCCACAATGGCAACACTCTCTATTTCTGGAATATCTGACATGACACTCTCTACCATTGCCGAAGGTATGAATTCGGACCCACTCTTTATCAGGTCCTTGAGCCTGTCACTTATCTGCACCTTTCCATCGAGAATATATCCTGCATCTCCAGTGATGAACCATCTTTCGCTGTCAAATGATTCGGCGGTTTTTAGATCATCTCCCACNTATCCATTGGGAAGCCACGGAGACCTGAAATTGATCTCTCCAATCTTTCCATCGTTGGATTTCCTGATCCTGTATTCAGATAATGGAGCCGGTATCACCCCGGAAGTGGAAAGAGTGTTTCTCTCATAAAGATCTGGTACGTTTTCGGAAAGCGAACCAATGCCCGCAATCAAACCATCGGAAAAGCCATAGATGGAAGTAAGCTCGATGCCCTTGNNGGAAGCTGCCTTTACTATACCGGAAGGGATGGGAGAACCACCCACGAGAACTTTCAGCCCCCTAAGGTCAGGTGCATCTGGATGCGAGAGAATGCCATACAGCATTGTCGGAACCATGCTCATCCATGTTACCTTATTCGTCCTTATTGCATCCATTGTCAGCTGAAGATCGAACCGCCCGTCCATAACGTAATCTGCACCAATCATTGTGGCGACATAGGGAGTGCCCCACGACCAGAGATGATAATTAGGTATCAGTGAGAAAATAATATCACTGGAGTTAATCCTCGAATTGCCCGGATAAGCGGAAAGCAGGGTAAGAATACTCCAGATTGCCATGGTAGTCTTCTTGTGCGTGTATACTATCTGCTTTGGATTTCCAGTCGTACCAGAAGTGAAAAGGATGGATGCATTATCAGTCTCGCGTGAGGTAAATCCCTCTCCCTCGCTTCCAGTTTTCATTAAGTCTACATAGGAATTGTAACCTGAAGAACTTCTATCGTTTATAACGTAAATGTTATCCTTTCTTATTATCTTCAATTCCTCTACTTTTCTTACAACTGGAAGAAATTCCTCTGAAAAGAAAAGAACTTCATCATTGGCCAAACTTATGGTCCTGATTATCTCTTCAGGAGGTAAACGCATGTTTACAGGATGAATCATATTCCCTGACAGTGGGATTCCAAACAGCATTTGCATGTATGGGATGGTATTCCAGTCAAGTACGCCTACTGCCTTTCCTTTTCCGTATTTTGCAGACATGGCACTGGAAAAACGCTTTACATTCTGGAAAAGCCCATAATAAGTCATTGATGTTCCCTTATAATGAATATTCTTTTCCGGGGACCTCAAAAGAGTCTGGTAGAACAAGCGATCAAGGGTCAACCCCACCTCCGTTCTTTGCTGCATAAGAATTAATGAAGATATCAATATATAACGTTTGGTGCGATTTTTACCGGTTCAATTTTAGACCCTCTGTAATATGCAACATTAATCAAACAGATGATTAATCTAGCGAAGTCTCTGGTTCCAGAAATCCACAGAATATGACTTGCTTTCCCTGCTTCCGATGAAATCCTGGATAAGTTTCGCAGCAAGCATTGAGGTATTTCCATTGTCATAAAGAGGAGTAAACTCCAAAACGTCGAACCCCACAGCGTCCCTTGCGAAGGTATTTATCACAGCTTTGACGTCAGTGTCTGATAGACCGTATGGCTCTGGGGTACCAACCCCTGGAGCATACGCCGGATCGATACCGTCCATGTCTATTGAAATGTAGATCTTTCCATGAACAGCGTTCCTTATCTCCCTGATCACGCTGGAAATTCCTCTTTCCCGCACCATTGAAGCGCTGAAAAACCTTACTTTGTGAAATTCTGGGGACTCGTATTCCTCCCTGGATACAGATCTGGTCCCGATGGAAAAGATTCTGCCTTCACCGAGTATCTCGAGCGACCTGCGAGTAACGCACGCATGATTGTGATCGTTTCCCATATATGATTCCCTGAAATCAGAGTGGGCATCTATTATGATCATCGACGCGTCCCTGAGGTTTCTAATGGCACCCGTAGTTATCGAATGCTCTCCTCCGATCATTATGGGCACCTTTCCGTCCAATATTATCTTTGAAGTGGCCTGCTGTACTGAATCTACAACTTCGGCTGCATCTTCACCAACGTCNAGGTTCCCCAGATCAGCTATGGGGATATCCGNGAAATTGACTCCGTAATATGGATCAAAGGACTCGAGGTTATCGTATGCATATCGAACGCTCTCCGGACCTAGCCTGGAGCCTCGCCTGAAACTTGATGTACCGTCAAAGGGCACTCCAAAAACAACGTAACGCGCGTCAGCATATCTGTAATGCGCATCTGGCAGCTTTGTGCTCTTAAACAGGTAGCTCAGTTCTGGAACATTATCTTCTTCTTTCCCATGGTCTCCCAATAGGATACCTCCATTCCAGCCTTTACTCTGTCTGCATCTTCAGGTGAGATCGGGATCAGGAACGTTTCGAAGGTCTCGGAGTCCATCAACTGTGCTTCTTTGTTGGCAACCGATAATACCTGTGCATTCTTCTTCTCGATAATCGGCACCTTCACCTTGTGCTTTACCGGATATACCACACTGTGNTTCTGATCATCAAAAATGCCTATGGCAACTATTCTTCCCTTGGCCTCACCGTGCTTTCCAGGTTTTGACATTGTAATTTCCATTATCTTGCACGGAGAATCGTCTATAAGCATGTATCTTCCTACTTTTAATTCCCTTACTTCGGCTTCCTGCCAGCTCATTATAATTCTCAGAGCGATCGTCTCGGTGCTTAAATACTTTATGAGATATATCGATGGCAAAGAATATTAGATTTAGTAGAACTCTTCCTCCGCTTCCACATCTTCTGCGGGGTGAACCAGTTTACCATCGTCTTTCAGTACTTTACCGTCTATGATAACGTATTTTACGTTAGAGGGATTTGCAGAATATACTATGTTGCTGACTGCATTACCCGTGTTTGTAGGGATCATGTTTGCCTGAGAGGTATCTATAAGCACTATATCCGCAAGCTTTCCTGATTCCAGCGAGCCGATCCGATCTGCTCCTAGTGCTCTGGCTCCATTCACTGTAGCCATGTCCAGAACTGAACTGGAATTTATGATTGCCGGGTTCCACCGATCGTTCTTGATCCAGAGAGAAGAGAATTTCATTGCTTCAAACATGTTGAGCGAGTTGTTGCTCCCGCTGCTGTCAGTACCCAGGGAAACAACAATTCTGTTTTCGATCATTTCCGGGACAGGGGCAATTCCTCCCACTCCAAGCTTGCCGTTGCTCACTGAATTCCATGAAACTTTGACTCCATTCTTTGCCATTATCCTTATTTCACTGAGTGTCACCCAGACGGAATGGGCCGCAAGCAGCCTGGGGCTCAGAAATCCTATTTCACCTAGATGTTCCGTGGGTCTTTTTCCGCCGCTCTTCCTTACGAAGTCGTAAACCTCCTTCCGGGTCTCGGCCAGGTGACTGTGAATAATGGTATTGTGCCTGCTGGCAACATCGAGAGCTTTCATGTAATTCTCATCGCTGCTGACATAAATGCCCTGAACACCGATGGACGGGGTTACCATGTTGTCTCCCTTGTGCTTCAGTATAAAGTTCTCTGCATTCTTCACGGGGTTTCCCTTCTGCGTTGTGAATTCCTCGTCCAGCGTGTTCCATGAAAGAAATCCGCGGATGCCTGAGTCCTTTACTGCACGAGCTATGATATCCTCGGAATAGTACAGGTCAGCGAATGATGTGATCCCACCTGAGATCATCTCATCTATTCCAAGCCTGGATGAATTGTATATTCCCTTCTCTGTCCTCTTGCCATCCAGTTCGAAGGTCTTTTCCAGGAACATATCCAGAGGCATGTCATCAAGCCTGCCCTTAAGGTGAGACATTGCAACGTGTGCATGTGTGTTCACAAATCCGGGGAGAGCTATCATTCTTGAAGCGTCTATGACCCTTTCGGCACCTTCAGAGCATTTGCCGATCTTCACGATTTTATTGCCGTCAATGAAAATGTCTCCCCTGAGAATGTCTCTTTCACTGTTCTGGGATATTATCAGTGCATTTTTGATCAGGATTGTTCCCATGTTACAATATTTCGTTTCCTAATATCATTTTATCTTAGGTTTCCTGTTCTTCTCCTTTCTTGAAGTTCGCGAAATCGCAATGAATGTTGCGAGGACTCCGAAGCCAATGATTGACAGCTGGTATTGTGTGTAACTGAAGTAGTCATACGCTGCAAAAAGAAGTGTCCCCATAATGGATCCTGCGAACAGGGAGTAGGCGAGATCGCCAAGCCTTTCCCTTTGGTGACCATTTTCCCTGAGGTATATAGAGAAAACTATGGCAATGGTGGAAATTATGAAAAGCACAAGAAGTTCCTGATTGATGGGTATCTGGAAGTTAGCCATAGGAAGGAATTTCTGGTATCCATAAACAAACAGTTCGTAGTAAGAAAGTATCTCAAGGGAGAATACAAGGGAAAGCGCATTCATGAAAGTGAGACTGAACTCATGCATTGCTGCTATAATGGAAAGCTCGTAGAGCATTGTGCCTAGCGAGAGGAAAAGATAGCCGATCATCCTGCTGGAACGCTTAGAAAGCAATCCCTCGAAAATAAAGATAAACGCAAAGGCAAAATCTATCGCGAAGAAGGTGGAGAGGGCAAGGGGGATTGAGAAAATCTCCAGGTAGTAGTACCTTGATGGGTTTATGAGGTAGAAAAGAGTGGCTATGACAAGAAGCATGGCTATTATGAGCGCTACTGGATAAACGTTGGAGCTATAACGTTTCGGCACCAGTAGCTTTACTATTGGGAGGACTGCTATTAACACCAGAACTACGAGATTTATGTTAGCATAAAAATAGGGGAAGGTGTAAACATATATGAGAATAGCTGGAGAGAATGCCAGCAGGTTCAGTCCGGTGCCAAGAGCCCTGGATTCCATCTACGCCCCCTCGTTCGTGAGTTTTCCATAACGATATGCGGCCATTATCCTGTAAAGAAGGTCCTTTTCCCGCGACACAGATGATTTAATCCCTATGGAATTGAAAAATTTTGAAAGAGCAGTCAGATAGCGATAATGCTTAAGACCGGAATTTTTCATGAGCGCACTGTAGACATCATCCTTCCTCTTCTCCATGAAGTCATATGGATCAAGTATGAAAAGCGAGACTTTTTTGTTTGTCTCAAACTCTTTCCTTGTCCCCTTTCTGAAGCTCTCCGGGTACGAGAATGGAGTGATCACAAATACAAGAGCATTCTTCTTNACATCCCGTTTTATCCTGCTGAAAGTCTGGAAGATTGAAAAGTCCCCGTTTGGCCTGATCTCTGATATGGTCTGTTCAAATTTCCTTATGGGCTCCTGCGATTTCTTTGCCGGTATGAAGTAATCGTACTTTGAGGAATTGATGATNTAGCCAACCCCATCGTGATTTTTCACTATGCTGTATGAAGCATTCATAACTGTTGCTATGACAAAATCNTACATNCTNTTCTGTCTGGTGCCCTGGTTCATGCCTATGCCATAATCAACGACGAAAAAAACGTCGATCTGGCGTTCCTCTTCCATCTGCTTGATGTATATGTCCTCACCGTTGAGTATGCCATATCTGCTCCAAGCAATGTACTTAGTGTCGTCTGATTCGTTGTATGGGCGTATCCCGTAAAAGTTGTACCCCTGTCCTATCTTCTGTGAGTAGTGAATGCCGTAAGTGAATTTCATGTTGCTCAGTCTTTCACTTCTCTGGGTGTAGATATCAGAAAGTGCCGGGGANACTATCATTTCATCAATGACAGGTGCCGTGTATGAGGATATGCATAGCTTCATTGGATCCTCGGCATAGATAATAACCGGGCCCACCTTGTACTTTCCAATGGCAATTGATGCTATGGAATAGTCCCTCTTTACCTGTTCCCCTGGCTTAAGGGTAATGTATCCCTGGAATTCACCCTCTGTATTGAAAACATCGGACAGTGTGTCATAGTAATGGAAATAAACGGTTTTTCTGGTCCTGTTTGTGAAAAATATCCTTATTGGCCGCATCTGGAANTTCCGGGCAGAATTGGACTCGATCTCCCTCCTGACCTCTATATTCCTTATGCTCCTGGAGAGACCCGTGTTGAAAAATATGATGTCACTGGCCACCACGAAAAAAAGGATCATCAGTGCCACGATATAATAATCGTAGCCTATGAATAACGCCTCCAGTAAGCCGCCGACGATGATTCCAAGTACTATATATCCGGTTTTCCTGATCATGTTGGTATCTCGACTTCACCCACAATCCTGTCTATTATGCTGTTCACTGTCCCTACCGGATCTGATGATCCATCTATCATGGCCTCCGGTTTAAGAATNATCCTGTGGTTAAGCAGTTCTCGGGATATGGATACAATGTCTTCGGGAATGACGTAGTTTCTGCCGTTGATAAGTGCATTTGCCCTTACTGCCTTCAGATATTTTGCAGTTGTTCTCGGGCTTGCGCCAAGGTATACCATATCGCTCTCCCTGGTCCTTCTGATCAGGTCTACAATGTATATCTTGACATCCTGTGAGATGTACACATTGTCAACAGCCGATCTCAGCTTCAGGATCTGGTCTGCGTTCATCAGATTCTCCTTTATCTGGGCCCTGTTTGTGATAGAGTTGAGGATGTTTATCTCCTCCTCTCGGGTGGGGTAGGTGAGATTATACCGGAAAAGNAACCTGTCCATGAGGGCTTCTGCAAGNGGAAAAGTACCCTCCTGCTCGACAGGGTTTTGCGTTGCAATGACCAGGTAGGGTTCGGGTAGGATGTGATCCTCACCGCCAACCGAAACCCGGTGCTCTTCCATGGCCTCCAGCAGTGCGGACTGGACCTTAGCGGGAGTCCTGTTTATCTCATCCGCAAGAATAAGATTGGAAAAAATTGGTCCCTGCCTGAATTCCATCTTCCTTGATTCCAGGTTGAAGACTATGCTCCCCGTAATATCGGATGGAAGCATATCCGGAGTAAACTGGATCCTGTTGAATTTTATGCCTATCTCCTTTGCAAACTGGCTTGCCAGCATAGTCTTTGCCAGCCCGGGAACGCCCTCCAGAAGGATGTGGTTTCCGCTCATCAGAGCGATAAACATGAAACGCACAATGCGTTCCGATCCCACGACCACTTTGCCCATGTCTGCCTGAATCTGTTTCACTGTATTCCTGAGTTCCATCAAGTCACTGCTGTTTATTTCTGTCATTTTGTGTTTGCTCCTTCCTTCACACTTGCCAGCTCGAAATGCTCCATCTTCATCTTCCTGACGCTCGCATATAGATCAAGTATTTTCCTGAATGTATCGAGTTTAAGTTCCTCTCCCCTTTTTTTCCTTTTTTTGTAGGTAGATTTGCTCATGGCATCGTATCTTCTATATGCCTTCATCAGTCTCTTGAAAGCCATTGAATTCTGCATCAGTGTCTCAAAATCGTTTCCCATGTCCGCCAGATATTTTTCATAGTTGTTGCTCTGAATAATATTCACCTCCCTGTTGAACCGATCTGCTGGAAGATCGAAGGGCTCCTTCATCTGCGCCAGCGTTGGAGGGGCATCGATGTATGCCCTTTTTGAAAGTCTGGAATATGAGAATGAAACTACAAACACCAGGAATATTGGAATTATGAATCTAAAGAGGAACTGAGGGGATCCGGTAATGTTAGATTCCAGGGTCGAAATCCCAGAAGATAGCATGGTCAGGATGCTTGTCATCTTCCTCCCCTCTTTCCAGATAGATATCCCTGCCATACGTTCGCAAGATATTCCATCATTGAATCATAAATGGAAATGTCATTAAACATACTTGACCACTCCGCCAGATATGAAAATCTCGTAATACTGCATTTCAACCTTTAATTGCGTGGAAATGGAATACCCCACGGTACCCTTACCGGTAATCTTTACGGAAAGCCTGCTTCCAGCAGAATACTTGTAGTATAAAGTCAATGCGATACTTGTATTTACATCGGATATGGAATTCGCCTTTATGGCTGAATAATTAGTCCCATTCAGATACAGGGTTATTGGAAGGCCCCACGATACGTTAGTCTTGAATCCATAGACAGAGACGTTTCCTAAGGTCGATGGAAGAAGAGTTATGTTACTTGTTTCGACACCGTCTGTAATGTTAGCGTCAAAATAGTTGCTTCCGGGAGAGGCAGAGAATGTAATGTTTTCATTCGGTGCGGTCGAATTGAGGGTAAACGACTTTGATCCATATAAGGAATCGTTTATAAAAGCATTGAACACGAACGAACCCGTTGTCAGGTTCAGATATGTTACATGACTTACCACTTTTACCACTTTTTCGGGACTACCAACTCCGGAAATAGAAAAGTTCCAGGACAGAACCGAGTCATTATTGACTTCTAGCAGATAATTAGTTACTGTCTCATTGTACAATACATTCCTTCCTGATACATTTCCATAAAATGATATTGGAATATAACTCACATTTGTGAAAATAAAGTGGTAGGTTCCATTCTGGACCAAGAATGTGAAATTCGTTCCATTTGTTTCTTGCTTTGGTGTATTTGTGATCCTTAGGAGGGAGTTTGAGACATTCAGCCCATCAGGAACTTCCCAGGAATAATTGTAGGCACTGTTTAAGTGTAGAGTGTCATTGAAAAGTTTTGCCTTAGATAGTGTGAAATTGGCGTAATTTGTGTGTGTCAGGACAGACAACGATTCACTTGAATTCTTGTATGCAAGTGTAGAGACAAGCATTGCCATGGTTCCTGTAAGATTCAGTTTCAGGTCATAGTATCCTTTTGAATCTGTATAATTAACGAACCTGTATATAGCGCCGTCAATCTTGATATAACCTATAAACTGCGTTTTTGCAATTTTGGAAGTAACATTCTTAAGGCTTATATTCAGTGTAACAGGATCAGTTGTGTTGTTTGCAATTGCAAAGGAACTGTTGTCACTTTTATTGCCGAGATCTTTTTGCAGAGCAGAGGGTGAAAGTGATGGCGATCCTGTTTCCGGAGAGCTTGATAAATTCATTAGGCTGACTCCGTTGCCTATGCTGGCAAGTGGAGTCATATTGTAGTTTCTTCCTGACTTATTGCGGTCCACTGAAAAGCTGTTTGTGCTTAAATTATAATAGCCAGGGGCGACAATATGAAGCGAATAGCCAGGAGTTGTATTCTCGATCATATAAATTGCATAGCCTCCACTAGAATTTGTGGAATTCTGTTTCGCATAAAAGTAATGACCATCGATGCCCACACTGATTTTTGATGTGTTTACAGGACCCTCTGTATTCAGGATCGTACCGCTTCTGTAAAACATGTAATTCGGCAATGGGGTCATGTCAAAATTGGCAGAAAGGTTTCCCCTCACTGTGAATTTCTCTGTGAAAAGATAATAGTCCTGCGAATAAACTGCCATTGTGTAATTACCCTTATAGCTCAGGTTGAGCACATACTGACCTTCTAACCCAGTCTTAACGCTTTCATGATAGGTAGTTCCACTCACGTTGGCAAAGAATTCAAGCTCCGTGTTGAAAACCGGAAGAGAATTATTTGAGTTTGTCACTATACCGGTAATATTGTACTTTCCCGGGCCGCCTGTTTCATTATAATAAACCGTTGAAGCGTTTTTTCCGCCACCCAGGAAAGAGGAGAGGTTTGACGATTGAGGATTGCCTACGCCAGAGGTGCCACTACCGCTTCCTGAAGAGAATGGGTTGATGTATGGAAGAGTTATATTGACATCGCTCACGTTCCTGTCAACGTTTATCATAGCCGTGTAATTGGTCGAATATCCCAATCCAGATGCGGAGAAGGTGTAATTTGCCTCAAAAACTCTTAGCGAGTATTCTCCTGAACCATTTGTCATGTTATATTCCGTGGACACGTTTTTGAGCTTTGGCTGGTAGACATAATTGGCAGACACTGAAATGCCCTGCAATTCCGTTCCCAATTTATTTTTCACATAGCCAGTCACTGTGTAAACGTGACTGCCAAATGGCGTCAAATTGAAATTCCAGTACTGGTTTCCTGTCACATTATATGAAAACTGGTAATCGTCGTAGAATGGAGAATATACGACAAATTTGTAATCACCGGGATACTGCAGAACAAGGTGATAGACTCCTGTACCGTTTGTAGATACATTTTCGTAAAATATCGTGCCGTTAACATTTAGGTAGAATTTGAGATATGTTAATGCAACCTTCTGGCCAGTGGTGCTGTCAGTTATGTTCCCGGATAAAGAGTAAAGCGTATTCGATGGTCCCTTTGCGTAATTTACGCTGGAAGTGTTTCCCTGAAGGGCCCTTGATATATTGCCCCCGGCGGATGGCGGAATTCCCGAAACACCTGTACCAGAATTCGCTCCATTTGTACCCTGACCTGAGAATGGGTTGATATTGATCAGCGTTATGTTAAAGTCCGTGAGATTTTTCGACACAAATGTAAAATTCATGCCGGCACCGAATCCTAGCATGTACGCAGTCACTTTAACAGAACCGTACTGGACAGTTAAGTTGTAATAACCTGTTCCATCCGAAGTCGTTGACCTATTTGATTGCAGAGATATGACAGTAGCACCTGGAACCGGTTTGGTCAGATTGTTGAGGACGTAGCCACTTACCGAGTAATATTTGAGAGGCAGCACTTGTATCAAAGCGGGAGGGCTCTTCTGTGGACCGGACACGTTCAGATAGGAAGGAACGGTTGTCCTGCCATACTGTGGTGTAGTTACTGAAATATAATAGGAATCATTATACGCAGATATATTGAAATAACCATGGGAGTTGGACTTTGTTATAATAAGATCGGACTGTCCAAAGAATCCCTGAAGATTCATTGAGATATTCGGTTCCACTGTAGATACAGAACCGAACCCTACAGTCTTCCCTTCTATGGGGAACCTGTGTGCAGGCGTNAGAGACATATTGTTCCAGACAGTGTTGCCGAATACGCTTAAGGAGACATACTGGGTTTTATAGCTGTATACCTTGAACGCCATTGTATATGTTCCGCTATAAAGCACAGTAATCTGATAGAAACCTGAACTGGATGTGAAAGTACTCGTATCAGCCAGAGAAACGAACGCAAAGAGCTGGGAATTATCCAGTGGACTATTACTGGATGCATTTTTTATGTAACCCTGTATGACCACATCCGCCTTCCCCTGCGGGTTTATGGTGGTCTTTCCGTTACCCAGGCCGATGCCGTTATAGCCCTGGTTCTGGAACACCGCAATGTCCTGCTTGATGTCCGGTATACCAGTTGGGTAACCAACATGGAAGTAAGAGAATACGAATGACACAAGGACTATGCCTACTACCATAAGGGCAATTGCCTTTGCGTTCATACTGCCTTACTAAAAGAATCACGTATAAATACCTTTGCAGGTAAATTTATATGTATGCATGAAGGTACCAGATTCAGTTCCTGACCTTCACGGCTATGCCCTTCTTAAGGTTTATCATTGCCTCATAGGGCATCTTTGCAATGCCGACCCCTCTGATTTCTCCCCTGTGCACAATGACCACCTCATCTTCTGGGCGGATGTCCGAAGTGGCATTCAGCACACCCATTGCATATATATTGGCAGTGGGCTTGAAATCGTCGATCTCCACAATCTTCTTCCCCTCTGCAACAAACCATGGGGCTGCATTCCTGTTCAAGGTTATTCTCCCGTTAGACGGATTGTATACCAACATTACCTTACCATTCTCTGTCAGAAGGTCAAAGTCATAATTTACAACCCTCTTCAGGTTCTCCATTCTCGGCACAATCCAAGACCCAAACTGGAATGAGGCTATTGAGGCAATTGCTTTCATTCTCGTTCCGGGAACAAGCACACCTTTTTCCTTCAGCGATACAACCATAGATCTGATCTTTTCCCTGAGTATCTCAAGATCGCCAGAACTGGATATTTCTCCACGTATGAAATCGGCACCGTCAGGAAGTGAGTGATCTATGAATTCCAGATCTTCAGGAACAAAAGCAATTGTCCCGGGATAACTGTTCTTCCCAAAGTAGCGTGAAATCAATCCTGCCATCATGGCCTTCTCGTCCTCATACCAGTGTCCAATGACCGGGATGTCATAAAATCTTGCAGGATAGCCCTCCTCAAGCTCCCTGGGCACCAGACCTACTGGTGAGGTGACGATGATTTCATGAAGAAATTTCCTGAATTCTCCGATATGCGTGAGCAGTTTCATGTGGCTCCGGCTTTCAGAATATGGTTTCCTTGCAGAACACGGGATCAGTAGTGCAATCTTGCCCGCAGGCGGGACAAAATCCCTGACAAGCTGATCGCGGTACCTGACCAGATCGGGTCTCATAAGAGATTCTATGGAGTTTGCCCTGATCCTGTCCGTTCTTGAGGGAAAAACCTTCTCAAAGTCATCGTAATAATTGAAATCCATGATCCTCAGGAGTTCGATTGCCTTGCTTGATACCTGGAATTTCTCCACTATATCCCTGAGCGTTCCAGACTTTATGGCATCTGCGCACTGTTCTGCGACCGACCTGAGAAATTCCAGGTTCTCCTCTAACGGATCATAGTCAACTTTCTTCCTGCCAAAGATCGTATACTTTATTCTTCCTTCGCTTTCCATTCNGGCAAAGCTGTCGTCGATGAAAGACACACCCGAGTAAATAAGGGCCGGGAGAATGTATGGATCGGATATCCCCTGAACGTAGATCAACCTGCTGAAGTTGGTTTTCCAGAGTTCTTCCTCTATTATCTTCAGAAATCTAGCCGGACGCTGTATAAGTTCTGATCCGTTTGGAATGATTTCAATGTCTCCAGATAGCAACCCCTTTGTGCTTCCGTTCATAAAATCCGGATAGGAGAACGTGTTCTCGAAGGAGTTCCCCATCACACTAAACCCGGAACCGTCTCTTCCCATGACTGATCTGTCCGTTGAATCCAGCACTGAAGGGTATGAATAGCTTTTATTGTAAACACCTGATCTGGCAAAACCGAAAATGAAATGGTCCTCGAGCACCCTAGTGGATGGTATGATGCAAAATAATGTTTCCCATCCATTCTAATATAGGACGAAATCATGCAGCACAGGGATTGGAAAATTAATTAAATATCCTGATCATAGGTGCTATGCCAATTGTTAAATATCTTTGTAAAATAAGCCAGAAATAAAGCGAAGAGGTCAGAATGAACACTAAGCAAGATAATGAGGTACAGGAGAAATACGTTATTCCTGGAGACAAGATAGCTACTACTGAAGAGTATCTTGCTGGGAAAAATACCACAGAAAGCGGAGGTGACATACTGTCCGCCGTCTATGGGACAGTATACTTCGACGAGGCTAATCTGACCGTATCTGTAATCAATTCGAAGAAAAAGATAAGCGCGAAGGTCGGAGATGTCGTATATGGTCAGGTAACAAAGATAGACCGGGGAAATGCTGTTCTCAACATATCTGCTATTTATCAGAATGACAAAGGGCTTGTTCCTTTCAACAAGGAGGCAATGCTGAGGCTCCCTCGACCCAATGGAAGAGGAGATGATCAGATGTCCGGACTTGCNATAGGTGACCTTGTGAGAGGAAAAATCTCGAGGACTGGCAGGGCTCTGGAGGTCTCAATGTTCGGAAAGCACTTCGGAGTGCTTAAGACGCTCTGCCACAAATGCAGAAATCCAATGATACTCAAGGACGNGGGGCTGTATTGCGACAATTGCGAGAGAACAGAGAGCAGGAAGATAGCAGATGATTATGGATCGGTGATGGTATTTGGTGACGTCAATGAAGGAAAGTAATCCCGGAAAGATNAATGTTGAAAAACTGTCAAAGGAAGTTGTGAGCATGCGAAAGGAACTTGAGGATGTGAAGGAAGTTCTCAAGGGACTGATACAGGTTGTCATGAGCCGCGATGGCGCCCTTGACGATGATGAGTATAATTGAGGTGAAAAATAAGTGATAATGCCAATGAAGATGCTTGAGGAAAGCCTGAACAAGAAAGTAGCGTTGCTCCTTAAGGACAATAGGGTGCTTGAAGGAATGCTCACAGGGTACGATGAATACATGAACATGGTACTTTCAGATGCACAGGAAAACGCTGAACAGATGACAAGAAAGTTGGGGACAGTAGTTATCAGGGGAAGCAATGTGGTCAGGATTGTTTCTGCCTGATCGATACAATTCCATTAATTTATTGATTTTTGCTGACTAATTTTTTGATCTTAGAGAGAAATACAGCTGATCGCGGTTCCGACTTTACCGCTTCTGATATCTTTATAACTCATGCATGGCTTATTGACCATGGACTCACCAGTTTATTATGGTCTAAATAACGGCGAGAACGCACACGGATCTCCGGGAATTCCACCTAGGTGGACGTCCAGCGCAAAAACTGGAGTGGGGACTTCCATATCGAGAAGTTCACGTGTCTGGTTCACAATATCACACGGTATCCTGAACGAGATATACTATCCAAGGCTGGACCTGGCCAATGTCAGGGATATGGAATTCCTGGTCGCAGACGGGAAGGGATTTTTCTCTGAGGAAAAGCGTAATGCAAAGACCTATTCAAGATGCACGAAACCNGGTGTACCTGAATACCTGATCGAGAATACGCAAATCGATGGAAAATATAAGATCANGAANGAAATATTGACGGACCCCGACGAGGATACCCTCATTCAACGGGTAACTTTCCTTCCAGCGGCTTCTGGACTCAACCTCTACGTCCTTCTTTCGCCCCACATAAACAACTCCGGATACGGAAATGATGCTTGGATTGGAGAATACAAGGGCACACAGATGATGTTCGCCAGGAGGGACAATATCACGATGGCACTCTGCAGTTCCACGGGATTTTCTGAGAGAAGCTGTGGCTACGTCGGATTCAGTGATGGGTGGCAGGATATCAGCAAGAACGGAAAGATGGAGTTGCACTATAATAGGGCTACAGACGGAAACGTTGCAATGACTGCTCGGATTAATGTTCCGGCAGAGACTGGAACATTCGTTCTGGCGCTTGGTTTTGGATCAACACCGGAACAGGCGGCTCTGTCGGCTAGGTCATCGATACTCAAGAACTTTGACACCTTGGAGGGGAGGTATGTCGATGAGTGGACACTCTACCAGAAGAGCATCCCTGACCTTTCAGAGAGCAAAGATGGCGCAAGAGATTTATTCAGATCCAGTACCTCAGTTCTTCGAGTCCATGAATCAAAGGAAATTCGAGGATGCACCATCGCTAGCCTTTCCATACCATGGGGTGCTTCCAAGGGCGATGAGGACCTTGGAGGGTANCACCTTGTATGGCCCCGTGATCTCGTAGAAACTGCTGGTGGTTTCATTGCCTGCGGTGAGTACGAGAGCGCAAGAAGGATACTTTTCTACCTTATATCAACACAGGAGGCAGATGGCCATTGGCCACAGAATATGTGGCTGGACGGCAAACCTTACTGGTCTGGAATTCAGATAGACGAGACCGCATTTCCCATACTCCTTGCAGACCAGCTCAGGAGATCAGGGCAATTGGGAGAGACAAATCCCTGGCCCATGATCAGACTGGCATCCGAGTTCATATTAAAAAATGGGCCCGTAACAAGCCAGGACCGGTGGGAGGAGGATGGCGGATATTCGCCATTTACTCTGGCNGTAGAGATAGCGGCCCTTCTGGCAGCTGCAGATTTCGCTGCCGAGAATGGTGAANAAAATATGGCTAAATACCTCATTGAGACTGCAGACTCGTGGAATTCTATGATCGAGAGGTGGACATATGTCGGTGATAACGACACGTCCAGAAAATTTGGCATTGATGGATATTATATAAGGATAGCACCACCGGAAGAGGCAGAAAGCTCTTCTCCTGCAACAGGTTTCGTCCCAATAAAGAACAGGCCTCCCGGGCAGTCATATGGAAAGGCAACGCACATAATCAGCCCTGATGCCCTGGCTCTGGTGCGTTTCGGCCTCAGGTCTGCTGCTGATAAAAGAATTACGGATACCGTAAGGATCATTGATGCAATGCTCAGGACGGATGTTAAAACCGGGGTCGTCTGGCACAGGTATAATGGAGACGGCTATGGTGAGCACANGGATGGAAAGCCGTTTGACGGAACTGGTATAGGGCGGGGGTGGCCGTTGCTCGCCGGAGAGAGAGCACACTACGAGATAGCCAGGGGTAACCCCGAGGCCGCAGAATTTTTGAGAAGGGTTATTGAGAATCAGACCAGTGATGGGATGATGATACCAGAGCAGGTCTGGGATTCAGATGACATCCCAAAGAAGGGATTGTACAACGGCAAACCGTCTGGCTCTGCAATGCCGCTTGTGTGGGCACATGCAGAATACCTGAAGCTGCTCAGGTCACTGCATGATGGGAAGATATTCGACATGCCCCCACAGCCAGTTGAGAGATACCAGAATAAATCAACAACCTCCAGAATCTTCATCTGGAAGTTCAACAATAAATGCCGGGAAATACAGGTCAACAGTATCCTGAGAATAGAAGTACAAAAGCCTGCCGTGATTCACTGGTCCGCTGACAACTGGGCTTCTTACAAGGATGATGAAACCATAGACACCGGATTGGGAGTCTATCACCTCGATCTGGACACAACGGCCATGAAGCTAGGAGGAACCATTACTTTCACNTTCAAGTGGATTGACACAGGCAGTTGGGAAGGGCGAGATTTTCAGATAACACTTGGGGAGTGAGATATTTTTGCTTGATCCTAATGCNTTCCCCTGTGGTTTCCTGGACCTCTTTTACCTGAATGCGGNCCACCACGGGTTCCCTTTCTGTGCTGTGGACTGTGTGCCTGTCCACCTATCTCTGCTTCCAGTATATTGATCACAGCCTTAGGATCCCTGGTTCCCTCGATTTTCACCGCAAGATCAGGCATTCCGTATCCCTTAAGCCATGTTGAAATATGTCCTTCACTGACATGATATTCCACGCAGAATGGATCGGTGTTTTCAAGCCTCTTCATTTCACTGAGTAATTCCTCTGGTGTTTCTGCTTTGCCGACNATCCTGTCATAACTCTTGAAATAAAATGGTTCCATTTTTTAAAATTGCCTGATAGTACTTAAGTGTTTATAAGTTATGTTGACGTGTATACTGACAATCGCTAACTACTTCCATTTGTCTCATGGTGACATACTTACGCAGATTCTGGCATTATTTNCCCNTGTTGCCAGGCACATTACAGCTAATTCATGCAACGGGAAGGGATGAAAAGTGCCTCCCGGAGGGCGGTAGCTGCCATGAAGGTTCCGGATGAAAAGAGGGAAATGAATCGATTACCCATTAACCATATCCCCATGATTTCAGCATAGCCCTATCCGGGAATCAGTCAGTTTCATTTCATAGAGATTTAATGCAGTACCCTGAATGAAAAGGTTTATCTTAAAGATAAAGATGTAAACCTGTATGGGAGAAACCAGAAAGGACGCGAAGAATCTCAATGAAATAATACGGGAAAACCGAGAAAGTGTCCTGAAGGACCTTCCGCCTGTTCTTGTACCAGTTTGGCAGATCAAGATAAGGGAAAGGTTTGGCATAAGCGTTGACCGTGAGATTGCTGAATACATCGTTCTTGCTGCCCATGAAAAGGGAACGTGGAAAAAGCAGAGAGCAGCCAGGAAAATAGAGAAAATACTCAACAGAAGGGGAATAAGCAAGGAAGAATCGATCAAGATGGCTCTTGACATCGTTGATCTGGTTGTAGGAACAATGTCTTAGGATTAGCGTGTATTCAAAGAAACAGCTGGAAATTAGACTTAGCAAATTAAGGGTAGGAACCAGACTCGATTCATTATATGAACAATACCCCACAGACCCATCAAATGCTGCATGGATTGTATTCAAGGCAGCAATGGACAATAACGTTACTGACAGGAGCGTTATCGATCTGGGGACGGGTAATGGTATCTTTGCCATTGCCGCGTATCTTATGGGTGCAGATCCCGTTACCGGAATCGATCTCGACGGAACGCAAGTCGATATAGCCCTGGAAAATGCCGAAGGTATGAACATCACATTTGAAACAAAGGATGTCACAGAAGTCATGGGTCATTTTCATACCGCCTTCATGAATCCCCCCTTCGGGTCTGTTAATCCACACGCAGACAAGCCGTTCCTTTCCAAGGCACTGAATATTGCAAATTGGATATACTCCGTGCATAACTTGAAGTCTTCTGAATTCGTCAGGTCATTCTATGAGTCCGCTGCGGAGATAGTTTATGAGGAAAAACTGGATCTAAGGATGCCCAGACTTTACAGGTACCATACGCATGACTTCCAGATCATACCTGCAGTTCTTTTTGTGGTTAAAAACACGGGATAGCCGTTTCAGGAATGATGCTGAATTCCACAAAGTCTATTAATCGTTTTATTTTCCCGTAGATAGACGCGTTGTTTCCTCAACAACACAGTTTGACATGGCCGGGGTGGGGTAGTGGATATCCTTGGGGACTGTGGATCCCCGGACCCGGGTTCAATTCCCGGACCCGGCCTATCATAAACGATTTAATTCTCTGACACCATTAAAGATCCTTTTGCGGTTTATATTTTTACATTTAATGCTATCAAGCACATATTAACAGATAGTCTATCTTGATACTAATACATGAAACTAATTCCTTATGTCTTTGACACTATTCCCAATGTTATGAACCTCATGCCCAACGTCAAGCTTCTGATTATGGCGAAGTCGGTAATCATAACGGTAAGCTTGCTTTGACCTTCTGGCAGGAATGGATTAAGACTGGACGACTTAATCCAACTAAGGCCATCAAAAATAAGTGAGGAATTCATGAAGTTATGCGATTTTTACATAGAGATAGATTAAGAATATCCATGATTTGGGTACCAGGAATGTTTTCGTATGTGAGCACAAATTTCATTATGTTAAGATGTGTTTCAAATTCCTTTACAAAGGGCAGATACCTGTGACATAGAATCATGGAAATCACGAGGGGAAAGAAATGAGCAGAGAGAACAACAAAATAATTGTGTTCAAGAAGGTTATTGGAATATAATAATACTGAATTATATTCTGATTAAGCTTTGCTGAAATCAGAAGCCCATTTTTGTAACAATTCGGGTGTTGCTTCTCTTACATACTGGAGCTTCAATACAAGACGCTTGGCTTCAGACCATCCAATCTTGTAATCTTCTTTTTCTTCAATTAGGTATATTTGAAAAGGTGAACCCTTCCTATCCTCAGAGCTATTGAAACTTTTATCCAAATACATGGAATAACCGTTCATTAGTGTTTCAATTTTCTTGCCTCTGGCAAATAAAGATACCTTAGGTATGGCTTTTAAATGACGTTTCCTAAGTTCCTCCACTATTTCGATTTTTGAACTATTTTCGTCAACAAAAATTGCTTCTGGAAAATAATTTAAAGTATCTAATACCCACTTAGGTCCATAGGAAGCAGGAGAAAACAGAGCACCCATTACAAAACCATCTATGTACCCAGATCTCGCGAGATTATACATCTTTCTGATGTTGGATCCTTGTTTGCTCCTAAAAGCTTCTTCCATGAGACCTTTTGCTTTATCATGTTTACCTTGGTCCTCTAGAATCATTATCTTGTAGGCTATTGCCAATGCCTTGAGTATATCCTCCGGCCATCCCAATTTTTTAAACATTTTTATGATTTCATTCTGCTGTTTTGATAGTGTGGTGTTACGTATTACTGAAACACCCTGGTCAAATGTAATTCCATATCCCTCATGTCGCTCTATACCAAGACCTACCTCTCCAACACAATCGTTCTGAGATTCTCTGCTATAATTATCATCGTTCTTGTTGATGTATATGTTTAATGTTGTGTTATTGTTTATTACTATATCTTTTGAACCAACTATTTGCGTTGCATTATCTCCTGTCAGTTCTATGGTTTTTCCGGTATCAGAATCCGTCAAACTTAGTTTTAGCCAACTAAAGGTCTTAGAGGCATACTTTTTTATAAATAATACAAGACCAGTAAGTGACATAATTAATAGGTCTTGAAGTAATCTTCAGCTTCTATAAGGTCAGTTATAATATCCAAAGAACCAGGTAAAACAGCTTTTACATCATCGACCTTCGCGTATGCAGATCCATCATGAGTTTTTATTTTTTCTCCATTTCTAAGTAAATATCCATGTCTATCCACCGAAAAACCCAACCCCTCAAGAATCTCCCTTTTCTGGACGCCTTCAAATTTAATTAATAGAATATCATTATTTTCTGACATTATTAACCACGTCATTTCAAGTTACAATAAAAGGATTACTCAATTAAAATATATAAATTATTCTTCATATATTACGTGCTAATTTTGGATTTCGATCATTTGACTGATTAATGTTATTTCAAAGTTCAATTTTTGGACCACATCAGTTTATAGTTGTTAGTTTACTCTGGCCTTAGCGACTCATTCGCATGGATGAGAAGAAACTTTTCCTCATTGCATCTTGGTTTTCATCAGTACAGGGATAAATTCTGCAGTTGTAGAAGGGTTGAACAACAAGCTCATAACTGCATTCAAGCGATCCTGTGGATTCAAGACTCAAGAATACATAGACACGATCAGCTACCTGGCTGCAAGAGGTCAAAGCTTACCCGCAATAGACTAAAGAGAACAAAAAAAATAATGAACCCCGGGAAGGGGATTTGTGAGGAGTAAAGAAATCAGACAATCAGGATTTGAGAAGAGTGTATATAAGCGCTTTTATGGAGTGCATCCTGTTTTCAGCTTCATCGAAAATGACACTGTTCACGCTCGATGCAACCGAATCAGTTACCTCCAGACCTCTGTGGGCGGGCAAGCAGTGCATGAAAATGTAGTTCTTGTCAGCATGTGAAACCAGATCGTCGTTCACCTGGTACTTCCCAAAGAGTTTTTCCTTCTCAGCCCTGATCGACTCTTCTCCCATGGATATCCACACGTCGGTGTAGACAATGTCAGCACCAGAGACTGCGTCCACGGGCGAATCCATAATTTCAACTTTTGAACCATTGTCCTTTGCTATTTTTCTTGCCTTCTCTGTAAGATCTCTGTCTGGAGTGTTCTTTGGAGGGCATCCTATGCTTATATCGATCCCGAGGAGGGCAGCACCAAGCATTAGTGAATTTGCCATGTTGTTTCCGTCCCCGACGTAAGAAAATTTCAGGCCCCTGTATTTTCCCTTCTTCTCCAGGACTGTCATGAAATCTGCTAGTATCTGTGTCGGATGCTCGCGGTCGTCAAGTGCGTTGATTACGGGAACACTGGAGTGTCTGGCCAATTCCAGCATATTCTCGTGCTTGAATGCCCTGTATGAGATCACGTCGAGAAATCTTGAAATCACTGAAGCAGTATCTGCTATTGTTTCGCCCCTTCCAATCTGCATATCATTAGGGTTCAGGTATATTGCATGCCCTCCAAGTTGGACCATCGCAGTTTCAAGCGATATTCTTGTTCGGGTGCTCGGTTTTTCAAATATCATTCCAAGCATCCGGTTTCTGGTCTCTTCGTGTGGCGTGTACCTGTCCCTTTTCATCCTTATTGCAAGGTCTATTATCTCAGGCATGTCGTCCTTCATGTCAAGCACGGAAATTATGTCCCTCTTCATTGTCTCACCTCAGCAGGCCAGGAATATCCCATGGATAATCGGCTACCTTGACACCAGCCGAATTGAATGCCTTTATTTTGGATTCAGCAGTACCCATTCCCTTCTCTATTATGGCACCAGCGTGGCCCATCCTTTTTCCAGGGGGTGCACTTCTTCCAGTGATNTAAGCAACAACTTTTTTCGAAACGTGCTTCTTTATGTAATCGGCTGCTCGTTCCTCGTTATTTCCACCTATTTCACCCACAAGGACAATCTTCCTGGTCTTATCGTCCTCCTCGAACATCTTCAGCACGTCGATAAATGTCATCCCGACAACGGGGTCTCCACCAAGCCCTATGACTGTGCTTTCCCCGAATCCGTTCCTCGTTATGGCTTCAACTATCTCATAGGTCAGCGTCCCACTCCGGGAAGCGACTGCGACATCACCATCCTTGAATATCTGGTTTGGCATTATGCCGATCTTNCACAGGAACGGAGAGGTTATGCCAGGTCCGTTCGGGCCGAGAAGGGTAATTCCCTTTCTCCTTGCCTGATGGACAATTTCCATTGTATCGTGGAATGGCACGTGCTCCGTCAGTATGTAAACAATCTGTATTCCGTGGTCAATTGCTTCCAATGCAGCGTCCTTGACAAATGGTGCNGGAACCGAGATCATTGTTGCATCCGGAGACAGTTTCATTGCCTCTGCAACGGTGTCGTACACATCCAGGTTCTGGAACTTTGATCCACCCTTGCCTGGCGATACGCCTGCCACGACCTTTGTGCCGAACTTTATCATTTCTCCTGCATGGAATGAACCTTGGTGGCCCGTGATTCCCTGCACTATAACTCTTGTGTTCTTATCAACCAGTACTGACATTTCAATTGCCTCCTGCTATCTTTGCCACTCTCTCAATTGCTGGCAACATGGTGGAATAAGCTTCAATCCCATCATTCTTCAGTATTGTCCTTCCCTCATCCTCGTGAACTCCACTCAATCTAACAACTATGGGTTTGCTTATCTTTAGCCTGTCTTTTGCAGCCACTATTCCGTTGGCGACGGTGTCGCATTTTGTTACTCCGCCGAAAATATTAACCAGTATAGCCTTCGGGTCTGCCTTCATTACAAGCTCGAACGCGTTAACTACGATATCCACATTGTCAGTTCCACCAAGATCCAGAAAATTCCTCGGCTTCCCTTTGTGCAGGGTAAGCGCATCAAGGGTTGCCATTGTCAGGCCAGCTCCATTGGCTATTACGCCAATATTCCCATCAAGTTCTACAAACGCATACCCCTTGCCCTGAGCTTCAAGCTCCAGTGGGGTCTTTTCTGTGTCCACGATGTTAATTTCCTTGTGCCTGAACATGGAGTCACTATCCATCACTACCTTTGCATCAGCGGCAATGAGTTTTCCGGAACCTGTTATCACCAGTGGGTTTATCTCCACAAGTTCACAGTCTTCTTTCTCGAACACCCTGTACAGGTTCGGAGAGAATGGCCCTGAATTGCGATCCAATGGCTGGTTCCAGTTTCAGGAAGTTAGTAGCTTCTCTGCCTATATAATCTGAGTATCCAATTAGCGGATCGATCAGTGTCTTGAATATCTTGTCCTCCGGTACTGACTCGATCTCTACTCCGCCGGATGANCTAGCGATAACCATGGGAACTCTTTCTGCCCTGTTAAGCGCGATGCTTACGTAAATTTCCTTCTTTATGTCCAGCATCTCCTCAACCAGCACCTTGCTCACTGTAAGATTTCGGATTTTCGATCCTAAGAGTTCTTTNACACCTGAGTCCAGATCAGCCTGGCTTTTGGCAAACTTAATTCCGCCAGACTTTCCCCTGCCTCCCAGAAGTATCTGGGATTTAATCACGACAGGTTTATCAAACTTCTTCACNCCTGAGGCACTTTCAACAACGTAACCGTCGGGAACGGGAATACCATATTTCCTGAAAATTTCCTTTCCCATGTATTCATAGAGATTCAATAACTCACCTGTGGGGGAAATCTCACAATTCTAAATAAGTTTACTGAAAAAATCAAAAAATTTGAATGTGAAAATAAAAAAACAATAATCTGGGTGTAGGAAAAAATTCAGTAAGGAGGCATTCCGCCGCCCATACCGCCCATTCCACCCATGCCGCCCATACCGCCTGCTCCGGGTGATTCAGAACCACTGCTCTTCTTGCTGGCTATTACNTCGTCAATTCTCAGTATCATGGTTGATACCTCGACAGCGCTTTCTATTGCGTGTTTCTTGACTCTGAGCGGATCGTACACTCCAGCAGCCTTCATATCGCCTATCTTGTTGCCATTTATATCGATACCAAAGGTTGCGTGGTTCTTCTCGTGTTCCGCCTTCAGCTGTATCAGGGTGTTGATCGGATCCATCCCTGCATTCTCTGCAAGCGTCCTGGGGATGATTTCCATGGACTTGGCAAATGCCTCTATTGCAAGCTGTTCTCTGCCGCCTATGCTGTTTGCAAAACTCCTGATCTTCATGGCAAGCTCAGCCTCAATGGCACCCCCTCCGGGCAGGAATTTTCCGTCTTCCTTTGTAATACCCACGACCCTTATTGCATCGTTGAGGCTTCTCTCTATTTCAGAAACCACGTGGTCCGTTCCGCCCCTTATCAGTATATTGACTGCCTTTGGGTTTGCGCAACCAGTGACAAAAGTCATCCTGTCATCACCNATTTTCTTCTCCTCGACAGTTTCCGCAGATCCAAGCGCACTTGCTGTCAGATCGTCAAGATTCGTGACAATTTTCGCACCTGTTGCCTTAGCAAGCTTCTCCATGTCACTCTTCTTAACCCGTCTCACTGCGTATATTCCTTCCTTTGCGAGATAGTGCTGAGCTATGTCATCTATGCCTTTCTGGCAGAGCAACACATTGGCCTTGCTCTTCTTAANCTTCTCGACCATGTTCTTGAAGGTGTCCGACTCCTGTGACATGAAGTCCTGTATCTTTGAAGGGTCCGTAATCTGTATTTTTGCCTCAATCTCGGTTTTCTTTATCTCAAGGGCAGAATCCACCAGAGCGATTTTTGCGTTCTTTACAACCGATGGCATCTTTGCATGGACTTTTTCCTTGTCTATGACGAGACCGTTTATGAACTGCGTGTCAGTAACGCTTCCACCGTTCTTCTTATCAACCTTTATATTTGCAGTATCCACGGAGACCTTGCCGTTCCTTTCGGTCGCAACAGCGTTTACTGCCTTTACAACGAGATCAGCGAAGAAATCACTTGAAGTTCCAGTGTTCTTGCCGGATAGCGCAGTAATTGCAATCTGCCTGAGTGTCTTGTCGTCATCCGCGCTAATAGCGAGTTCACCAAGGTATTTCCTTGCCTCGTTTGCGGCCATCCTGTATCCGTTTGTGATAACAGTTGAATGGACACCCTGCTCCAGTAGTACTTCTGCCTGTTTGAGTAGTTCACCAGCAAGTACAACGGCGGTCGTGGTTCCGTCTCCGACGGCTGTGTCCTGCGACTTGGCGACCTCGACAATCATCTTTGCTGTGGGATGGTCAACGTCCATCTCTTTCAGGATAGTGGCTCCATCGTTTGAAATAACAATGTCACCGATGGAATCGACCAGCATCTTGTCCATTCCCTTAGGACCTAGTGTGGTTCTGATAGCGTCAGCGATTGCTTTGGCAGCCTCAATGTTTGTCTTCTGAGCATTCTTTCCCTGTTCCCTGGAAGTTCCTTCCTTAAGAACAAATATTGGCATTTGACCTGATAACATGTACTTTGTTCACCTCAACCTGTCAGATAAATATGTTCTTCAATATAAACATTTTTATTTCATCGAACATCGGTTTAATATATCTACACCGATATTTTTAGTAAATATGAGGATGCTTTGCCAATACAGGATTATGACTCGGAGACTGTCTGGTGACCAGGATCATGCAAAACATTGCGTGAGTTGAAATAACCACCTTTTTGCTGTATGCTATTAATATATTTGCTTTGGTGCAAGGTTTGCACCTTAGGTAAAGTTATAATCGAAATTGGTATTACTTAAGTGGTGATATCATGGCAGTATATTTAGGACAGAAAGCACCAGATTTTACAGCTAATACAACAAAGGGGCCAGTGAGCCTGTCGGATTACAAGGGAAAGTGGGTTCTCCTCTTCTCTCATCCTGCAGACTTTACGCCAGTTTGCACAACGGAATTCATGGAATTTTCGGAAAGATATGAGGACTTCAAAAAACTGGGGGTCGAACTCCTGGGACTTAGTGTTGACAGCATATACAGCCATATAGCGTGGCTCAGGGACATAAAGGAGCATTATGGCATTGAGGTACCTTTCCCGCTCATTGCCGACATAGACAAGGAAGTTGCAAGGGCCTACAATATGATAGATGAGAAATCCGGAACAACTGTAAGGGGAGTTTTCATAATTGACCCGGACCAGAAAGTCAGGTGGATGATCTATTACCCCGCTGAGGTTGGAAGGAATATCTCTGAGATTCTGCGTGTTGTTAAGGCATTCCAGTTTAACTGGAAAAACAAGCTTGCTACGCCTGTTAACTGGGAGCCGGGCCAGCCCGGAATAGCCGGTGCGCCTTCTACGCTTGATGATAGCTTCAAGCGTGACAAGGACGGATCAGAGAGATGGTATCTCAAGAGAGTCAACGCATAGGTAGATTCTCTTGACAGAATGCGTGATGTACAACATCAGTCTGGATGGGTTCCACCCATCAACAATTTGTGTTGAGCTTTCAAACCTCCAGCCCTCGCTGATGGAAGCTTCCGAACTCCTTTTGAGCCAGTATCCTGAGGAAACAGTTACAGATTTTATTGAAAAATTTGCCAGGACCTCCGAGATAATGCCGGATGACAAGACCGTTGGCTTCGTGATAGTGAACAGGAAGAGCAATGTAATATCAATTTCAGCTACAAGAATACCTGAATATACCAGAAAGGCAATAACGGAGATATTGAACGGATACAAGAACTCCGGGATAAACGTTGAAATAGACATTGAGTGATAGTTCTGGCCTACCTGATTAATTCCCGTCTTCTCCAAACCTGAGGAGTGTTGGAATTCACGCTCACAAATGTTAAATAAGCGACGGATATACTATTTTTAATGTTTGACTCACCAATAGACTGGCTTATCATAGTTGTCGTGATCCTTGTTTTGTTTGGGAGCACAAAAAAAATACCAGACCTGGCCAGGAATATAGGAAAAGCCTCCGGAGAATTCAAGAGAGGACAGATGGAGATCGAGAAGGAAATAAAGAATGCTATGAACGCACCTGCTGCTGCTCCAACAGCTTCGACTGGGGTTGACTATTTCCAGGTGGCTAAGTCTCTCGGTATAGATACACAGAACAAGAACGAAAAGCAGGTAAAAGACGAAATAGCAGATAAGCTTAAAAGTGGACAATGAGCGATGAGACCTTCATTTCCAACAGTTTAAAGCACATAGAGGAACTCAGGACAAGGCTTATTCGCATTCTTATCCCCTTTGGAATTTTCTTTGTGTTTTTTGTTGGACTGCGCATTGATTCCTTGCAGTTATTTGGCAACACCATACCGTTTGTTACAATCGATCCATACCATAACATAGGAGCCCAGTTCACACAGATGCTGGAAGTACATGTCCTGCCTGCCTCCACCCAACTTATAATCGTAAAGCCGACTGATGCGGTAGTTGCGGATTTCTATGTCTGCATGTTTCTCTCGCTCATATTCACCATGCCCATCCTTGTATACGAGGTTGCAGCCTTCATTGGACCGGCTCTCAAGTCAAGTGAGAAAGCGCTCATCCGTGTTACGCTAATCCCAGCAACACTTCTCTTTATAGCCGGCGCTGTGGTGGGAATCTGGTTCATCGCACCGGTGCTCTTCAGAATTTTTTTCCTGTTTGACGTTGGCCTGGGAGCTCAGCCTACCACAAGCATTCTGAATTTCATCTCATTCCTTCTGATTTACGTGGCAGCATTCGGAATTTCCTTTGAGATTCCCGTTTTCATGGTGGGTCTGACAAGAATAGGAGTTGTCAAGTACGAAGTCTGGAAAAAGAACTGGAGATACGCAATCATAGGATCGCTGATTTTTGGCATGATCTTCTCTCCCGGAGTGACCGGTTTCACCATGGTTGTAATAGCAATTCCAATGATCATACTGTACTTTGGCGGAATGTACTTTGCCAGGAGGACTGAAAGAAAGAATTTTGTGGACCAGTCAGAGGGTGTCTCTGAAGGCCTCTAATTCCTTGAGTCTTATTTTCTCAAGATCGTAGAAATCGAGGAAGAGGCGATCCATGTTTGTCCCCTGGGAAAATTTCATGTTTTCTCTCTTGTAGTATGACAGGATGCCAAGGTTCATTCTTCTAATATATTCAACGCCGGAATTCAGCCAGTTTTCTTCTTCAATGATGCCCGCAAGCATTCCAATACCCAANGCCGTTTCCGCATCAAAGATCTCACCCGTCATCAGCCTGTTGTAAACACCTCTGCCGTAGTTTTCCTGCACAGTGGAAANAACGCCCGTCATGGAAGGCAACCCGTAGTTTATGTCCGGAATCCCAAATTTGCTCCTTCCTGTTGCCAGAATCATGTCACATGAAAGCGCAATCTCTAGACCCATCCCGAGGGCATAGCCGTTTACAACCGANAAAACAGGCAGATCCATGGAAGATATCATTCTTGATATGGTAAACCCCATATCATATACATTCCTGACATGATCGCGCTCGCGTATTCTCCTGCATGATCCATCATAGCCGTATGAAAAGGCTACATTNCCCGCACCGGCGATCACGATTGAATCTACCTCATCTCCTACGGAGGAGAGAGCACCTATAATGGCCTGCAGGGATTCAACGTCCAGTATATTCTTCGGCGTGTTGGAAAGGGTCAAAACCATGGTTTTGCCCATGTGGTCAAGAAAAACCTTCCCCTTTCCGGTAATATCAGTGGGCATGATCAGTACATTGTCAGGTTGTATTTTTTATCAGCGATTTCATAGTCAGATCTGTTCTTGATGCCGAGAAGTTCAGTGATTTTTGTCATCTCAGCCTTGTGATCCTCGTATAATTCCCTTCCAAGAACCAGCCTCGCCTTGCTGTCATCGAACATTACCTGTTCTCCATATCTTCTTAGGCAATGGATGCATTCAGCGGCTGATTCTTCGTCCTTAGCGTGTTCAAAGCATTTCATGAATGAAGAACTCACCTGTCATCACTCCTCTTCGAGTTAAACGCAGGCAGGTGTATGTTGTACCGGTCAATGAAATAGTACAGATAGTATACAATTGTGTTGACAAAGTCGTCCCAGTTGCCGACGAACCTGAAGTACCCCGATACTTTAACAGAATTCAGGTCCTTTCGGAAATCCTCAAGGCTCTCCTTTCCGGAAAGGACAGATTCAAGTCCCTCAAGCATTCTGATATATGCATCAAAATTCCTGGTTGGATCTACCTTGCTTTCTGCCTTGAGCCTGAATATTCTCTTCCTTATCCGCGACTGGGTGTCTCTGAGGTCTCCCATGGCCAGAGCACTCATTATTATCCCATAGTCAGTTTCGCCATTCACCTTAAATCCCCCCCATTGTTGCAAAGAGTCCGGGAGCGATGCCATTCAGTGTCGGAAGCAGGTAAAAGAAGAAGAACAGAGCGACCATTATTACGGCGGACGCTATGACCGGAGCCTTGGAGTATGCAGTCAGGTTGAAATGATCCTCTCCGGTGGGTTCTTTCCAGAACATGAACATTATTACCCGGAAATAATAGAATACTGAAATAGCGCTGTTAAGTATTGCTATCACTGCAAGCCACCAGAGGTTACCCTCTATCAGCGAGAGGAAAAGATAATACTTTGCCGTGAATCCGCCGGTGAACGGTATACCGGCAAGTCCCATCAGGAGTATTGCGAAGCTCAGTGCTGTAATGGGAGACTTCCTTGCAAGTCCGGATACATCACTAACAGACACACTTTCCCGGTTGACAAGATTCATGGCCAGGAACGATCCCCCCTTCATGAAAATGTAAACAAGGGAATAGAACATCCCGGCCGCAATTGCCACGTAGGCAACGTTTCCTATGCCCGTATAACCGACAAGTGCTATGACAAGAATCAGATAGCCTGCCTGGGCGACGCTTGAGTAGGCAAGGAGACGCTTTAGATTATTCTGTGAGAGTGCTGCCAGGTTGGCGTATGTCATGGAGAACACTGAAAGGATAACAAAGAGTAGGAAGATGTCATGGTAATCGCCTGCAAATCCAACAAGGAATATCTTGATCAGTATCATAAACGCAAGGATTTTTGTTCCGGTTGACAGGAATGCCGATACACTGTTCTCGGTACCATCGTATGCATCAATTGCCCACTGGTGCATGGGAAAAATGGCCAGCTTGAATCCGAAACCGATAAGAAGGAAGATCAGGGCAATGAGCATAGCCGGTGAAGATGATATGACTTCACTTGTAAGGCTGAATGTCCCGGTAGCTGTGTAGAAAAATGAGAGTCCAAAAACTGTGAACGCGGTTCCTATGGTTCCGGTGAAGAAATACTTGGCGGATGCCTCCAGATGTCTCTTCTGTTTTCCGTACCCAGCAAGCACATAGGTACCCAGGCTTACTGCCTCAAAGGCTACGAATATTATTATCAGATCATAACTGAAAGCCGATACGAGCATACCTATCAGCACAAACAGAAGCGTGGCGTAGAAAATCTCAGGCTTGGACTTCAGCCCCCTGATCGCCGGGAAAATTATGTAAAGTACTGAAATTATGAGTATAACTGCAAAGAACATGGTGAATCTGTTGAAAAGTAGAGCATTGTTCCCCACAACGACTTCATCATATGGGTCTAGCAGTATCATTACCATTGAGATCAGGACAGCTGCGAACGTGATCCCGGCAAAAACCTTCCCGTTTAAGTTCCTTATTCCAAGCGCCAGCATTACGAATGCCACGATGCCAAGGAAAATAAGCGGATAATAGTAGAGCGATGCCTGTGATGCTGCATGCAGCGTATATGAGATGCTTGAAAATATGTTCATATAATTCCTCCAACGTAAGCGCTAATTATTCCAAATATCAGGTTTGGATAGATCCCAAGGACAAATATTACGAGAGTAACTGACGCGAGTATGGCAATTTCACTTCGCGAAGCATCCTTGATTTTTCCCAGGTTCTCATTGTAAGCGCCATAAAGGGATCTCTGGGCAGTCCAGATGTGATAAGACGCTGTTATAATCATCGCAAGTATAACAAAGAATATCAGCCATCCCACTGTCTGGAACATTCCCACGACGATGGAAAATTCACCGATGAAACCCGCGAGCCCGGGCAATCCCAGTGATGCCAGGAAACCGGCAAGAAGGAACGACGAAAGCCAAGGCATTTCCCTGTGGACCCCTCCCATCTGGTAGATGTTCTCCTTGCCTGTATTTTCTGTCATGAAATACAGCACTGAGAAGATGAGAGCCATTATTATGCCGTGTGCCACAATCTGGAAGATGCCACCGGAAAGCTCGATGCTCCTTATGGAAAGGGTGCTGTCAAGTATTCCTGCTGCGAATGAGATGGTAACGAACCCCATGGCGGACGCGCTCGCATATGCCATCATCCTCTTCATGTTCATCTGGAACATCGCGGTGAAAGCGAAATAAAGCAGGCTGATAATTCCAAGGGCGATCAGTGTCCATAGCACCGTGCTGTTAATTGTGGAATATATTGGCAGAAGTATCCCGAAGAGACCGTAGCCGCCCATGAGGGAGAGACCTCCCGCAAGCATAACAGTTGCAGGGTATGGAGCGGTTGTGTAGGAATCGGGCAGCCATGAATGAAGCGGAAATGATGGCAACTTGACAAGAAATCCCAAGAGGAAACCAAAGAGCATGAAATCTTTCCAGAAGAGGGGAAGGTAACTGGAATTGTTTATGAAGGCTGAATTTAGAAGGGTGCTCATCTGCAGGGTGAATATACCCGAATAGCTGTAGTAATAGCTGAACAATGTAAGGATGGATAGGAGGATGAACACAGACCCTATGTGAGTATACACAAAGAACTTAAGGGAAACTGTATCCTTCCTTTCACCGCCAAATCGGCCAATTATAAAGTACATTGGCACCAGTACAATTTCCCAGAATATGTAGAAGAAGAGGAAATCTCTGGAAAGGAGAATACCAAACAGCCCGGTTTCAGTCAGCAGCATGAGTCCGTAGAAAGATGCTGTGTATTCCTTCCTGTTTGCTATGAGCAGGGCAATCACTGATATTACCGCCGAAAGAATAAGGAGCGAAACGGTAAGCCCATCGACTCCTATTGAGAAATAGATGCCAATTCCGGATGCGAAGGCGTATGTGCTTTCAGAAGTGAAGCCACCTGCACCCGTTCCGGAAAAATTGAGAAACGCATAAACCACGGTAAGTATGAGTATCAGAGCTGCTGAACTCTTTGCAAAAACTCCGGCCCGTGTGCCCATGAAAAAAGTGGCGAATGATAGAAGAATCAGCACGATAAAAATTGCAAGCATGAACATCAGAAAGCGCCCCCTATTATGAGAACAATGAATACCAGCGTCATTCCCAGTACTATCACAAGAAAATAGTTCTCAACAAGTCCGGTCTGCATTTTTCTCAGGAAGCTTCCGAAGCTGAGGGACTTATTCCCGAACTTCTCTATTCCGGCGTTGTATGAATACTCGACATCTGCTATGGAACCTGAGACCGGAATGATGGTGCGTTCAGCAATGATCCTTGTGAATAGGTAATCAAGGTAAAATTTCTCCTTTGCAACCCTGTAGAACCAGCTTTTCGATGCATCCATGTGCTTCCACCTCTCCGTTCCATAGATAACATAAGTTATCAGAATGCCGAAAAGCGCAAGTATCAGAGGAATGTACTGTATGATTCCCGGTGCACTGTATATGATGACACTGCTAGGGTCTATTCCCCTGTATACCTGGTAGATGAAGTTGTAGAATCCACCCTGAAACAGACCGAGTACCAGGGATAAAGCGGCAAGAAAGAACAGAGGGATCAGGGCAATCAGTGGAGCGTCTTTCGCATGCTCAGCCAGATGCGACCTCGGCTTTCCAAGAGCCACCAGGAAGAACATTCTGAATGTATAGATCGCAGTGAGAAAGGCGCCAATGGTCAGGAATATCCAAGGAAGCAGGTATATGATGCTGCCGTTGGACAGGGAGAAGTATTCCCACGCGCCGGCTATTATTGCATCCTTTGAAAAGAATGCCGCAGTGGGAGGCAGTGCAGCGAGTGTGATAACTCCAATGAACATTAACGATACAGTAACCGGCATCTTGCGCCATAGACCTCCCATCTCCTTAACGTTCCTGAGATCCATGAGTGCTATCATTATGGCACCTGCAGACATGAAAAGAAGAGCNTTGAACATGGCATGCACGATTAGATGATACATCCCAAGCGATACTCCAATGGATCCTATTATCCCAGACAACCCTATGGCAGCCAGCATGTAACCGAGCTGACTGATAGTGGAATAGGCCAGTATCCTCTTTATGTCGTTCATCAATATGCCGAGGATTCCAGCAAACAGTGCAGTAAATGCGCCAAGAACCGCCACAGTGATCAGAGAATATGAAGGAGCTACCTCATAAAGAGGGAAAACACGCGCAACCAGGTATATTCCAGCAGTTACCATAGTAGCTGCATGTATCAAAGCGGATACTGTCGCAGGGCCTTCCATTGCATCAGGTATCCAGACATGCAGTGGGAACTGGGATGATTTACCTGCCACTCCTCCAAGAAATAGAAGGGTTATGATGCCAAGATTGGTCGATCCTACAACCGAGACAAACCTGGCCGAGTTGGAAGATATCAGATTAATAATTGTTGGTATGCTCAGGGGGCTCTGCCCTGGGGAAAGCAATGAGGATCCAGAGAGCGAGGTGTACAGAACTGCCATTCCTATGAGAAATAGGAGATCACCCACCCGTGTCACAATGAATGCTTTCTTTGCTGCAGATGCTGCATTTGGTTTGAAAAACCAGAAGCCGATGAGCAGGTAGGAACAGAGCCCTACCAGTTCCCAGAATAGAAAGAAGAAAACTAGGTTAGACGACTCCACAAGTCCGAGCATGCCGGCGGTGAAGAGGGAGGTTTCCGCGAAATAAACATGCCTGTTGGGATCATCCTTCATGTAATATATGGAAAACAGCTGAATCATCAGGGATACAAATGATACCATCAGTAGCATTATCAGCGTGAGGTTATCCACGTAGATTCCGAAATTTATATTGGAAAACCAGTGGAAACTCTCATAGATTATGCCGTTCTTCTCGACGTAAAAATATGTCAGGACTGAAAAGACCAGGGAAAGTCCAATCAATGATGATGCTATGACGCCAGCCAGGTTCCTTCTGTACTTTCCTATGAAAAGCGCAAGGGGGAACGATATTAATGGAAGAATAAATATTAGCCATGCAAATATGTACATTTTTACCACCTGATCTCCCGGAGGAGGGAAAGCGAGACTTTGCCATACTTCCTGTATATTGCGGTCAGCAGGCTGATGCCGATAACGGATTCAGCAGCCGCGATGGCTATTACGAACAGGGCGAGGATTAGGGGGTCAACCGATGAAAAATTAATAGCAACTGCAACGAGATTTAGCATTGCGGCGTTGATCAGTATCTCTATGGAAATGAGCATCTTGATCCCTATATTTGAAGTCATTATGCCGTAAAGACCAATTGCGAAAAGGATCATTGAGATCGAAGTTACGATGAATAGATCCATCAGTCATTCCTCCCCGCAATATAGAGAACTCCTATTATACTGCCTACAAGAATCATGGAGATCAGTTCAAAGGGCAACAGATATGAATTGAACAGGCCTGTGCTTATCTGGGAAATAACCTGAGACTGTGTGGTGAATACATATTTTGAGCCAGTTATCTGGACAACTTCATATAGAAAAACGATTATAAATATCAGGGTAACTGAAAATGCTGCCTTTTTATTCAACCTCTTTACCTCCAGTGAGCATAAGCGTGAATACAAGCAGAGTTACAACGGCACCAACAAACACAAGAAGTTCTATTGCCCCAACGAGACTCGCACCGAGAAAGATGAAGGAAGCCGCTATGGTAAAAAGGAACATCATCAGCCAGACAGCGGAATGAACTATTTTCTTTGAATTAACTGCAAGGGCCGCAAAGACTATCATTATGATCCCGAATATCACAATGATTATGGTATCTATCATTTTATGACCTCATTTTCCTTAAGTGCAAGCTCCTCGGGAGAATATGTGAAGCTGTTTCTTGTCCTGGCTGTCTCGAATTCCTTGTCCAGGTATATTGCCTCCGTCGGGCATATTTCCTGGCAATTTCTGCAGACAGTGCAAGTTCCGAAATTAACGTCCGGGTAAATCTTTCTCTTGTTCCTCGGGTTTTCCCGATCAACCTTCTGCATATTTATGCTATGATTTGGGCATACTTGTTCACACAGCGTGCATCCAACGCAGTCGTCCAGCTTCAGGAATATTCTGAACCTGAAACGGTCAGGCAGATCTGGCTTCTGTTCAGGATACTGGACAGTAACAGGTTTCTTGAACATGTATTTTGAAACAGTCAGCATTCCGCTTATCAATCCCACCACGGGAATTCTTTTCTTTGGTTCTTTTACCTCAATCACAGCCCCCACCCCAGAGTAATGATCCCTGCCAGGATCAGGTTGATCATGGCAATGGGAATCAGGTATTTCCAGCCGAAGTTGATGAATTTATCAATTCTGATCCTCGGCATCGATAGCCAAACAGTAAACGATATTAGAACAAGTATTGCTGCCTTGATGATGAGCCAGATGAAACCCAGGCTGGATTCAAGGGGACCACTTGGCCCTCCAAGATAAAGGATAGACACTATGAGTGATCCAAGGAAGATGCTACCAAACATTCCCATGTAGAACATACCGAACCTCATTCCGGAATATTCGGTGCTGTGGCCTGAAACAAGTTCACTGTCACTCTCTCCGAGATCAAATGGTGTATATGAAGCCCTAGCTACCATGGATATGAAGAATACAAAGAGGCCGATTGGTTCCAGTATGCCATATGGAAGGAATTCACTGGATAGTATTGATTCCAGACTCAATGAACTTGGAGTTCTTGCAGACGCCATCATTACGATTGCCAGGACAGATAGCATCATGGGTATCTCGAATGAAACGTCCTTGGCAACCGCCCGGAGCGCACCAAGAAGTGCATACTTGTTTGCTGAACTTATACCTGCCAGTACTTCGCCAATAGGCATAATTGCAATAATACCGAACAGCAGGATGATAGTGACCTCAGAATGGGTAACTGTAAATGAGCCAAGATAGAAGAAATCACCATATGGAAGTATGGTAAAGGCAAGAACCAGTGAAACAAACACCATAGCCGGAGCCAGTTTATATGGAAGATCATCCCTGTTCCTTGGAAGGATATTTTCCTTTCCGACCAGTTTCAGGGCGTCAGCGATGAGTTGAAGCAAACCAAATTTCCCTACCCTGTTTGGTCCTATTCGCTGCTGGACCCTGGCCATGTATTTCCTGAATACGTAGATCATTACAATAAGGCTGATCGTTACGAATATTACCAGAAACAGGCTCTCGAATATGTAAGCCAGTATATAAGATACAAGATGGCCCAATGGCGAGAATAATTCTTGAAGTCTCAATAATATATTCATCTGTCTATCTCCCCAAATACAAGGTCCAGTGTGCCGGATATTGCTATCATGTCAGCTATCATTACATCCTTGGCCAGTTCAGGCAAAACCGAAAGGTTCTTCAGTGTTGGACTCCTGACCCGTACCCTGTATGGCTTGACCCCCCCGTCACCAACGATGTAAACTCCGAACTCTCCCTTTGACGACTCCGTCCTCGCATAAACATCCCCTTCCCCGCGCATCCTTATCATTAGGGATTTTTTGGCCTTGGGGTTGAAGTATGGGCCCTCCGGAATCTTCTTTACGGCCTGTTCCACAATTTTAAGCGACTGCCTCATTTCTTCAAACCTTACCAGAACCCTGGCGAGGTTGTCCCCCTTATAAGAAACGGGAATGTCAAAATTCACCTGATTGTACACGAGGTATGGTTCTGCTTTCCTGACATCGTATTCTACACCTGATGCCCTGAGCATTGGCCCGGTTACGCCATAACTTATGGCTGTTTCCTTGTCAAGAATTCCTATTCCCTTAGTTCTGGACAGGAAAATATCATTCTTCATGAACATATTGAAAATATCCTTGAGCCTCTTTGGAAATTCCCTAACGAAATCCTCAATTTCGGAAATAGCCTTTTCAGTAATATCCTGATAAACGCCACCCACGCACATATAATTGACTTCCTGTCTTGATCCGGATACTTCCGTGAAAATTGTAAGAAGTTTCTCTCTTTCAATGAAACAGTGGAAAAAGGGTGTAAGCATGCCAAGATCCAGTCCATAGGCACCTGCCCATACGAGGTGGGCAGCAATCCTGCTCAGTTCAGCCATTATGACCCGAATCCACTTTACCCTTTCAGATATGCTTATGTCAAGAAGTTTCTCGGCAGCCTCGAGATAACCGACCTCCATGTTCATGGCTCCAACATAATCCATCCTGTCAAAATAGATCAGGTTATCGTTGAAGTATGTCATTTCACATATCTTCTCAGCGTTTCTGTGCAGATAACCAATGACTGGCTCAATTTCCTTAACTATTTCCCCATCCAGCTTTGCTTTCAGCCGGAGAACGCCATGCATTGAAGGATGTTGCGGACCAAAATTCAATTCGACCCACTCTGACGAGGACATTACCATCCACCCCTCTCATCGAATGTGGCGTAATCATTGCCCTCTTCGTCCATGTTAATGTACTGCGTTTTCTTCATATCATAATTCTTTCTCAGGGGATGCCCCACCCAACTTTCCGGAAGGAACAGACGCTTGAGATTTGGATGGCCTTCGAAAATAATTCCGAGCATATCGTATTGCTCCCTCTCGTCCCAGTCAGCGCTTTTCCAGATACCTGTTACACTGGGAATCTTGTAATCCCTTGTCTCTACTTTAACGACCACGTACTCGTTGGTATTCATTGAATGAAGATGATACACGACTTCCATGAAATCCTTCCGATCGACCCCCGTAACAAGGGAAAGGTGATCAAATCCATGATTCCTAAGGTCCTTCATGAGATCAAGAAAGTTTTCCTTGGTAACTTTAATGATTTTTCTTCCGTCCTTTCCCACAGACTCTCCCATAACCTGAACCGTATAATTCACCTCTCAGTCTCTCCCCTTATTTTCTTCTGGAGGGTTATGATGCCATAGGTAAGGGCTTCAGGTGTTGGGGGACAACCTGGTACATACACATCCACCGGCACGACCCTGTCGACACCCAGCACAACAGAATAACCTTCTACGTAGGGTCCGCCCTGAACAACACAAGCTCCCATGGCTATAACGTACTTAGGGTAGGGCATCTCATCATAGATTCTTCTCACCCTTGGGGCCATTTTTTTTGTAACTGTCCCGGCAACGATCATAAGATCCGATTGCCTGGGAGAATTCCTGAATATCTCGCTTCCGAACCTGGATATATCGAGATTCGATGCCTGGGTGGCCATCATTTCTATGGCACAGCATGCCAAGCCGAAAGTAAGAGGCCAGAGAGAGTTGCTCCTTCCCCATTCCATCGCCTCCTCCAGTTTTGTGGTTATGACGCCGCCATCTCCAGTTTTCACTTTAACCACTCCATATAACCTTCCTTGAATGCATAATACACGGCGAAAAGAGGCATAGCAAGAAATACAAGTGTCTCCAGGAATGGAATAACACCGAGATTTTTGAAATCAAATGCCCATGGAAGCAGAAGAACCATATCCACATCAAAAACAACGAATAATAGCACTATTATGTAATACTGGATGTTAACGAACTTGCCGATATCTCCCTTTGAAACTTCACCGGTCTCGTACGTTTCAAGATAAGTTGTATCCCTTACCGGTGGGCTGTTGACATTTACCATATTGGAGATAATGTCCTTTACCTTGAAACTGACGTGCTTTCCACTGCCAAACCTGTTCTGGCTTAGTGAAGGGAGGATAGCGAATAGACCTCCAAGTGCAATTATGAGTAGAATCAGGATTATGAGCAGAGGAATATACCCATACAGCATGGGTCAAGTATCGTTATACGATATAAGTATATTTCCTCGAATATTTCGCTCTTTTCAGGCACTGCATGAGATCGTATGACATGTATAAGGTAATCACTTTTGAATCTTCAGATTCCTGACTTTCTAAATTGTAATCCCTTCTAATTGAGAATTGTTCTAGAGTGGTCATTTTGTATTATGGTATTCAAATCCCGTCATTCTGTTGCGGAAGATGAGATGTAATCACCATCACCAGTCTAAACCTTGGACAGTGACCTGTAGACCTTCATTGCCTGGGCTGGATCAAATGGTCTTCCCGTCTCTTTTTTGACCCGGGCTATTATATTTCTCTCATTGGTTTCACTTTCTGAAGATACGATCAGTCTCATTATGATTTCCTTCAGTTCATCTTCGCCAAGCTGTGATAACTCTTTCTCTCTGGAGACAGCATCCGGGTCCAGCCCACCTGAAAGCATTAAATCAGCGGCTTTTTCTAGCACCTCCCTTATCCAGTTCCTTTCTCCTGCAATAGTGAAGAGTCTTGTAAGTTCGGGCTGTTCTATTTTTCTGCCATACTTCTTTTCCAGTTCAGGCAATGTCTGCATAATAAACCTGGCAACGATCTTTGGGTGTCTGTATAGCGAGCTCAGCTCCTCGAACTGCACCTTCCTGAAAGTCGAAACTATAACGGAAGCGTCCTGTGCTGATAATCCGTAATCTCTTGATATCATTGAAATTGTCTCCTCCATTGGCAATGGGACGTCATTCCTCATTGTGCGTATTGTTTCATCGCTAATTTTTAAGATCGGGACATCGGTTTCCGGATACATTCTCTCTCTTCCAGGCATTGGTCTTAGGAAGAAAGTAGAACCATCATCAGCTGCAAATCTGGTTTCAGTGAGGTCCATCTGGAGTAACTTTGCCATTCTTGAAAATATTTCAATGAATAGCACTTCTGAGATTGAAATTGGGCAGGCAATAAGCAGGACAGCATCCTCCTTTGCCTTCTTCATTTTTAACCAAAGCCTATCAACCTCTTCCTGCGTTATGCCGTAACCAGGCAATTCATCCGAATGAAACAGACCCTTGACACCATATCTTCGTACAAGATCAGCAAGCTCCTTCCCCATCCTGTATTTACCGTTTTTCAAAAGCCCTCCCATTCCCCTGAGAGTGGTTGAGTATATTCTATTGCCAGCCCTTATGTTGGAAAGCAGAATTTTTGATCCCGTATCACTGAACATATCTGTTACATCAAGAACTTTCGGTTTATCCCTGTAGAAGCCTATGTACTGCGATGATCTTTCAGATATATCAAGAAGTGACTCCTGCCTGGAAAGTTCGTAGGAAATCACTTCAGGTATGAGAGAGAGTTTCTGTACACCCTTTATCTCCACCCGACCGTATCCGAAAGAGACGTTCACATCCTGCCTGATTGCATCAACTGTCATTCTTGAGAAACCACTTGCCTGTACGAAATACCCAATTGCCTTTGCGGTCTCGACCGCGTGTTCCTCGTCTATGATGTCAGGCTCAGTCGCAATTTCAATGAGCGGTATGCCGAGACGATCNAGAGAGTATACGCTCTTTCCATTCCCATTTTCCAGAAGTCTTGCTGAATCTTCCTCCAGGGATACACTTGATATTCGCACCTTTCCTCTTGAAGTTGCAACCCATCCATTCATTGCAATTATGGCGGTACGCTGAAAACCGGATGTGTTTGATCCGTCCACGACAACCTTCCTCATGAAGAATATGTTGTTCAGCACCTTGCAGTTAAGTGCGAGTGATGCTATCAATGCAGCTTTCAGTGCTTTCTCGTCAACTTCGTGCGGAGGCTCCTCATCATATTCCACAAGGCAGGAGTTTTCATTGGCAACGTACTCGGAAAGAAGGTTCCTTTCCATTTCATATTTCGCAGCCCTGTCCATGGAACCCATTTCGCTCGCCGTTGCGATCATCCTCCTTTCAAACCTGAATAGCTCATTTGAAGCAGTTTCAGTTGGGCACCTGCAGAAAAGTTTGCCGTCGGATACCTGGAAATGTATTTCCAGCCCAATTTTTATACGGGATCTCAGACCCTTGTCCTTCCCTTCCAACATTAATCAGCTCCGCCGAATACCAGGGCCTCTTCTCTCTCTATGATCTCTCCCCTCAGGTTCTCCCTCATCATTTCTTCAAACTTTTCTTCCTCATAATTGCCGAGGACATACATTGCCTTCACAAGTGCTACTTCAGGTAGCATGTTACGCAACGGTAAGACGCCTGCCCTGATTAGCTCGCGCCCCGTGGAATAGACATTGAGGTTTACTGAACCATAAAGGCACTGAGAGGTCATCAGAATCTTCTTTCCTTCTTTCATCGCTTGGCTTATTGATGGTATAAGGCTGTGTGAAACATGCCCAAGCCCAGTTCCCATAATTATTACTGCCTTTTTCCTGGCAACCATTCTCTCAAAATCCTCTACGGATAGGGAGGGATAGAAATAGATCATGGAAACCGATGGATCGAGCTTTGGTTTTACCTCATTCTTTACTCCCGTCTTTCGATAGGGGTGTGTTAACCTTACGGAACCCTGTGAATAAATTCCAACCTCACTTTCACCGATACTTCTGAACGCATCACGGCGGCTGGTATGCATCTTTCTCGACCTCACTGCGCGATGCATCGATATNGATTCATCGGAAAGGTTCCCGTGCATAGCAATACCAACCTCACCGAAATCGGTCGTAGCCATGTGGATAGCCCCTTCCGCGTTCATGAAGGCATCACTGCTTGGCCTGTCGGAACTTCTCTGTGATCCAACAAAAACTATGGGTCCCGTCTGATCTAAAAACATGAAGCTGATTGCAGATGCTGAATAGCTCATTGTATCTGTGCCGTGAAAAACGACACAACCGTCACTCCTGTTGAGACTATCCCTGATTTTCCCCGCCATGTATATCCATTTCTCCGGAGTGATATTCTCGCTGAGTATGTTGTCTATTGTTTCTGGTGTGACCTCGACATCCTTCACCCTATCTGAAATGAAACCTATATCCTCAGAAGGGCTGACTGCCCCGGTCTTATAGTCAACTTTGCTGGCTATGGTCCCTCCGGTTGCAAGAAGGGAAACATGCTTCTTTCCTGCGTTTTCGATTCTGTCCTTGGCCGGTTTAAGAAGGGCAGTGGATTCCACGTGTTCAGTGCCCTTACTCATTATCTTCACAAGCTTGATCTGGTCTTTCTGCAGAGCTAAGTTGTAGCCATTTGAGAGCTTTACCGTGACTATGTCACCGTCAGAATGAATGAAAATCCCCTCATATTCAGTCCCCGAGTATGAGAACATGATAGTAGATCCGAAAACAACATCAGCCCAGTCGACCATTAGATCAGTCCCATGCTGCCTAATGCGTAATCAATTTATAAATTTGTCACGGTTCTGAAACAATAGAGAATAATGTACATTTTTTCGGATATCTGCCCATGTTCATTATCAATCAAATGCACCCGGCAAAAGGAAAGGGGCATTGAGGGATTATAATCCCGCCGGAAATATTGCGATCACTTTGCTGTAAGCCTGGAAGATCAATTTTTCTGACATCCTCTCCTCCCTGAAGGATTGAGGTTCCTGCTTCATAGACGGTGCCTCCATCACGCAGTCCAGAGGTCTTATTCCATCTCACGCCACTTTTATGTGGTTTATCAGGCGTTAATTCCCAACTGCCCGTGGGTACAGAATCTGCCGTACCGCCTAAATTAATAAACATTTCACAATTCATCTCCTCCGTGAATATCGGAGCTTTCTTGCTCAATCATTTGTAAGCATGATTTTGCACGGCTTTCAGAACAGTTTCTTCTGATCTGGAAATCCGGCGGGAGCAATACCCAGTGTTTTTCCCAGTTCAATTGCATTCTTCGGGGCAAATCCCTCATGATGATTGTTAAAATATACGAATATGTCATCAGGTGAGGATATNTGTGGCTTTATAGCCGCCGCNATCCCAGAAATCTCCTCCGAACCATATAAGTAGCGATATTTAGACATCTTGTCATCAACTTCGTTCCATTGTTCAGCATTCCTGCCATGGAGCCTTATGTAGTTTGTACCCGTATAAAGCGCGTTAAGATGAATCAGCGGTGTATCAACGAGAGCCAACCCTACCTTGAATTTTCCCAGAGACTCTCTCGCTGCTGCCTGTGATATGTCAGGGTTACGGGTTTCAACAAAATACCTGTACCTGGTTGTATCGAGATAGGAGATCATCTCCATGAAATTATCCCACTGTTTGCCGGAAAGCCATGGAGGCATCTGGATAAGGCATGCCCCTAATTTTCCAGATTTGTCAATCTCCTCGAGTATCAGCTTTTCAAAATCGAGGCATCTGCTGATGGTTGCAGGAAGGTCCCTGAAAAAGAGATCGTGGGTTATGCTGCCGGACATCTTTATTGAGAACTTGAAATCCACACGATCGCCTACCTTTGTGCACCAGGATCTTGCAATGTCCCTGTCCGGTTCGCCATAGAAAGTACTGTTTACCTCCACGGAATTGAACCTCTGGGCATAATATTTCAATTGATCCCGGACAAATGATGGATAAAAAGCGCCAGACCATTCCTTGTAACTCCACCCGGAGCAGCCCAGCCAAATCATATTTTCACTGATTTCTCAATATCTCCCTCGAGATTATTACCCTTTGTATCTGGTTCGTACCCTCGTATATCTGTGTTATCTTGGCATCCCGCATATGCCTTTCTGCATCAAAATCCGTTGTATACCCGTATCCACCGAAAAGCTGAAGGCAGTCGGTGGTCACGCTCATTGCCATGTCAGAAGCGAAAAGCTTAGCCATGGAGGAAAGCCTCACGGAATCACCGTGCTTCTCCCAAGCCTCAGTCGCNGCATAAATCAGTTGCCTTGATGCCTCTATCTTTGTGGCCATGTCTGCGATCATAAACTCTATTCCCTGAAAGCTCGAAATGGTTCGCCCAAACTGCTTTCTTTCCTTTATGTAGGCTATGGCCTCCTCGAATGCACCCTCCGCTATACCCAATGCCTGCGAAGCGATGCCTATTCTTCCAGCGTCAAGGGTTTCCATTACGACCCTGAAGCCGCCATTAAGCTGCCCAACAATGTTTTCCTCGGGCACCTCTACATTGTTGAACACGAGTTCCACAGTACTTGAACCTCTAATTCCCATTTTGTGTATATCCCTGCTGATTTCAAGTCCCGGCGTGTCTGCATCGACCACAAATGTGGAAATTCCCCTGTAGCCTTTGGATGGATCTGTGACTACATCCACAACATAGAACTCAGCCAGCCTGCCGTTTGATATGAATATCTTGCTTCCATNTATNACGTATTTTTTGCCCTTTTTTACGGCCTGTGTCTTTATCGAAGCTGCATCACTACCGGATCCTGGTTCAGTTAGTGCAAGCCCCCCGATGGATCCCTTTGCAACTTTGTTCAGGTACCTGACCTTCAGATCCTCGCTGCCAAACATGAGCAATGGTTCAGCAAAAAGGGTCAATGCACCGTCAAGCACCAGGGCAGTGCTGGGGCAAGCCTTGGATATCTCTTCGATCGCTCTTATCAGGAGGCGGAAACTGAGACCTGCACCACCATACTTCTCAGGTATATACGTTGCGAAGAGCCCCAGTTCCTTCATGCGGTCAATGAGAACCCTGGGTACCTCCATCTTCTCGTCAATCTGTCTTGCCAGCGGCCTTACTTCTTCTCTGGCAAACTTGGCTACGTAATCAAAAACTTCTTTTTCCTGGCCAGTAAGAAATGAATCAACCATGGTTGCCCATGGGAATTTCGCATATTATTGTTTCTCGTAGTTGAAAATCAGGTTTTTAAGAAATAAAAAATGAGAATAGAGTTAGTTTTCGGAGATCAGTTCATTCTTCAATGTTCCAAGCAGGTCTTCAGGTATTCTCGCTGTTTCCTGGTAGCCGGCCTTTCTGGTTTCTATGAAGGCATTCCTGCACTTCAGGAATTTGGAGAGCAGGTCCCGGTTGAATATGAATTTCAGGTACTGCAGGGTTGATTCCAGCACTTCGGTTGATCGGCCCTCCTCGGGCGTCGCCCTCAATTCTGAGTCGTCAAATACAAGATAGACGCTCTTTTCGATACCAGAAAGTCTGGGCATCTCCCTGAGAAGTTGGTCCTGATCGGAAATTTCTATGAACATAGAGACGCTGAGGATACCGTTTGATGGCATAAGATCGCTGTATGTATCTATGAGACGATTGATTTCTTCTTTATCCCTTACATTTTCAAGAAAAACCATCTCATTGATCTGATTCAGTATTATTTCCCTATGCTCAAAAAGGTAACTGAATGTCTTTGTGGATAATCTCCTCTTCTTCTCCAGTTCTATGATCCTGTGGTTCGCCGTCTCTCTCTGTCTGCCATATTCAGATGGCGGGATGATCTCGCCACCCGTTATCTTTCCAGGCATGTTTACTGCTTCAGTTTGGCGAGAGTGTCCTCGTACTTCTTCGCATGCGACTTCTCAGCCTTTGTGAGTATTTCGAACCAGTGTGCTATGTCTTCAAAGCCCTCTTCCCTGGCAACTTTCGCAAAGCCCGGGTACATCTGGCTGTACTCATATGTCTCCCCGGCTATTGCAGATTTGAGGTTCTGTTCAGTTGTCCCTATTGGCTCGCCCGTCACTGGGTCGCCGACTGCCTTGAGATAGTTCATGTGCCCGAAAGCGTGGGCAGTTTCGCCGTCTGCCGTTGATCTGAAAATCTGAGCGATCTCCTGGTTTCCTTCTTCATCGGCTTTTTGTGCAAAGTAAAGGTATCTCCTGTTTGCCTGGCTTTCACCTGCAAATCCGGCCTTCAGGTTCTCTAATGTCTTGCTCTTTTTAAAATCCATAAAAACACCGGCTGAGAATCTAATGAAAGTATAAATGTTTTTTGTTTATAGTAATTACTAACCAATATTCTATATAAGATATGCCCGTCTTGACGCGGAGAGGAAAATTGCCGCGTACAACGGCACTTCCTGCTCTCCCTCAGCTATGTCAATTATCTGTCCATTGATGTCGATTTCTCCCCCCTTTTCACTGTATATTTTTGCGGTGCCGTCCCTGAAAGTTTCAGGAATTGCAGATACGAGGGGGTCAAAGGACGGGAGGTCAGATATTTTCAATCCGAGAACCTTGAGTCCAGTTTTCCCATGAAGACTTCCGGGAAATCTTATGAGCCTGTGCACATCCGTAGTAACGGGATCGTCTATCTCTGCGCTTAATTTCTCTCTGGCCTGATCTATTAACCATCCCAGCATTGCAATACCCCTCTCATCCTCACTAAAAATCCTGTATTTTTCAACCCCATTCAGTGAAAGAATATCGATCCTGTTCATGGTTTTGGATCCTATCCTTGAGGGCTTCATTATGTGATCAAAGAACCCCCTGGCCGTGTTTGCGTTTGGAAATACCCTCTTCAGCTGTTCCATAGCTTCGATCCTTTCCCTCGGAAGTCTACGGAAGAAATCCGAAATGAAAGAGTCGATACGCTTGGGCCATCCCCCCATGAGTTGCGTATGGCTTATGGAAGAGACCAAGCCCTGAGCTGTCAGGTTCTCTCCCCGGATAAAATCCGTGATTTCCCTTCTTGAATCAGAATTCAAGTCGTAAACCTTGTCGCTGATGATGTGGACATGGTAACCCCGTCCGCCCGAGAAAAAAAGCTTAATCTCAGATTCCTGTATTCCCAGATCCCCCATCAGAAAATCATCAATCAGCCTCATGGTGTGTTTCTTGACTTCAGTAAGTATCTGGACATAGCTCATGGTGTCTGCACCCTTTATATGGTCAGCATCAAGGTCAAAAATCAATTCTGCCCCGAGCCATTCCTTGTCCTGCATTTTCTTCTCGTCCGGCTTCCTGTAATATGAGGTCGAATAATACAGGTGACGCGGCACTGCGTTTGATACAAAATATTTCAGGTCCCTTGCCGACTGTATCCTCCTGTGCCTGGACATTGATCCACTGAACGGTATGTATCCAATCTCTCTCGATGGCAGCAGATCCGGGGGGTCAAGGTCCTCCTCGACATAATACCTGTGGAACAGGTTTTTCAATTTCTGGTCTGACTCTGCTGCATCGATCATTTCTATTACGTGATAAAATATTATATTAATTAGATTTGTAATACGCAACTCACATGAGAATTATACCCCTCATTGTGCTGGCTCTTGTCACTACACTCTTGTTTTCGGGCCTAGCCTCCATTGATTCCGGCCTTCCAGGCGGGATGAATCCCCCGGCTTTGATTTATCAGCCAACAGGTGGAACGGGCAATATAAATTTCACAATTTACTCGCCTCAGGGAACGTTTTATCGGTCAATGATGATGAATTATCTCAATGAAAGCGGAATTGGAACCGTTTCGTACGGGTCATTGATCCAGGCAAGTGTGCCGGTGAATGTGATGAACAGTTTCACGGAATCTATGGGTATACTGGAGAAAAATTTCAACATTAGCTATTTTCAAGACGGTAAATCCCTGCTGTTCCAGCCCTTTTCATCTCCCGCGCAGATAGAGGTCCCGTTTGCCTATACCCCTTCCGAGATAGCTCTTGCATACGGTTATAATGCAGCCTACGCCAGTGGACTGAACGGAAAGGGAGAGACAATTGCCATAGTGGACGCATTCGGCGACCCGACCATCAGGTATGATGTAATGGCATTCGACGAACTCATGAATCTCCCTCCAATCAACCTTTCTGTAATATATCCGCCCGGATCCAGCGGAATCCAGCAGGCAAATGCCAGCTGGGCGCTTGAAACTGCCACCGACGTGGAGTGGGCACACGCTATGGCCCCCGATGCCCATATAAACCTCATAATTTCCTCAGACGCAAGTAATGGTCTTCTGAACGCCGTGAGTTATGCCATCAGCAACAGGCTTGGAAATATTATCTCACTGAGCTGGGGCACGCCGGAATCAGAACTTGGAGCGGGGACAATACAGGTTTCATCAGCAGTTTTCCACCTTGCCCAGAATGCAAACATTACAGTGTTCGCAGCATCAGGGGATCTTGGAGCTTATGATGGAACTTCCCAGCTTACTGTAAACTTTCCATCCTCCGATCCTTACGTTACTGGGGTGGGAGGTACATCACTGTACTATAACAACATAAAGGGCTGGTATCAGTATGCATGGGGAGGGACAGCTAACGGNCTTTCCTATGGCAGCGGAGGCGGCTTCAGCAAACTTGCCATACCATACTGGCAGTCTGCTCCTGGAATAAACTCCACGGTACATAAAAGAGGCGTTCCTGATGTTTCCATGGTCGCGAGCGTCAACACGGGGGTCGAGATCATACAGGGCGGGTCTGCAAAAGAAGTGGGAGGCACCAGCGTTGGAACCCCAATGTGGGCGGCAATAGGCGCAATGATCGATCAGGCCACCGGGAGAAACGTTGGAACTATAAACCCAATGCTTTACCAGATCGCAAGGACAGGACTGTATAAATCAGCACTGACCCAGATCACCAGTGGCAACAACGGATATTATCAGGCAACTCCCGGCTGGAATCCGGTTACAGGGCTTGGTACCCCGATTGTCGGAAATCTCATAAGCGATGCAGAAGAAATAATGGGGACCTACGGCACAGTGGCAATTATCAACAGTTCCGGCTATAATTCCACCTCTGTGGCTGCTAACATAACCCTTGGGAGTGGATCAAGCCAGAACTATTCCAGTGGATCTTCCTATTACTATGTTTCTGAGTACTCATCAGGCGAAAACTTCGTTAAGGCGGGGGTGAGCGACTTAAACGGCACTTACAGCGCAGAATACAGGATTGAGCAGAACGGCGTCCTGGTTTCGGGGTCAGATCCTCTACCCAACTTGTCCGGAAAAACTGTACCATTATCACTTATTATGAGGGGGACGAACATAACTGCCAGTGCTGGTAACCAATCATTCAACCTGAATTACCTGCTCTCCTTTGCAGGAGACTATCAAGCGGCCTTCGGTGCAGAGATCACAGGATCTGAGTACAATCTGACGAATCTCACAGGCGCATTCTTTTCCAATGTAACTGTAGCGGTCGGCTCAAAGAGCGAACCGGTTTCCAGTGTCTACATGGAAAGGTACAGCCAGATTCCGTCCGAACAGAATTACAGCTCCATAGAGCTGTCGCAATATGGGACACAGTACAATGTTTCCTACGCCATAAATGGATATAACCACTTCATAAACGGGACTGCAATTTCGGATACTTTCATAACATACAAACTGGCTTATGATGCCGGCATTACGGGAACATTTGCACTTAACAGCGGTGTTAGCGCGTCATGGGAAGTAAACGGGAAGGTAATAAACGGAAACACTTATCCCTTCACCAAGGGAGGGCACTATGATATAACTGCAATTGTAATTCCAGACCACATTTACAGCAGGAATATCTCCATACCGTCCCTGTTCAGTACCAATATAACAGTCAAGGGGTATTCCACGGCAACATACAGTCCTTTATTCTCCGGCATTCTGGACAATTTTTACGGCACTGGACCGGTAGGACTGAACAAAACAAAGGTCTATGCCATTTATGGTGTCAACCAGCTTGAACTTTCCGGGAGTGGCTTTTACGGAAATACCGTTAACTTCAGCGCCGGACATAACACCACCATAACCATGCAGCCGGTGAATGCCAACCTTTCCATCTTTGTGTTTCAGGGGAACTCAACGGTTGAGGTAAACAATAATAGTGTGCACGGAAACAATGGAATTTATAAAGTGACGCTGGACCCCGGTAAAGCAAATATTTCTGTCAGGAGCGCTGGCTATCTTCCTTACTACCTCAATCTATCACTTCTTCCTTCGGAAAATCTGTCCCCTCAGGTAAACCTTACTGAATCGGGAAACAACCCCATTATCTCGGGAAGAGTTAGTGATTACAACTTTGGTTTCGGATTGCAGGGCGTAAATGTTTCCTTGATCAATACAACATTCTTTTCCTTCACCAATGCGTCGGGGGTATATTATCTCCAGTCACCGACCGGCAACCATACCCTGAATTATAGCAGGGATCTGTATATGTCAATAAACACGACCCTTGTGGTCTCCACAAACGCAATCATAAATGTGAGGTTGAGCCCTGCCCACGTTGAAANCTTCAATTTCAACCTCAGTATAGAGAAATATTTTCCCCTGCTGTTTTTCACCCTATATCTTCAGTGGAACCCATACTCTGGCACAGACTTTTCCTACTATGTGGTTAGCGTTTCGAGCACTGCATCCTTCACCCCCGGAACCGTAAACAACGTGATTGTTTCAAATCAGGGCCAGAATTCCATGTTCTTCACGGGCATATACCCAGGAAACACATATTATGTTGCCCTCTCCATACATCTCAACGACGGGTCAATATACTCAACAAATTATGTTACCGTATCTTATAGTAATCCTGTTTTTCTCTTCGCAAATCTGGTGATAATCGGCGGAACAGCATTCATAATAGGCGTGTTGCTATGGACAGTAGCCGGCAAAAAGGACAGGTGGAAATTCTAGAGTTTACCAGCCACATTCTCCCTGGCGATTACCATGTTCCTGAGCTTCTCGTATCCGATCTCCCTGCTTCTTGTCCTCAGACCGCAATCCGGGTTTATCTTTATCCTTTCCGGATCATCAATTATCCCAAGAACGTATTTTATCCTGTCTTCTATTACCGGTACAGATTCCACCTCATCAATGTGAACATCCGTTACCCCGACTCCGAGAAATTTTCTGTCCTCAATCTCCGAGAAGTATCTTATGTCGTTATAACCGGGTCGATCGGAGTCACCTGTCCCGGTAACAAGCTTGTCCCGGTTTGCGTATTCGAGATTCAGCCCCTGAAGCTTCATCTCTGGCACGCGATCGTATAGAACCCGGTAATCCTTGCTGTAGCATACGTGCAGAGAGAATTCCGCCCCTCCTATCCCCTCCACTGACCTGTTTATGGATTCAACCACTGTATCCATCTCTGCAGGATGGGTAGTGGTAGCGGGCTCATCGATCTGTACCTGGAATTTTTCACCTGGCCTGGCAGCATCCCATCTTTTCTTGAGATCCCGTATCTCCTCGTTCAGTATTCTTCCGAAGGCCACGGCCACTTCTTCCCTATCTCTGTAGTGTTCATTGAATGACCAGTCCATCATTGTGTAAGGACCGGTTATGGGGATCTTTATCTCACCCTTGGAATTCCTTAGTAGGAAATCCAACTCATCTCCGTGAAGACTTGAAGTTCTCCGCAAATCTGAAACAATACTCCCCTTCTTGTAATACCTGTTGTCAAAAGACCTTACCATCCCGTAGAATGTCAGTCCAGTAATATACTGGGCAAAATGTTCGTACATCTCCCACCTGAACATCTCTCCGCCAACTCCTATGTTCTCAAGACCAGCCCTGTTGAAGAGCTGAAGTGTTTCAATAGTAGCCCTTTCCTTCAGCGGCTCAACCTCACCCTCACTGCCAGTGTGGAATTTCCTGCTGAGGTATTCAGGCTTCCTGAAGCTTCCTATTTCCTGTGTTTCTAGTATCTTTTCAACCATATCACTCACCCAGCTCCGACATTACTTCTACCTTCCTGTCCGCAATCTGCCTTGGAAGGAAATCAAAGCTCTCGCTATTTGCAACTATTATCCTGTCAACGTGGGCATCCTTCCCAATCCTGGATACCTGGTGTTTGAGTTCTTCAACGGATTCCATCAGTGTATTTCTGGCATCTATTGCTTTTATTCCGGGGACATTGCTGTTTTCACTTGCTACATTAATATTTCCGGGCATCTGGTCTGAAATAACCGATGCCAGATCTCCGCCAATTCCTGCAAAGTTCTTTTTAGATAATTTCCCCGTGGTGACAAGGTACACAGGATATTTCTCTATCAACGGGTTCAGCGGTGACAGTGAAGCGCTGCCATATTCCACGGGATCAAAAATAACTGCACTTCTCATTCCATATCTCTTCATTATCTGCATGTAATTCTTTACAACAAATGCTGAAAATTCCTCTTCGGATATATTTCTCCGTATATCTGACATTGCGTAGAAGCTATGAACGCCAGGGAAAAATGCCAGGTGCCCATTGGCTGTTGATGAGGAAAACAGTTCCGCCGGTGGGTTTTCCTTTCCTTCAAGGAGCCGTTCATACCGGATGGTGTTGTCTCCCACATCGTGTACAACAGGGAGACGATAGAACGTGTTGGTCTCCTTGTATCTCGTCAGCTGTCCAAGCTCGAACCCGGTGAACATCAATGAGAATGGCCTGAAGATGTCGTACCAGTTCAATACAGGGTCAGAAAAATATGAAATTCCGGATGAACCGAACCTTTCTATGAGATCTTTTTTCTCCCTTTCGAACTCCTTCACGATTTCAGGTGTCCCGATTTTCTCCCTTTCATACTTGCTGATGCTTCGCCTTAGCTCTTCGCTCTTAGGATATATACCATAAATAAGCGTCTCTATTTTCATATTAAAAACTCTCCAGAATGTCTTTCGCTATCTTATTCTTTCCCAGGGGCATTATGTGGATACCGTCTATGAAACCTTCAAGGTCATCAGCCATTTCCTTAATGATTTTTGATGATTCCTGAACCATATCCTGTGCCCCAAGAATTCTCTTCTCTATCTCTTCCGGTATTTTTGCCCCCAGCTTTTTCATGAATTCTATCTGGCTTTCCCTCTGTATGGGCATGAAGCCGGCGATGAGTTTGAAATTCCTTTTCCTGATCCAATCCCTCTTGAGGAGCGAGGAGTCGTAGAAAGCCTGCGTTATGAAGAACCCGGATCCACNGCCAATCTTGGCGTTGACTATATCCTCCTCTGCACCCCGGAACGGATTGAATGACGACCCCACTATTACATCACTGCTTGAGGAAAAATCCCTGGAGTAGCCCTTGCTATCCTTGATTGCCCTTATGAGGCCAATTACGTCAAGCTCTCTGACTTCCCTGGACTCCATTGTCTTGTGAATTGGATCTCCACCAATGGCAAAGAAATGGTTTATGCCAAATTTCATTCCAGTGAGCACCTGGGAATGAATGTGGAGCTTGTTCTTGTCGCGTGGTGTAATGTGAGGTACTGGTATTATGTTCCTGCCGTGTGTAGCAGTGTAAAGAGCCATCAACGGATCGATCCCAGGCATCCCCATGGGATTTTCCGGTGCCGTAATGACGTTTGATATTCCCTCCATCATGTCAAGAGCGTCCGTTGCTTCTGGGTATCCGTATGATTTCTTCGGTACAAGCTCGAATGACTTGATGAAGCTGATGTCTGTTATGTTCCCGGCTGCCAAGTTATAAAATGTAATATGAAAACATTAAAGAGTATTATTGATAAAAGTATTACCAACAATCATATATCAAATTTGACGTCCTGCGCAAGCGGTATGTCGTTTCCCCAGTTCTTAGTCACAGTTTGTCTTCTCATATATGATTTCCAGGAATCACTTCCACTCTCCCGTCCTCCTCCNGTCTGTTTTTCTCCGCCGAAAGCCCCTCCAATTTCCGCTCCGGCTGTGCTGGTGTTGACGTTGGCCAACCCGCAGTCAGATCCGGTTGCTGCGAGGAACATTTCCTCCTCCCTGAGATCATATGTGAATATGGCTGAGGAGAGACCCTGTGGCACGGAATTATGAATCCTTATGGCGTCGGACAATGACTTGTACCTGAAGACATAAAGTATGGGGGCAAATGTTTCCTTCTTCACTATATCCATGTGCTCTGTTGCCTCTATTATAGCCGGCTCAACGTAAAAACCCCCCTCGTAACCTTCGATCCTCCTGATATTTCCGCCGTAGATCAGCCTACCGCCTTGGGATTTCGCCTCATCTATGGCTGAGAGGAAGAGATTTACAGCTGATCTGTCAATGAGCGGCCCAACAAGTACCCCTTTCATATCCGGCGGTCCTATCTTTACCGTTGAGTAAGCCTTTTTGAGGCGTGACGTAAACTCGTCATATATGCTATCCTGGACTATGACCCTCCTGGTGCTTGTGCATCTCTGCCCGGCCGTTGCAAGTGATCCAAAAACAACGCCTTTGAGAGCCATATCCATATCTGACTTGTCAGATACGATGGCTGCATTGTTACCGCCAAGCTCGAGGATCGTCCTCCCAAATCTACCGGCGACCTTCTCTGCTATGGTCTTTCCAACGGGAATGGAACCTGTAAAGGAAAC
>JGI24721J26819_10000052_pt1 | contig 108080 bp, 83 predicted proteins | sample YelNatPaOPGAMG01_FD_26819 | JGI IMG/M metagenome (IMG submission 26819) | reverse complement strand
TCGTAAATGACACCTCCTTTCTTAAAGTTTTCTCCTTTAAAAGGAGAGTTTACGATGGCTCACTCCTCTAGGTCAAATTGCGAACTATTTTGTACACCAGCATTTTTACCTTCGCTGATAAATTATAAAATCTTTATTTCAAATAAAAATTTTTTTAGCTTAACCTTGAATAGAAAAATTCAAGCTTAATTTAGACAGCTGATAAAAAGCTTTGGGCCGAAATCAGCGAGGTTAGAATGAAAATTTTTTACTGAATTTTTATTTGGTTTAGCGGGCTGATGAAGCCTCTCAGGTCTGAATTCGGGCGGTCGTTAATCTTTATCTGAAGGAAATGCGGGGAGACAGTTCTCGATCAAAGGCCTGATTAAACTCTTTTACCTCAGCTTTAATTTCAGGCAGAACCTTTTCATTGCGGCTAAAAAGGAAAAGGCATGGTTGGCCCCGATCATAAAGAACTATCTTTAATTTAAATTCCGGGTCAGAAGCGACCGTATCTGCCTGTTCCGGGTCGGCCACAACAAAGGCCATTCTTTTTTTATATTTCTCAAAAGCGGCCAATGTCTGCTCCAGATTACAATCATAAAAAGCCACTGCCTGCCGCCGCCAGTAATAGCTCACACAGGGCGGCTCAATCTGGCGATGGAGAACAAGAATCGGCCAGGAAGCTGCTGGATATTTTTCTTGAGGTAGATATTTATGCAGAAGGTAGCCAGCTGCTTTGGTTCCGGGGTCAGGAGCAACATCACCTCTTCCCTTCTTAATCAGGGAAGGATCAAAAAGTCTGTCGCCAAAAAAAATGCTTTCGATTGTTCCCCAGGCGGTGACCAGAAAAATTAAAGTTAAAACTGCTGTCGGCCAGAAATTTTTAAGATTCATGCCCTCCCCCTCCAGCTTAAGTGGAGATAAATTATTCAGGGGAATCGAACCATGATTGCCGGAGGGAACCCTGTTGCTTGATTTTGCTGGCGAGAAAATCTGGAGTGAAGTTTCCGGCTGGTCGCCTGAAAGAAGGGGTTCTTTTTTGGCCGGAGAAAATTTTCCCGCCTTATTTAAAATCTCATCCCAAACAGCCAGGGCAAAAAGAACAAGCCAGTATAGCCCCATACTCATATAGCCCCGAACTACAGTAATACCGGGAGGCGCCACCACAAAAAAGGGAAAAAGATAGCTGGCTGAAAGGATGAGGAAAAGCCACAGATATGACTGACGCCAAGATTTTTTGAGGGCAAAAAGAAGCAGGGCGAAAAGAATAAAAATGAAAAGAAAAATCCCGGTACTGGCGATAAAATCAAGAAAATACTCCGGGTAAAATCCGAGGCGGAATGGTTTCTGCTGGGAACGCCTCAGAGCGCCAGCAGTCAATGGAGAAAAAAGGAGTGGATAAAGCCAGACCCGAAAGCGAATAAAATAATTTAAATTAAGGCAGAAGCGCTTAAATGGATGGGGCTTTTCTTCCTGGGAGGCAGGAAGGAAAAAAAGTGACAGGAAAAGCACAGGCAGAAGGGGAAGAATGTATCCATGGCTGATTAAATAGAAAGCCAGAGAGACGGAAGCTTTACGTGCCGTGGAGATTGATGGCTGTTCAAGAAAGGCAAGCCATTGCCAGATAAAGATGGTTAGGAAAAAAATGCCCAGGACTTCATATCCCCAGAGATAGCGCGATTGCATGACATGAATGGGGAGAATGGCGATAAAGGCCGCTCCCCAGAAAGCTAACCGCAGGGAATTCAAGAAGCGCCGCAGGAAAAAGAAAGTGAGAAGGACCTGGGCGCTTCCGAATAAAGCTATGGGGAGCTTCCACCAGAACTCATTCAATCCTATTCCCAGGGCAGAAAGAGTGGCGGCAAAAATTTTAACGATAAAATTGATTAAAAAACCATAATATTCTCTGACCATCCAAGCATAGCCTCGATGATGAAGGATGCGGTCAGCTAATGCAGCGTTGTCAGCTGACTGGAAAGTATTACCGAGAAGAATGGTCCGTAAAAGGATACCCCCCACCAAAACCACAAAAATCGTGACACAAACATTTTCTAGAGCTTTTTTAACCTTTTTCATAGCCATGAATATTTTAAAGATATTTTAGCGTCCTGTCATGATAAAAATGGGGACACAAACATTTTTTTAATCTCTTCTGCTAATTTTTCACCAATTATTTCCGTCATCATATTTTAAAGAATCCGATACAAACATGAGACTTAATTTATCCTGATTCTTTATTTATAAATTTTCCTGGGAGCGCCTCTCGAGTAGGCTAAATCTTCTTCAATGTTCACAGGAATTTTATTCCCGGAATAATTTCTTGGCATTTTTTAAAAATTGATCAAATATTGAAGGATGTTGATTAAAGGATGTTCAAATTTTCTTGGCTATTAAAACGGGCTTTGGCTTTGATTTTAGTGCCTTTCTTATAGTCTCGATTGCCGGGAAAATTTTGTCTGATTAAAAAATTTTCATATCATAATTTAAAAATCCTTGCATGTCATCATTAAGAAATCTCTGAATCCTGTTGGTAGCCCGCATTTATTGAAAATGCTTTTTCTTACATAGGATATAATTATGTCACCCTTAAAAAAAATGCTTGTAATGCCTTTTAAACAGAAAAATGTTTGTGTCCCCATTTAGAAGATTTGGCCGAGGCTGAAGAAGAAAACCTGCCTGGGTTCACCCGGCCTGGGCTTAAGATTAAAGCCCAGGTCAAACCGTAGCAGCCCCACCGGCGAGCGCAACCTGAGGCCTAAACCCAGGCTGTGCCGCAGCTGCGCCCAATTCACATCCTTCACTTCAGGAAAGACATTGCCCGCATCATAAAAAAGAACGCCATCCAGGCCAGGAAGAAGACGATATCTAAGTTCCTGATTAAAAATAAAAACTGATTCCCCGCCTTCAGGTCGCTCAAGATAAGGGTCATAGGGGCCGACCCTATCCTGTCTGAAACCCCGCAGCGAATAGCTCCCGCCAGCATAGAAGCGCCGCGCCGGAACCATAACCTGGTCAAAGGCCGTGGCCAGACCCAACCTGAAGTTCGAAGCCAGAACGACTCTCTCACCCACAGGCTGATAAAAGCTGGCCTGGCCAAACCAGCTCAGGTAAGTCAGCTCGGATTTCAGAGCCTCAGGCGAATAGGTCAGGCTCGAGGAAAAGAAGCTACCTCTCCGGGCATCGAGGGGATCATCACGGGTATCGCGCACGGCCTGAAGTGACAACTCGGTCAGACTCAGGGAAATATCAAAGGGGAATGGCCCGGAAGGCTCGGCTTCATAGGTATGGATGCGGCTTCGCCGCAGCACCGTGGAAAGAACAACTTTCCCCGGAAGGGTCAATTGATGACGCCAGCTTGCCCCAGCCTCATCCGTCGTAAAGGAAGCTTCTTTCCTCCGGGTGAGATAAAAAGAAAGGAGGGATTCCACCTTCAGGCCCAGGAAACTGCGGTCATGAAAGGAGAAGCGAAAGTCCCGCTCTCTCTCGTTCTGCAAATAATTAATCAGGCCGTGGCGGCCAACCCCCAGGAAATGACGAAAGTCAAGGCCGGCTACAACCTCGGTCTTATTCTCAGAGTTATAACGTAGACCAGAGCGAACATTAAGGGCCGGCTCAGGTCGCACCTCAACGCGCACCCTCTGTTTTCCGGGCTCACCGGCCTCAGGCTCGGTCATAACCTGCACCAGGCTGAAATCGCCGGTGTCATAAAGGGCTTTCTGTCCCTGAGAAATTTTTTCCAGGGTTAAGGCTTCGCCCCTCTTCAGTCCAAAAATTTCGGCCAGTTTCTGTTTCCGGCTTTCTTCCATTCCCCTGAATTCAACCGAGCCAACCTCATGAAGGCATCCTTCCTCGATTTGAAAAATAAGCCGGACATCAGGCCCGCCCTCAATCATTTCTACTCTGGCTGAAACCGTTGCCTCGCGAAATCCCCTGGCCCGGTAAAAAGCCAAAAGATTCTGGCGATCAGCTGAGACCTGATCGGGATTAAAGGGCCTGCCGGTTCGAGAGCCAATGACCGATTCCAGGAGAGAAGGAGCGATGGCCCGGGGCCCTTCCATTCTAATTTCAGCCACCCGGCTTAAGCGCCCTTCATCAACCTTTAAATATACATAGAGCTCTTTTTTCTTTTCATCCTCTCTGATTTCAGCTGAGGCCCTGGCCTCAAGATAGCCCCTTTCCTCATAGAAGCTTCTGATGGCTTCAAGAACGGCCCTGGGTTCAACCACAAAAAGAACCGGGCCCTTCGCCTCATCGGTGCGCCAGCCCTTAATCGCTCGCAGAAGCTCCTGTTTCCTTACCTCCCCTACCCCCTCTATCTCGATTTTTTCAACCCGGTAAAGCTCGCCTGGCCTTATTTTGAAATTAACCATTACCTCATTCACCTTATTTGTCTTTTCATTATTATTTTTTATTTTCTCCTTTGTTTTTTCATTTATCTTTTTATTGAATTCATCGTCTATTTTCCCTCCTGTAACTTCTTCCTTCACTTCCAGGTTATTTTTATCATTACATTTCTCATTCATTTCCTCTTTCATTCTCTCATTCCATTCTTCTTTTTTATTCACCGCAGATTCAACTCCAGCTCTTTCCCCCGAATCTATTTCAGGCATTTTCCATGATTGCCTTTCTGATTTTTCCCCGAAGCTTGGTCCAACTCTTTCCTCAAAATTTATTTCTGTCTTTTCACCGGCTTCGATTCCTGTATTTTCCACGGACTCTATTGGCGATTTCTTACTTAATTTTACTTTTGCACCTTCTTTATTTTTAATTAATGATTTATCCCCAGAAGGCATTGGAGCTTTTTTCCTAGAGTCAATTTCTGAATTTTGTCCGGAATTTTGTCCGGATTCTGTTTTTCCGTTGTCCCCAGGACTTATTCCAGCTTTTTCCCCGGACTCTATCTCATGCCTTATCCCTAACTCTGTTTTTGCTTTTTGCCACGAGTATATTCCAGCTTCCAAAGGCTTAATTTCGCTTGCGAAAACATCCTTTGTTTCGGCGGAGCTTCTCTTCCCCCCATTTTCTCCAGAGCCTCGCCCGACCTTATTTATTTCATGAAAGGCTGTCCCTTTAAGCCCTGATTCAATTAAGTCGTAAGTCACTTCAGCCCGAAAATATCCTCTTCCCCTCAGATAATTTTCAATCAGCCTGGCTACTCTTGCCGCTGCCCTTTCCGGAGCTATTTCTCTCGCCCATATCCTTTCCGCCCGCCAGCGAAGGCTCTTAGAAATGGAAGCGCCTTCAAAGTTGAGCTCGAATCTCGGACCGGCCTGAATCGCCAGAACAATTTCCACCCTGCCCTTATCTCGAATTTCCATTTGCGGCTCGATTCTGGCCTGAAGGTATTTATTTTTCCGGTAAAAGGACTCAAGGGATTTTATTTCTCTATCAAGTAAAGTGGAGGTAAATGGCCTGCCCGGCCGGAGGCGACTTATTTTTTTTCTGATTTCAGCTTCCAGAAAAACGGGATTGCCTTCTATTCGGACACTGGCGATAACCCTCTTTTCTTCTGCCTCTTCTTTCTTCCTTTCGCCCGAAACTATCCCGGCTATTTTCCCGCCACCCAGAGAAAAGCTATGGCGAAGACCGGCGCCGTAACTTCCATCATCAAGACGAAAGCCCTGAAAAAGAAGACTCCTGGTCAGACGATAATCGAGCACCCAGCTCTGGCGCTGGGAATTGGTTATATCAATGGAGCTTGTAATTCTTGCGGCTGGCGTAACCTCCTTGACCAGAGTCAATCTGGCTCCAGGGTCAGTCTCGCCGGCAATTCCCAGGGGTTCAATCCGGGCCTCCTCTACGCCGAAAAGCCGCCTCATCGCACCGCCAAGGCGTGAGGCTGTGGGTGTCATTAGAGCCAGAAGAAGCTGTTCCCGTAAAGCTCCGATTCCCTGCGTTCTTATTTCCTCGAGGCTCTTACCAGTTAAGAGAAGAAAGGCCAGCTCTTCCTGGGAGCGAGGTGGGGTGGATTGAAGGCTAAAACGAAGCTCGGAGACAGGCCCGCTCAGGCTGAGGCGAACTGAAAGTTCATCATAGCGATGGACAAGCTCGGTCCGGGCCACAATGTCCAGGCGAGGCTCGGGCGGGTAAAGGCCAGGAAAATCAACCTCCATCTTCTCCAGGCGATAGCGCCTTTCAGCCCAGATAAATTCGCCCGGACCTGAGTTAATGAGCCGGCCCAGAAGGACTGGCTGACTTAAATTTCCAGTGAGGGTCAGAGCCCCAGCCAAACTTGCCTGGAGAAAGGAATTGCTGATAACTACCGGTTCCTCCAGATTAAGGCCAACCTGAAACGCTAAATTCTCAAGGCTGGATGGCAGAGGCCTCCGTCCTGCCCGGGCTGGTAGCATCACCCGCCTCCGGGAGAACCGGGAAATTTGGCCAATCTCCGCTGTAATAGATGTTTTTTTGAGCCTGACATCGCCATGGAGAAGCCAGCCTGGTTTTCTCGGTTCAAGCCTCAGGCCAAGGCTGACCAGGCTTCCTCCAAGACCCTCCATCTCCAGGGGAATTTCCCGGGCCTCAAGCTGAAGGAAACCGGAATCAATCTGGCCCCGCTCATCCAGCCCGAAGAAACCGGCAATCTCCCAGGGCGTACCATTCACCAGGCCCCGCAAGGAGCGAATCTCGAGACGACGGCCATCAAAAAAGAAATAGCCGGTGGAATTACTCAGGCGCAAAGGCCAGTCAAGAAGCTCCAGCGAAATTTCTCTGAGTTCAATTGAACCATGGGGCTTAAGGGATGAAGGAGGACCAGAAAAACGGAAATTCAGGGCAACTTTCCCTCTGAGGTCAATTCCTTCGAGCCAGGCTGAAAGCGGCTCCAGATGGCCTGCAGCCTGAACATAAAAATTGACCTGAGATGCCTTACTTACCTCCTGAGAGCCCCGGTTTAGGCCAGTTTTCTTTTTCAGGAAAGAATTCTGGTTCAGGTCAGAATGCTGGTTCAGGGTTTCTTTTTTGCTATCCGGGGCGCTTTGATCCGCCCTTCCTCTTAAGGCGTCAATTATATTTAGGACGTCAATTCTCTTTTCAGCCTCCTTCCTCCTTTCATCTTCAGTCCCGCTTTCAGCATCAGTCCGACCTCGCGCCTTAGTCCAACCTCTATCGTCAGTCCTGTTTATAGCTTCAGTCCTGCTTTCAACGGCAGAACCTCCAGCCAGGATTTCCCTTCGGGCCTCAGCTTCCCTTCCTGAATCAATCTCCCTTTCAGCCCTGATTTTCTTTTCAAACCGAATGGAGCTTTCAGCTTCAAATTCCTTCTGATTAACACTTCCCCATTGATCTTCAGCCCAATTTCCAAACCCTTTCCCTCTTTCAGCCTTAATTTCAGATTTTAAAGATAAAAGATTTTTTATCTCGCCGCCAAAAATAATCTGGAAGGATTCGCCTTTTAATGTCGCTTCTTCCAGAGTTAGAAGGTCGGGTTCAAAGCGAAAAATGATGGGCTTTTCGTTGCTCAGGGAAATTTCTCCCAGGTTAATCTTCACTGGATTGAGGCTTCCCTCGCCTTTCAGGCTGGCCAGCCACTCCTTTTTAAAAGCAGAGAACCTGTCCTCCTCCTGACCTGAAAATTCCACACCCGGAGGATTCAGGTTGAAACTGTTTTGAATTTGCCCCTGATTCTTTGCCCTCCAATCTTTTTTAAATATAACTTTCCCCGGATTTTTAAATACAGCTTCCCCAGAATTGCCATTATTAACTTTCAGATAACGCTTATTAGATTCATCGCCCCCCTGACTTAAATTCCGGGGTAAAATCGAGACTGAATCAGCCACATTATTATTAAAATTCGCCTTGTTATTACCATTAAGATTTGCTTTCTGACTGGCGGTCGCTTTGTCAGGGGATAATCCCTGAACTTTATCGGGCCAGAAAATTTGACCCTGGCCGGGATTCAGGCTCTGAGGTGGGCCAGGTAGAGGAATTCTTAGTGGCGCCAGGCTCAGTTTAATCTCACCACCAATTTCAGCTGAAATTTCCTTGCTTTCAATCTTTTCTCTGATTTCAGCCGGCAATCGGGTAACAAAAGGGTCGAGAAAATCCAGGGGATTTATTGGAGAAAAGCTCAGGCTGAACTCTCCCCTCTCGCCTTCCGCTTCTTCATTTCTTTTCCCTTTATCCTTATCTTTTTCGTTTTCATTCCCATTTTCTTTTTCTTTCTCCCTATCCTTATCCTTCTGCCTCCCTTCCTGTTGATTTTCCTTTCCCTTCCTTTCCCTCTGCTCTTTCTCTCTTGCTTCCACCCTGCCTCTTTCTTTCGCCTTTTCCATTTCTACTTCCTTTCCTCTTACCTTTTCTTTTCCTCTTTCCTCTTCATTCGCTTTTATATTTTTATATTTTTCCTTTTCTTTTCCCTTCGTTCCTGCTTCGCCTCCTTCCTCCATCTTTTTATTTTCTTCTTCAATCTTTCTTCCTTCTTCATTCGCCTTTATCCATTGCTTTTTTACTAAGAGCTGGCCTATTTCGTTTTCTTTATATTCGTTTTCTTTAGAGTTATTTTTATCGCTATTTTCTTTCCCTATAAACTTTTTTTCTTTTCCAGAATTTAATTCATTTGGTCCATCAATTCCTGTTCGTTCTGTCTCATTTCTCTTGGTTTCATTTAAAGAAATTTCCACAGGCAACCTGGCCTGAGCCGAGACTCTTGACGGGCCAAGCTGGAAGCTAAGTTTTTCCAGTTCAAAAACGTTCGGCCGCAACCTGGCTAAAAGATTAATCTTCTCAGCGGGAAACCTCATAAAAGGTGAAGCAAACAAACCGTCACTCATGGAAAACGTAATATCCGGCTGCAGCTGCCTTAAAGAGCCGCCGATTTTGCCCTTAATTACAAGCTCCCCCTGAGCGGCCAGGGATTCTCTTTTTGCTGGTTCAAGAAAATCAGCAATTAGCTTCAGGGGGAGTTTGGCCTCAAGATTTAGCTCCCCGGCCATCTTTTGCAGGCCCAGGGTCCCTTCAACCTGAAAATTAAAATTTTCGCCCTTCAGGCTAAATCCTGAAATGGAAAGAAAACCAGAGCGAAGGCTAAATTCAAAAGGTCCTGTGGCCTGCAGGGGAAATGAATAAAGGCTGAAAGAAGGGGGATCGAAATTAACCCTCAGGGAAGCTTCTTCGAGTTTTTCGGCCCTCAAAAGGCCCCTGCCGGAAACAGCCAGGCCCGGAATCGAAAAATAAGGCGATTCTATATTATTTCCATCGAATTTATAGAAATACTCATAATTAGCCTTCTTTCCCCTGATTTCAAGCTGAAAGTCGGCCTGGCCTTGTAGCGGAAAGCGCGATTGAAGCCAGGAAAAATCGGCCAGATTCTGGCTCCGGGCGGTTAAGGTAGCTTCAACCGATTTTTTCTTCAGGTCCAGAGTTAATTTTCCGGTAACAGGCAGGGATGGGGATGTCTTTTTCAATTGATACTGGCTCGTCAAAAGAGACTGACTTAATTTCCCTTCAGCTTCGAAAAAAGCCAGATTTTCTATCTCTGAAGCCAAATCCTTTCCCTGGATCTTAAAGGATAAAAGAGGCCCTTTCAGATTACCCTTAAGGCTGGCTTCAAGGAAAAGGGAGCCTCCGAGGAAGACAGGCCCACCATCTTTCTTCTGAATAAATTTCTTCTGAACAAAATTAGCCAGCTTTTCTGTCTGAGCCAGCTTTCCCAGGTCATCTATTTTCAGCCTGAAAAGAAAATCAAGTTTTTCCCTCTCTCCCCCGTCATCACGGCGCAGGGGCCAGGGCATAAAGCCTGAAGCCGAAAATTCTGTAGCCGGCAGAAAAAGTTCTAAGCGCGAAAGATTAATCCTTCTTTCCTTTAACTCGGCCTCAGCTTCAAGTTGGGCAGCTGGCCAGAATGGACCCTGAAATTCCCGGAGCTCAAGATGAATCCGACCACCAATTTCGGGCCAGAGGCCGCCAAGAGTGCCCTTCAGGGCAAGTTTCCCGGAAATTAAATCCTCCTTTTCTTCAGCCATTATTTTTTTCAAAAATTGATTCTGGCCTGAATCCTTAAGGAAATACGGCTTAAGATATGCTTTTAGTTGAGTGAAAGTCCTGGCAAGGTCGCCTGCTCTGAGCTCAAATTCAGCCTGGAATTTTTTCGACGCCTCCAGTTTTCCGGAGGAAGAAAAATTGAGGCCGGCCAGGTCAAGACTCAGGCGATTAAGCTCAATTTCTTTTCCTTTAATTTTGCCCTTGAGCTCGCCACTCAAAACAGGTGCGCTCCTGAGCACCTCAGTTCCGTCTTTCCCTCCTTCGCTTTGACCTGATTCCCGGGAGAAGGATTTTGGAGATGAATATTTTTGAGCTGAATAGGTTATTGCCTTCCCTTCAAAAAAATTAAAAAACGAAGCCCTTGAGGGAAGTTCTCGCTGGACCTGGCCGGATGCCTTTAGGCTTAAATAAAAATCGGCCATAAAGTTACTCACTTCAGGCCGGCCTCTTATGAGGGGCAATTTAAAATTCAAGGAACCCTGAAGGGGCGCTAAAGGAAAGTAGAAAGAGAGTCCCTTCCCTTCGATCTTCGCCTCACCCTTAAGGATGTTTTCCTCTCCCGCAGCTTCCAGAGAAAAATTAATTTTTCCTGAGGGAAAGGAGCCTGAAATAAAGGATGTCCCAGCCTTTGGCCAGCCGGTCTTCAGGCTTTCAGGCCAGGGAATTTCTTCAAGATTGATTTTTCCCGTGACCCTGGCCCGACGAAGAAAAGGCTGGGGTTTAAAATTAATCTGACCATCACCGCTGAGAATAAGGCCATCGGCCTGAAAGATAAAGCTATTGATTAAAACTTCGCTTTCGCTGAGCTCGAAGTCAAAACTTGATGGGGCAAGCGAAATTTCCGGTTGACGGAAAAGAAAAGCTTTTCCTTTTCCCAGGGAGACCCGACCATAATATTTCGCAGCTTTTTCGCCTGATTTTATTTCCCCCTGGATTTCCTCAAGAGTAAGATTCTTGATTTTTTGATCGAGTGACAGATCGAGCGCGCCCTTTTCAAGCTGGAAGCGGTCAACTCGAAATTGCCATGACCCTTCCTTCTTTCTCTCTTTCTTTATTTTATCACCGGGCGGCGAGGCTCGGGCCGGAAGCTTCCAGATGCCAGGAGAAATCAGATTAAACCGCGGTGAATCAAAATAAATTGCCTGAAAATGAAGCTGACGCCTGAAAAGAGGCATTATGGCCAGGTTAATGGCCATTTTTTCTACCTCAAAGAGAGGGCTCAATGATACCTCAGGGGAAAGTTCTTCAGGAGATTTCTCCGAGAATGGATAATTTTGAGCTCGCCGGAACCAGACCTTAAGTCGAGTGGCCTCGAGGCTTGCCTGCCAGGGATTCAATTTCAGGCGCTCCGCCTCGATTTTGAGGAAATAACTTTGTTCAAGCCTTTGATTCACCCTGGCCAGAAGCCAGGAAGAAAAGCGCTGGCTGGGGATAACCAGAAGGAGGATTAAGAAAAGGACCAGACAAAAAATGAGAAATACAAGCGAGAAAGGAGCCACCCACCGCGAGAGCCGCCGTGTTTTCTTCTTGGGCATGATTGTCTTATTCTGGGCTTTTTGTTCTTTATGAATTTTTTCCTCTTCTTTTCGGACTTTTTCCATGGCCCTGAATATCTTAAGATATTTTAGCGCCCTTGCCGGATAAATTCATTGAATTTATGGATATGCCTCAAAATTATAAAAGTAGCCCCAGCTTTTTGCTTCATCCTTAAAGAGTAAGTTGCTGCTGCTTTTTTATCCTGAATTTCGGTCTTTCTGAGCCTGAAGGAACTTTTTTCTCAGAGCAAAAGGCCGGGATAAATCTTTATTTTAATTTTTTTGTGGTTTGAATCCCTGGAAGGCGCTGATGAAGATCTCGCCAGCTACCCTTTTTCTGAACCCCGAAAGGATAAATCATTCTTCAATTTTAAAACTCATTAAAGGTCTGGCTAATTTTTTCCCCTTAAGCTAATTTATCAGCCCCATATGTTCGAAATAAAAAGCTAAAGATTAATAAATGACCCCATTTTTTATCGACGAGGCCGGTTCAATTTGCTTCTACATCTATTTTATGTTAACAAGTTTAGCAGGCAAAAAGTTTTTTGAAGGAAATGGCCATGAGGGAAAAACAGAGCCCATGGACAAGAAGGGATTTTCTTCGGGCTGGCCTGGCTGCCAGTTTAAGCCCGCTTTTGGCGCGCAAAGAAAAGAATCAGCCTTTATTTCCTGAAAAAGGGTCAGATTTCCGGGAAGAAAAGCGAGAGATGACGGGTGATAGTTCCACTCCATCTTCTTTGCCCGGCCGTAAGGCTCCTCTGATGGAATTTCGCGTTCCACCCATTGACCCGGTTAGAATTGGCCTGGTTGGTGTTGGCGGTATGGGCTCAGCCCATGCCCGCAATTTCCTGCGAATAGAAGGGGCCGTGATTACAGCCGTCTGCGATATTGTGGAAGAGAAGGTGGCTCGCATCCAGAAATGGGTAGAAGAAGCTGGCTTTCCCCGGCCCAAAGGTTATTTTAAAGGACCCTATGATTTTCTGAGGCTCTGTGAGCAACCGGATGTGGACCTGGTTTTTACGGCCACCCCCTGGGAATGGCATGTTCCAGTCTGTGTGGCCGCCATGAAGGCAGGCAAGCATGCGGCCACCGAAGTTCCAGCTGCCTATACCCTTGACGATTGCTGGGAGCTTGTGGAAACAGCGGAAAAATACAGGCGCCATTGCATCATGATGGAAAATTGCTGCTATGACCGACCGGAGATGATGTGTCTGAATATGGTGAAAAAGGGTCTTCTGGGCGAAATTTTCTATGCTGAAGCCGGTTATCTCCATGACCTGCGCGATGTTCTTTTTAGCGGTGAGGGAGAAGCCCTCTGGCGAACTGACCACCATGCCCGCCGCAATGGCAACCTTTACCCCACCCATGGCCTTGGCCCGGTCAGCCAGTGCCTGGATATCAATCGAGGCGACCGCTTCCTCTATCTTGTTTCCATGAGCTCTAAATCCATGGGCCTTAATCTCTATGCGGCTGAAAAATTTGGCCCCCAGAGCCCGGAGGCCCGACGCCGCTACGCCCTTGGCGATATCAATGTTTCTCTTATCTATACAGCCAAAGGCAAGGTCATAACTCTCATTCATGATACTTCCTCGCCCCGGCCTTACAGCCGCATCCACCGTGTTCAGGGAACTAAGGGTATTTTTGAGCGCTGGCCGGAGCGGGTCTATATTGAGGGGCGAAGTCCCTCCCATCGCTGGGAAGAACTTGACAAATACCAAGAATATGACCATCCCATCTGGCAGCAGCTGGAGGAAAGGTCGCGTGGTGCGGGCCATGGCGGCATGGATTTTATTGAGGATTATCGCCTGATTCAGGCCCTGCGGGAGGGCCGGCCTCTGGATATGGATGTTTATGATGCCGTTACCTGGAGTGTGGTCACTCCTCTCAGTGAAAAGTCAGTCGCCAGTAAAAGCAAACCCGTTGATTTTCCTGATTTTACCCGCGGCGACTGGCAGTTTGAGCGTCCCCTTCATGTCATGGAAAATGTTTAAATGATTAATAACTTCACATCAGCCTGAATCATCAAATTTCTCCTGAAAAAGCGAAGAAAAGCCTTTAATTAATTATTTCTTTTAGCCCATCACCCTCAGCTTGAAAATAATGGTCTTAAAGCTGGGCAAGGGAAGTTTCGTTCCTGGCGATAATTTTAGCATGTAGCCTCAGAAATAGATTGAATTTTTTCTCAGTATCAAGAAAGGCCAAAAAGAGCACAAATAGCCTAGAAAAATTAAGGTGAACTTAGGATTTTTCAATTCAGCCAGTCGGCTATCTTTTCCGGCAAAATGGTTCTCTTGATTATGGGATAATTCAGGCCACAAAGGGAAAGATTTTCCTCAAAGGTTTTTCTTTCCTTGTTCCTGTAAATAATGCCAAGAGCAAATCTTTCCTTTTCCAGAGAAATTTCAAAGGCCTTCCGGATGTCCTCAGGACTGTGCTTTTCGTCGAGATAATAGATTCTTTCCTTAAACCAGGCAAAAGTATTCACTTTATTAAAAGAGACACAGGGCTGGAGAATTTCCACGAGAGAAAATCCCCGGGTCAGGATAGCTTCCTTTATTATTTCCTTAGTTCTTTCTATATCGCCGGAAAAAGCCCGGGCGACAAAAGGAGCCTTTAAGGCAATGGCGACAGAAATCGCATTGAAGGGCTCCTCAAAAACGCCGCAGACCTGAATCGGTGTTTTAAAGCCGGGTTGACTGGTGGGGGAAGCCTGCCCTTTGGTCAGACCATAGACCATGTTATTATGAACAATAACAGTGATATCAGGATTTCTTCTTATCCCATGGAGGAGGTGGTTCCCGCCTTCCCCGTAAAGGCAGCCATCACCGCTCACGACAATGACCACAAGTTCTGGATGGGTGGCTTTAATTCCTGTGGCCACGGGAATGCTCCGGCCGTGCAGGCCATTAAAATAATTGATTTCAGTATAATGGGGAAGTTTGGCTGCCTGGCCTATACCTGAAACCATAACCGTTTTTCTCCGGTCCAGGCCAAGCTCGTCAATGGCTTTATCGATGGCCGGAAGAATGCTGTAATTGCCACAGCCCGGACACCAGGCGACATTTTTATCTTTGCCCATTTTTAATTCTCCTTATTTTAAATTCTTAACCTCAGTTCCTGTTCGATCGCCTCGACAGAAAAAGGATGCCCATCGTATTTCAAGATTTTTTCTTTTATTTCGAATCCCATTTCCATCCTGATCAATCGGGCCAGCTGTGCCGTGTAGTTATTTTCAATGATGATTGTTTTTCTGGCTTTATCGAGATATTCCCCTAAGGTCTCAGGTAATGGATAAACCAAAGGCAGATGCAAATAGGCTATCCTTTTATCCTGAACTCTGTCGAGTGCCTCCAGAACCATATTTTTGGTCGAACCCCAGGAGATTAAAAGAATTTCATAGGATTCAGGGCCAAAAAAGGATGGTCTGATCATGTCATTTGTTTTGAATTTTTCTAATTTTTTATTTCTTTTCTCCACCATCAATTTTCTCATCAGTCTATCCTCGGTGATATGACCCTCTTCATCGTGTTCATCGCTGTCCACACAGACAAATCCATCCCCTCCTGGCACGGCTCGCGGCGTCAGCCCATCAGGTGTTAACTGATAGCGTTTATAGTCAGGCGGAGCATTCTCTTCAAAGTAATACTCTGGCTTAAATTTTTCTATTTCGGGCGGCTCAAGATGATAATAGGTGTCAATAAAATACTGGTCAGTTAAAATGATAACCGGCATCTGATATTTATCAGCCAGATTGAAGGCCTCAAAGGTCAGCCGAATTCCCTCCTGAAGATCACCGGGAGCAAAAATGAGGCGGGGAAATTCACCGTGGCCGGCAAAAAGGGAAAACAGAAGATCAGCCTGTTCGGTTCTGGTGGGAAGTCCCGTGGCCGGCCCCGGCCTCTGTCCGAGATGAATGACCAAGGGGCTTTCAATCATGCCGGCCAGACTCAGAGCTTCCACCATGAGGGCAAACCCTCCACCTGATGTGGTTACCAGTCCCCGGCTGCCTGCATACCAGGAACCAAGAACCATATTGATGGCCGCAATTTCATCCTCAGCCTGCTCCACAATCAGGTTAAACTTCGGTCCCTTTTCGGCTAAAAAAGTAAAAACCGGCGTGGAAGGAGTCATGGGATAGGAAGAAACAAAGTTGCAGCCGCCCAAAAGAGCTCCCAGGCCAATGGCCTGAGCTCCGTTAAGAAAAAGTTCATTTCTTATTCTTTCATTTGGTTCCATTTCCCATCTGAAATCAATTTTTTCGGCCATTTCCTTCCCGAGAGCATAGCCAGGGGAGAAAGCCTCCCGGTTTTTTCTGACGGCTTCGTCACCTTTATCCTTGAAGAATGCTCCGGTAATCTCCTCGGCCTTTTCTTTTTCCCTGCCCAGGAAACCAAGGATGAATCCCGTGGCCACGCTGTTGGCAAAAACCTTATGGCCAATTTCGGAGGCCATCTGATCAAAATTGATGCTGAAGGTGCTTTGACTTTCGGTCTCAACATCGCCAAAAATTAAGGTTTTTTCATTGATTCTCTCCCGCAGTCTGTTAAGACCGCGGCGATCAAGGGAAAGGAGAAGATCAATCCGGGAAGAAAAGGCATTGACTCTTTTTGCCTCAACTCTGATGGTCGTCGTATTGGCTCCGCCCCTGATTCGACTCATGTACTCTTTGGTGGAGAAGACATAATATTCCTCCTTAAAGATGGCGCAGAGAAGATTTTCAATTGTCTGGATGCCCGACCCAGCCGGGCCCGTGATCAAAATATTCATTTATTCCTCCCTCTTTCAGGCATTTTAACATAAGCTATTTAATCTAACAAATATAAAAATTTTTTTATTAATTTCAAGTTAATGAAGCCTAAAAAAAGAGGAGGAAGGAAGGAGGAGAAGAAGAACAAGAATAAGAGAAAAAAGAAAAATTCTTGGCTTTATGTGGATAAAGCTGATAGATTTAAGGTATGAGGAGAATTATAAACTTTTCAGGAAAATTTTAGAGGAATTTCTGCTCTGAAGAAAGTTTATTTAATGGTCCTTCTGGCCAGGGTCTTTTTGATTGATCAGGGCGATTCGAAATGGTCAGGGCCGGCTCAAATGGTTAAAACCAGACGGCGGCCGCCAATATCTATAATCGAAACTTTCAGGCCATAGACTTCACCTAAAAGACTCTCCGTTAAAACCAGGGCCGGTTCGCCCGAGGCCACGACTCTTCCCCCTTTCATCAGAACAAGATAATCAGCAAATCGAGCCGCCTGATTGATATCATGGAGGGTTAAAATGATGGTTTTGTTTCTTTCGCTGGCCAGGCGCCGGACAAGCTCGAGAATTTCCAGACTGTGACGAAGATCAAGAAAGGTGGTGGGTTCATCCAGGAGAAGAACCGGAGTTTCCTGGGCCAGACTGCGGGCCATAAGAACTAAACGCCGCTCGCCTGAGCTTAATTCGCTCATCATTCTGGAGGCGAAAGAAGGCAAGCCAACATATTCGAGGGAGAGGCGAGCTATTTCCAGGTCACGAGCTGAGGGCAACGAAAAAAGGGAAAGATGGGCTGCCCGGCCCATGACCACAAATTCAAGAACCGAATAGTTGAAGGCCAGACTGTGTTCCTGGGGCACATAGCTGACGATCCGGGCTCTGACCTGCTCTTTAAGGGCAGTTATATCCTGATTTCCATAAAAGATTGATTTGCGCTCGACGGGCAGAAGGCCGGCCAGACATTTAAGCAAGGTAGTTTTCCCGGCGCCGTTGGGGCCGATAATGGCGGTTATTTTTCCAGCCGGGAAAGCCAGGTCAGCCACCTCCAGGCTGAAGCCATCGTAGCTGAATCGTAACCTCTTCACCCAAATTGGGGACACAAACATTTTTTCCCTCAGCCATCATAACTGAAACATAGCCTCTTCACCCAAATTGGGGACACCAGAAATGGGGACGCAAACATTTTTTCCCTTAGCTTACTCCAAATCGTGATAACCTGAAATTTTTGACCCGGAAGGGTAATCCAAAATTTTTCTCTCTCAGCTTGCCCGAAATCATAATATCCTGAAATTGCTGCCCGAAATTTCCTCCACAGCCTCCCCTTAAAATCGCAGGAGAAAATTTTTTCAATTCAGACATTTCTCCTCAACTCAACCAGATTCGGGCCGATTTTTTCAGCAGATAGATAAAAAGGGGGATGCCAATTAGGCTCGTAAAAATGCCCACCGGAATTTCAAAGGAAGTCAGGGAGCGGGCCAGGTCATCGGCGGCCAGCAAAATGGTAGCACCCAGCAAGGCTGAAAGGGGAAGCACCCGGCGATTATCGGCCCCCACCATCATCCGGGCAAGATGCGGCACAATCAGGCCTATCCAGCCAATTATGCCCACGGCAGCCACAGCCACCGAGGTCATGAGAGTGGCCAGGCCAACGACCAGGTATTTTTCCCGCCGCACATTAATTCCCAGGGAACGCCCTTCCTCCTCGCTGAGTGAAAGCAGATTGAGCCGCCAGCGGAAAAGGAAAAGTAAAAAGGCGGCCAGAAAAATGGCAGGAAGCGTCATAGCTACCTCGCGCCAGCCGGCCAGGGAGAAGCTTCCCATGAGCCAGAAAAAAAGAGCCTGCAGGGCATATGGACTCGCCAGATATTCAACGACGGTCAGAAGAGCTGAAAAGAAGGCCGAAACAATTACACCCGTAAGAAGCAGGGAAACAATTGAGCCTCCAGTGGAACGACTCACCCAAAGAACAATAAAAACCGCCACCAGGGAAAAAATGAAAGCACTGACCTGGACCGGCACCCTGGGACCGAAGAAAACAAGGGAAAGCGAAGCACCGAAGGCGGCGCCCGAGGAAAGGCCAAGGAGATATTCATTGACCAGGGGATTACGGAAAAGGGCCTGGAGCGAGGCACCAGAAAGAGCCAGGCCGCAACCGACAACTATGGCCATGATTATTCTCGGCAATCTGATCTGGAAAACGATACTTCGAGCCACCTCGGCTACCTGGCTCTGCCAGGCAGGAATAAGCGGAGAAAGGAGGGTTTGAGCCACCACCATGGGGCTTAAATGGTAGGAGCCCAGAATAAGGGAAAAGAAAAAAATTAAAAGAAAACAGGCAGAAACAATTATCCAGATAAAAGCTTTATACGTCTTCAAGTTCAATCCTCGGGATGGGATGACTCTCCTGGTTCAAATCAGGCTCCGCAGCCATGAACTTCACTCTCGCCCGCGCTCTTTATTTTATTTCTGGCTTATAACCATTATCCAAATCCATCATTATCCAGATCCGCGAGTATTATTTCTGGCAGTTTTGTGATTCCAGCCTCCTTATTCCGTTTATTCCCGCCTTGCTTCTCAAAGCATCTCCGCTTTAAATTTATGATAATAATAGCATATTTTTCCTGCCCTAAATTGAGCTATTATAGCCAGCCTTGGAGGCGCCCGCAACCGAAGAGAATAGTTTCTGCCGCGATTGTATCTACCATTATTCTATGAGTTTAGCTATTGATATTAAAATAGATATTTAAACCCGCTTCTATTTGAGTTAATTTTTAAAGATTCAGGAGCCATTTGACCGGGGTCATAAAATCCGGTCGCCATCAGAAAGACGTAAAGGATTGTTTTTAAGCAATTGCTTTCAAGGCGAACGCTTTTTCTTCGTTCCGTCAGCAACTCGAAATACTGCCTTAGGCATAAAATATTGCCTCAAGCATCATCACCTGGAGCGAACGGGGAAAATATCCCTGTCTTCAATAAAAAATGTTTGTGTCCCCAAAATTTGGAGGAGATGGGAGAAGGCCTGGGGAGCATGATAAAACCTGGCAAAAATCTCCTCACCCAGGGTCTGCAGATTAATTTTTTCCCTGAGCTCGGGGTAAAAAAGCGAGGCTAAATAGAAGCATTCAAAAAGAGCCTCGGCTGGGTCCCACCAGTACCAGAAACCGAAAGTATAATAGACCTTTTTCTTTTTTACAGCCTCGACATAGCTCAGCCGCTTATCCTGAATTATTTTTTCCACGGTCACCTGTCTTTCCTGAGGCGGATAATTACCATGAACGAGAATAATATCCGGATTCCAGCGCAGAATCTGTTCCAGGCTGACGACAGCACGAACCGTCCCTGAATAGGATGGCAAAAGACCTTCAGCCAGGTTCAGGCCGCCGGCTGCCTTCACCGGATCATAATAAACAGGCGTCATTAGCAGCGAAGACCAAAAGGCTAGATAAACCCTGGGTTTGGGCCGGTTGACCACCGGCTTTAAAAGCTCGGACAGCCAGGCCAGCTTCTCTTCAAAGTAAGCTTTAAGCTCGGCCGCCCTTTCTTCTTTATTGACCACCTGAGCCGTCATAACCAGTTCTTCCAGAAGGAGGTCAAAGCGGCCCATGGACGAAAGAGCGATGACCGGTATCGTCAGCTTTCGCGATAAAGATTCAGCCAGCGAAGGCTCGGAAGGCGAAACAAATACCACATCAGGCTGGAAGCGAAGAATCGTCTCCGCATTGATGCTCTCATCCGTCAGGGCAATAAGAGGAAGCTCTTTCGCTGGCGGATAAATCAGGTGGAAAAGGTGGTCCTCAAAGCGAAGGAAGCGGTCGATGCCCACCAGATGCTCGCCCCCGCCCAGAGCAACCATGAGGCGGCTGATTTCAGGCTGAAGGGAAAGAACCCGATTTACCCGCAACGGTATTTCAACTTTTCTTTTCAGGCTATCAGTAATTATGGGCCGGGACGATGTCTGGCCTCGATCTGGATCTAAGAGGACCGGTTGAGGAAAGGATAAAACAGAAATCAGAGAAAGAAAAAGAAAAAATATAAGAAAAAAATTATTTAAGGCAGACCCTTTTTTCCTAATCATAAGAAAGTGGATTTTTCCCGAGTTACTTCCAGAAAGTGAAGTCGCTCGAGGCGACACACTTCCTTCAGCCAGCATATCTTTTCCCTGTTTCCATCTGTGTTTCATTCTGCTTTATTCCTTTTTCCTCCCATCATTAATTTTTCTATTTCCATTCATCATTAAATTTTCATTTTCCATTACCTTTTATTTTTTTGCCTTATCTTTACATCTTTTTCGCTCTCCCCTTTATTCCTGTTTTCTTTGTTCTTCCTTCTCTTCTTTCCTGATCCCGATTTCTTCGTTCCTTCCTTGTTTCTTTCCTCTTCCCTTTTCTTTCCCTTTCCCTCTGTCATTTGCCTTTGTTCCATACTTATATCTTTTATCTTTATAGCGTTTTCTTCTATTTTTATAACATTTTTATTCTTCCTTTTTATTTTAGCTTGTTTATCTTTAAATTTCCTTCTGATTTTAAAGCTGCCTTTTAACTTTCTCCTTTAACTTCCCCTGTCCTTTCCCGGCCATTTTACTTCTTCTTCCACCTTTCTTTGAGATTGAGGCCGCGGCTATTTCAGCTCGAAGAGCCTGTCTTGAAATATGTCCAATTTCATCCAGTAGAAATTAGACCCTTTTTAATTTTCAGGTATACAAATTATGGACTCGAAATTATAATCTAAAAAAGATAATCAGAGGCAAGAATTAGCAAAGGAGGCAAAATGGGCGAAAAGAAAAAATCTCTTCTTAAGAAAAGCCGGGTTTGGGTTTTGACATCTCTTTTTTCCCTGCCTTTTGCGGCCATCGTGTTTTCGCTATGTTTCTGCCTGAGACCTCAGCAGCCGGAAATAATTTCCCGGAAATCTTCATCTTCATCCTCAGGCCCGGTTTTTTCAAATATGCCCGAAAAGAGACATCTCCGGCCGGCCCATACCTATTCAATCGTGGCCATAGATAAAGAAAGGGGCGAAATGGGCGTAGCTGTTCAATCGCACTGGTTTTCCGTGGGCTCTATTGTTTCCTGGGCCGAGGCCGGAGTCGGGGCTGTCGCCACCCAGTCCTTTGTGGAAGTTTCCTATGGGCCTTTGGGACTTGAGCTCATGCGGGCCGGGAAAAGCGCAGCTGAAGCTCTCGACGCCTTGCTTCATGTCGACCCCAACGCTTCGGTCAGACAGGTAGCCATGGTTGATGCGCAGGGTCGGGTGGCAGTTCATACCGGCAAAAAATGTATACCTGAGGCTGGCCATATCACCGGCGACGGCTTTTCCTGTCAGGCCAACATGATGCTGAAGAATACGGTCTGGAAAGCCATGGCCGAAGCTTATACTAAAACCAAGGGCGAGCTGGTAGATCGGCTGATGGCGGCTCTGGAAGCGGCTGAAGCTGAAGGCGGCGATATCAGGGGTAAGCAATCAGCCGCCATTCTGATTGTTAAAACCAGGGGAAGCGGCGTCAGCTGGAAAGATAAAGTTTATGATTTAAGGGTTGAGGATAGTCCGGAGCCTTTAAAAGAATTGAGGCGTTTAATTCAGCTCGCTAAGGCCTATCAGCACATGAACCGAGGCGATGAACTTCTCACCGAAAATAAAATCAAGGAAGCTCTGGCTGAATATAGCCGGGCCATGGAAATGGTTCCCGATAATCTGGAGATGATTTTCTGGCCAGCCGTCACCCTGGCTTCAACCGGCCAGGTTGAGCAGAGCCTCCCCCTTTTCAAAAAAGTTTTTGCGGCTGACCCCAGATGGGCTGAGCTGCTGCGGCGTCTACCAGGTGTTGACCAGTTCCCCAGAGATAGAAAATTGCTCAACCGCATCCTCTCCCTCAAATAATAGGGACACAAACATTTTTTCAATAATTGGGACATAAAAATAACGGCAACACAAACATTTTTTAAGCTGCTCTCTTCTTTTTTATCGCGAAGATGAGAAGACTACTTTTCCCGCGATTACCTCCTTAATGGTCACCCATTGTTAAACTGAAAGCTTAGCGAACAACTGCCTGATGAAGGCAAACCATGGATTAATAATTTTCGGTAATGCTAAACCTGATGAAACAAAAGAGAAAAAAGTCAGTAACGAAAAATTTCTAACCTGGCTTATAAATTAATTTTTTTAAAAAGCTCATAAATACGCTCATTTGTTAAACAATAATTCCGCCGAAAAAGCTTGTTTCTGACCTCGCCTTTACCTCATGCCATCACAGGTTAAGAGAGGGAAAAAAGAAAACCTCTATAAAAAATGGATGAAAATAAATTGATTTTAAATATTAGCTAAAAAAGCTAATCGAAGGAAGGCAAAAGAAAAAAAGAAAAAGGGAAATTAGAGCAAGGGAAGATGAACCTGAAAGGGAGAAAGGAAAGGAAAGGAAAGGAAAGGAAAGAAAAGAAAAGAAAAGAAAAGAAAAGAAAGTAAAGAAAAAATAGGTAAGGTATGGTATGGTAAGAAAAGAAAAGATAAGGGAAGGTAAGCTAAGAAAAAAACAGAATTAGAGAAGAAAAAAGAAAAAAGTATGTGTCCCTATTTTTGGAGGAAGGGGGGAAGGACAAAGCTGGCCCGGTGAATGGCCTGGCTGTAATATTTCAAACCAGGAACTATTTTTCTGGCAGGACCGCGCCAAGGATTTATCCGGTCAGAAAGAAAGACGTAGCACCACAGCCCCCCGGGATAGGTTGGTACAGGGCCAAGATAAAAATGGGCATAACGAAACATACTTTCGAGAAAACGGCGCTTTTCCTGGATTGACGGTCGATGGAAAAAGGCCGAACCACTCTGAGCGGCGATAATTCCTCTGGGTCTCATGATGCTTTTCAACTTGAGGAAAAATTCCGGCCGGTGCAGAACTTCGGAGGGACCAACAGGATCCGAGGAATCAACGAGAATGATGTCGAATTTTTCCCGGGTCGTAGCAATATAATCATGGCCATCGGCAAAAACAATTTCGGCCCGGCTATCTTTAAGGCAGGGCTCAAGCCAGGGAAAAAATTTCCGGGCGACTTCAACCACTCGTTCATCAATGTCCACCATAATGACCTTCTTTACAGGATGCCTGAGGACTTCCCGCAAAGCCCCTCCATCGCCTCCTCCAATTATCAGCACCTTTTCCGGCTCGGGATGGCAGTGGAGGGCAGGCTGGACGAGCATTTCGTGATAGAAAAACTCGTCAGCCTCTGTTGTCTGAACCAGGCCATCAAGCAGCAGCACCCGGCCATAGGTTTCATTTTCGATGACCTCAATTAGCTGAAAAGGGGAACGCTCTCGATGGAGCCACCTTTTGACCCGGAAATAGAGACCACTCGAAGGAGTCTGTTCCTCCCAGATCAGGTTTTTCTGAGCCATGTCAATTCGGGAACGGGTGCGAGGTGAACTCATGCTTTCCAGATAAAGGGTTTTTCGTCGGTAAGGACTTCGCCTTTCCTCAGGCCAGCGAGCAGGTATCGGGGCAGAACAAAAATTGAGGGATAGAGCTGGGGATAGAGATAGCCCAGCCGGTCGAGTTGCCGCTTGCGGAAGCGTTCGCTTATTTCCCGGGCGCTGAGGCCCAGAGGATCGAATTTTTTAGACGCCAGAACATAACCCCAGGGCAGGCTGAAGGAAAAGATAAAAGTCCAGTAGGGCCTGACTATAGGGAAAACCTCTTTCAGGGTACGAGCGCAGGAAGCGAGAAAGCAGTGATAAAAGGGGTCGGCACTGCCAGCCTGGAGGACAAAGATACCCTCGTCAGTCATAATATCAGCTATCCGGGAGAAAAATTCACGGGTAAAAAGATAAACTGAAGGACCGCCCTCCAGAGGCTCGGTCAGGTCAGAGATAACAACATCAAAGCGCTCCCTGGTCTTCTCGACAAAACGGCGGGCATCCTGGAAGTAAAGGCGGCCGCGGGGATCCTCAAAGGCGCCTTTCGACCATTCGGGAAGATATTGCCGGCAGAGGTCGACCAGCTCGCGGTCAATATCCACCATCACAGCTTTTTTAACCGTGGGATGTCTTAAGGCTTCGCGAAGGGTTGCCCCTTCCCCGCCGCCCAGGATCAAAACCTTACGGGGTTCAGGATGAAGGAGCATGGCCGGATGGACCAGGCACTCATGAAAGATATATTCATCGACCTGGGCTGACTGAATTTTTTTGTCGAGAAAGAGCATTTTGCCAAAAACCTTGCTGGCAAAAATATGGATCTGCTGATATCTGGTTTTGCCTTCATAGATAATTTTGTCCATAAAGAAGAGACGGACCAGGTCCTCGGTAAAGGGCTCATGAAAATAAGCGCCATCCTTAATCATAGCTCTAATTATACCTCACCAAAATGGGGACACAAACATTTTTTTAATTAAAAATGTGACACAAACATTTTCTGTCTTTCCCGCCCTTCCCTTAAAAAGATTCCTTGTCTTTGAGATTCATTTGGTTTTCGCCCGTCTTTTTTAATAAGCGATGCCAAGAGAGGCCAGGATAGTTATTCCCCATCTCCCCCATCATGTTATCCAGCGCGGTAATCGTAATCAAAAAGTCTTTTTCTCAGCCCAGGATAAAAAAATTTATCTTGATCTCCTGGCCCATTACTGCCGCCGGGAGAGCGTTGAAATATGGTGTTATTGCCTTATGGATAATCACGTCCATTTGATAGCTGTACCCTCAAAGCCTGACTCCTTATCTCGGGCGATAGGTCAAACGCACAAGAAATATACATGGGAAATAAATTCAAGGAATAAATGGAAAGGCTTTTTATGGCAGGGTAGATTCCTTTCTTATCCTATGGACGAAAAATATCTTTATCTTTGTGTCCGCTATATTGAGCGTAATCCTGTTCGGGCAGGCATAGTTGACAGGGCCGAAGATTATCCCTGGTCCAGCGCCAGGGCCCACATTCTGGGGTATGGAGATAAATTGCTCAGTCCGTTTTATTTAATTAATGAAATAAAAAATTGGCGGGCTTACCTGGCGGGCAGCGAAAAAGAAGAAGAAATAGATATTTTTAAAAAAAATGAAATCAGCTGTCGCCCCCTTGGAAGCGAGGAGTTCATCCAAAAAATAGAGGCGAAGATAGGGCGGAAAATTTCCTTAAGGCCTAAAGGCAGGCCAAAAAAGGAGGAGAACGGGGCAGCCAGGAAGCCGAGTAGAGAAGGCAATGACTATGATTATGATCAGGAAAGATTAATATAAATATGGACAAAAAGGGAAATAAGGATAAAAGGGACAAAAAAGTAAAAAATAGGAAAGGTGGGAGCAGGAGAGGGAGAGCAAAGGAAGAGGCAGGAAAAGGAGAATCAGGAGGAGGAGGAGGAGGAGGAGGAAGAAGAATAGGAAGGAGAAGATGGAGGACGAGGAGAAGAAGCATGGAGATGGAGATGGAAATGGAATTGGAATTGGAGTTAAAGAAAAAAAGAGGGATCATGGAAGGGGAAGAGGAAGTGGAAGTGGAAAAGGAAAAGGAAAAGGAAAAGGAAAAGGACAGGGGAGGGAAAGTGAAAGGAAACCCAAAAGTAATAGAAATGCATGATTGAATTAAAAATAAATTTGGGAAAAAATGTTTGTGTCCCCAAAATGAACAGGATCTTCGGTGTTGGTCTGGATGCCATAGAAACCCGCAGGATTGAGCGGCTCCTTGCGACCAGGGCCGAAAGCTTTGCCCTCAGGGTTTTTACCCCGGCCGAAATAGCCTATTGTGAGCGGAAAAAGAATAGAGCCCAGCACTATGCGGCCCGCTTCGCAGCCAAAGAGGCCTTTATGAAGGCTCTGGGCACAGGCAAACAGCTTGGCCTGAGCTGGCAGGAAATAGAGGTCTTCAATGACGACCTGGGGAAGCCCGGAATCAGGCTTCAAGGTCGAGCCCTCGAGCTGGCCCAGGAGAGAAGGATTACAGGTATTCACCTTTCCCTGACCCACCTTAAAGAGCTGGCCATCGCTGTTGTCATCCTCGAAGCCGAAATGGGGACACAAACATTTTTTTCCTCTGAATAAACACCCGACGAAGCTATTGAAAAAATTGACTAAAACATTATCAAATAATCATGATTAGATAGCTTGAAAGTTTTGAATCTGAACTGTATCTATTTTATCAAAATATCTGAAGAAAAGGGCCAATTAAGATATAACCAAGCAAATTTTCTCTCTTGAATCGAGCAAATAAGAATATGTTTGGGTCTACATAATTTATGTATTTCTGATTCAAGCAAATAAAAAAATGTTTGTGTCACCATTTTTTATGGGCTAAAATTATGGGGAGAAAAATGTTTGTGTCACCATTTTTGTCACCATTTTTGAGGAGGGATGGCGATGGATGAAATGCAAAAGACCATTCTTGATTATGTCAAGCGGGAGTATCTGGAGGAGGATCAGGAGATAACACCCGACACCCCTCTCATTTCCAGCGGCATTGTCGATTCCTTCTCCATGGTCTCCCTTAAACGCTTCCTGGAAAAAAAATATAACATTGTTATTCCTGATGATCGGGCTACCCCCCAGGCTTTTGATACAGTCAATAAAATCTGTGAGCTTGTCCGGGCCATCCAGGAGGGAAGGTAAAATCACCTCTTCCCCCTACATGATGGCCAAATTTATTTAATTTAAATTAATCAATTGGCTATAATGACTTTCCAGGAGTCAGTTTGAAGGAGGTTCACTTATGGCTTATAACGAGGCTATAAAGAAGGCTTATCAGGAAGAGCTAGCTTCGCTTCGGGCGGCTGGCCTCTATAAAGAGGAAAGATATATTCATTCCCCCCAGGCAGCTGATATTGTGGTGGAATTTCCTGCGGGCTCAGCGCCGCGCCAGGTTATCAATTTCTGCGCTAATAATTACCTCGGTCTTTCGAGCCATCCTGAGGTCATCAGGGCAGCCCATGAGGCCCTGGACCGCTGGGGTTTCGGCCTGAGCTCGGTTCGTTTCATCTGCGGCACCCAGGACATCCACCGGGAGCTTGAGCGTCGGGTGAGCGAATACCTGGGAACTGAAGATACCATCCTCTTCTCCTCCTGCATGGATGCCAATGCCGGCGTTTTTGAGGCCATCCTCAATGAACAGGATGTCATGATTGCTGACCGCCTCGTCCATGCTTCCATTATTGACGGCATGCGCCTCTGCAAGGCCCAGCAGGATACCTATAAGCACGCCAATATGGAGCATCTCGAGGAAAAGCTCAGGGAGCATCAGGACAAAAGAATCCGCATGATTATTACTGATGGCGTTTTCTCCATGGATGGCGACACCGCCCCGCTCGACGAGATTGTCCGCCTGGCCGAAAAATATGATGCCATGGTCTTCATTGATGACTCCCACGCTACGGGCTATCTCGGGCCAACCGGCCGCGGTACCCACGAGCTCTATGGCGTTATGGGCAAAATCGATGTCATCACCACCACCTTTGGCAAGGCCTTAGGCGGAGCTTCAGGGGGCTGTGTTTCCGGTCGAAAAGAAATTGTCGAGCTCTGCCGTCAGAAAGCCAGACCCTATCTTTTTTCCAACAGCCTTTCGCCGGTCATTGTCGCCACCACCATCAAGGTCATTGAACTTCTTTCCCAGACAGCTGATCGCCGCGAGAAACTCCTGGCCAATACCGCCTACTGGAAAAAAGGCTTAAAAGAAGCTGGTTTTATCCTGAAAGAAAGCGACACCGCCATCGTGCCCATCATGCTCTATAATGCCAGGCTGGCTCAGGATTTCTCCCGCNACCTTTTCGAGGAAGGAATTTATGCTGTTGGCTTCTTCTTCCCGGTTGTACCCAAGGGTCAGGCCAGAATCCGAACTCAGATTTCAGCGGCCCATGAAAAGGAGCATCTCGATCGAGGCCTTGAAGCCTTCATCAAGGTGGGCAAAAAATATAACATCCTGGGCAAAAGCAGGGAAGAAATCATTGAAATGTACGGGCTCTGAGGAATCTTTACGATAGCTTCATCTTTTAGATCAAATTGTAACCAATTTTTTACCCCAGCATTTTAAGACAGCTCATCCATTCAGGTCAAAGGGCGAGCATTTTTGTCCATCAGCGACAGCTTCGTTTGGAGGATTAAAAAATATCGATTTTTTAGCCGGGATAAAAATCCTTTCCAGGCCACAAGTAATTTTCCCTCTAAGTTCTGGCCTTGACCTCTGGTCAATTGGATGCGCCTCTCAGCGGCGATAAAGATAAATCGTGTGCTGAGTGCCGTCCTCAGCCGTGACCACTTCATAGCCGGCCTGCTTCTCTTCCCAGCCAGGAATTTCGTAGTTATGGGAGACAACCCTGGTTCCAGGCTTCAATTGTTTTTCAAGGAGCGGTCTGAGCAGCTCATTGGATTCAGGCAGAAGATAAAGCGTCACTACTGTAGCCTCAGAAAAATCGGCCTTCATCACATCCTGCTGGAAAAAGCGTACCAGGCTGGTTACGCCCTCTCTTCTGGCCCTTTCCTGGCTTTCAGCAATGCGCCGGGGATCAAGGTCAATCCCCACTCCTCTCGCCCCATATTTTCGGGCTGCGGTGACCACAATCCGGCCATCGCCGCAACCTAAATCATAAAGAACATCATCTCTGGTCACTCCTGCCATTTCCAGCATCTTTTCCACTACCACCATGGGCGTGGGGACAAAGGGCGCCAGATCAACGGCATCCTCTCTTCCGTGAGAACCCTCGAAGAGCTCAAGCTCGCCCTTTTCGTCATAGCGGAAAGCATAGGCCCGACCGGGATCAAGCTGATAATCCTTTTCTCCGGAGGCACTCTGAAACTGAATTTCCAGACCGGCAGGCGCGCGATATTTGTGAACCGCGCCAACAGGAATAACCTTTTCCTGCCATTCCGAACTGGCGTAAATTTCGCGAATATAATAATGAACCTCTTCTTTAACCACATTCCTGATAGCGATTTCGTTTGAAGCTAAAGCCAGACTCTTTTCCGTTTCCTGGGCAGCTGGCTTTGGCCGCGTACAGGCAGGAAAAGAAATAAAAGAAAGAAGACTCAATAAAATAAAACAGGCCAGAACAAAGGGCCGCCTCTTTCTTTTAAATCGATTTTTTTTCTCAATCCGCCAATAAAAAGTGTGCCCCGAGGCTCGAAATTTATCTAAATTCTCCGGGCTTATCTCTTTCTGCTTATTCTGCCCTTCCTCAAGTGAAGCTCCCCTTTGCCTGACCATCAGATCAGCCCTCTCTTTCTTTTCTCCCCTCATGGATTCTGTTCATCCAGAAAATTAACCCAGATTAATCTGGCCCCAGAGCCGCCCTGATCCCTCAATCACGGAGCAAATCATCACGTGTCAGCAGAGAAACAAAGGTATAGCCTCTTGATTCCAGATTCTCGCGGCCGCCCTCCTGACGGTCCACAATGGCTAAGGTTAAAACGACAATGCCTCCCTCCTCTTCAACCGCCTGGCAGGCTTTAAGGGTTGAGCCACCGGTGGTAACCACATCATCAACAATACATACCCGCCAGCCTCGCTTAAAGGGGCCTTCAATCATCTTTCGTTCGCCATGTTTTTTGGGCTCTTTGCGGACAATAAAGGCCGGCAGGGGCCGGTCAGTTTCAGCACTTAAAGCGGCCACAGCCGCCACAATGGGATCTGCGCCCAGGGTAAAGCCACCGATGGCATCAATTTCATAAGGACGAAGAACCTCAAGAATAAGGCTGGCCACCAGGCGAGCTCCTTTAGGATCAAGGGTGGTCATTTTGGCGTCAATGTAATAATTGCTTATGCGGCCAGAAGTCAGAACTCGCTCCACCCCGGTAATAAGAGATTTTTCCCGGAGTAATTGTCTCAATTCTTCTTTTAATTTTTCCGTTGACACGGCCTCTCCTTTCCGGAGAAAACTAATAGAGCTTGCCTATTTTAGTCCCGGGATAATATTTGTTCAAGATCTGACGATAAGTTGCGCCTCTCTGAGCCAGGCCATAGGCTCCGACCTGACAGAGACCAACCCCATGGCCCCAGCCCCGTCCTGTAAAAATGAAATGACTGATGTGGCCTTCAGCGTCCAGTTCCCGATCAATCGTAAAAAGGGTGTCCCGAAGACCAAGAAGCCAGCGCACTCGCAGGCCCCGGACAACCGCCCGGCCCGATTCGCCTACTATCTCAAGCTCAATTACCCTGTGAGACTCGCCTCGCTTGAGTATTCTCAAATCTTTGAGCTCGCCCACGGGAAAGGATTCATTGAGACGACGGGAAAGCTCCTCGCGGCCCCAGCGAACCTGCCAGCTGGAAAAGGGGGAGCTGCGATCAAGAACATTGGTCAGGGGTTGAGGCTCAGCCCGCAGCCAGAGAATCTGATGGTCTCTTTCCATAAAAGTCACCTCTTCCCCACCCAGAAAAAGGAGGGAGGCGGCTGGAAAAACCTCGCCGTCAAGAGAGCGAAAGAGAAAGGCCTGAGGCGAAAACCTGAAGGTTTGCGTTTCGCCATTAGCTTCAAGTTCGAGATTGTTTCCATCGAACTTCCGGAAGCGAGCCTTCTTGAGGGGATTCTTTTCTTTCTGAATGATTCGAGCTAAGATAAGCAAGGCCTCGGCCCGGCTGATGGGTTTTGAAAGATGGCTTCTCTCTGAAGGCAAGGGAAAATAACCCTCCCGGATTAAATAGGCCACAGGGCGGCGGTCCTTCTCCTGGCCTGAAGGAAAATCTCTGAGCAGAAAATTAACTTCACTCTGGAGGAGAAGATGCTGCATTCTTTCGGTCCAGTCAAGGCAATCGATGACATAGCGGGCGAAGGTGGCTGGAATTAGAGGCTCGGCTGGTGGATTAACTGGATGTGGTCTGATTTTCAAGAAATCGATCAGGGCTTTCATCCAGTTTACAATTTCGCCGGACCTTAGATGGTCATTCAGATAGGTGGCCGGCGCATCAGAAAAAATCCCGGGATCTATTATTCCCAGGGAGGCAAGCAGGGTTATTTCCTGGGTAATATCTCTTGTTCCCAGAAGAAAGTGTCGGGCTGGCTGGACTGTCTTCAGCTCGTACTCGGTCATTTTTTCCTCAACACATGGTGTCGCCTTGAGATAGGCCAGATCAGAGCCGCCAAACATGGCGCGGCCATCTTCGGTCATACCGCCGCAGGTGGAGGTGTATAAGGCTTCTATGGGCTTGCCTCGATAAAATAGGCCTTCTCCTCTTGTTTCTTCGACAGCCCGATTGCTCAGAGGGTGCTCAGCACTCAGACCTCCATAGGCCTGATGTTCAGGCGTGGCCAGAAGGTCAAAGCCTTCAGAGGCCATTAAGCCCAGGTTGCGGAAAGCATAGGTTCGAGCTGCGACTGCCTGAGCCTTGAGGGCCTCAAGGTTACCAAAGCGGTCTGGAGAAAGCTCCGCAGGCACCACGCCCTTCAAATAATCCTCCAGATTAAGAACGTTGATGATTTGCAGGCCAGAACTCGTCATCTGAACGATAAACATGCCGCGATAGGCTGTCCCATTGTAGCTTAAAAAACTTCCCTGACTGACCGGGATAAGATAAAGGGTAGTTTTGTCTTTAAACTGAAGGAGCTGATTATCAATCAGGGCCCAGAAAGCATTCTTTTCCAGCCGGGCTACCTCTTCTCGCCAGATCCAGGCCTCGCTGATACCGGCCTCATTTAATTTTTTAATAAAGGCCAGAGCCTCCCCTCGCGTCAGAAAATCGCCATAGCGCAGAGCATAAAGGCGGCGGCCGCGATAACGGTCAATTTCCTCAGCTATAATGAGCCGACCGCCAATTTTGCTGTTCAGCTGCTTGGCCAGCTTTTCGGCTTCACGGCGACTTTCAGCCTGGCCAACCTGAACCAGAAATTTCTCAGAGAGCTGGATTTTGCTTCCCCTGAATAGAATTTCATAGCTTTCAGCCGACACCAGTTGATAGCGATCGCTTACTTCATAAACCTTCATTCCTGATGAGGCCCGAATCAAAGCCTCGTCGAGCCGTCGGCCGATAGCCACCCGAATGACTGGCCTCTGGAGGGCATAACCATGGAAAAAGCTTTTTTCCTGGCCAAATTCGACCGGTCGGCCGATTAAAAAAATTAAAAGGAAAACAAGACTGAATAGATATTTTTTATAGGAGTACTTCGATATGCTCACCGCCAGCTCTTTTCTTTCCTTTGAGATTTTTATGACTTTCTTGAAACTATCCTTCTCCACTTCATATGCCTCACTGTTCTTATCATGTCTTAAGCTTTGCCCCTTTTTATTTCCCCCTGTTTCTCATTTAATCTTTTTCATCTTTTTCCTTGATTTCCTTGATTAATTTCGTAACTAATTTTTGCAATGTCTTATGGTCGCTTGATTGATTTATTTTATTTCTCCTTTTTTCTCTCTTCTTCTTTTTTTGATTTTCCTATTTCCTTCTTTCCCTCTTTTCTTCTACCTTCTACGTTCTTTTGGCTCCTTTTCTCCTATGAGCTCATGCTGCTGTATTGTCTTTTAATCTTTTTTTCTTGATGCCTGATTAAACCATCCCTTATTTTTATTGCTCTTCTTTTTTATAACAAATTTCCAATATGATTTATCCTGAAAGAATTACTTATAGGCGGGATAAATAATTCAATCTTTTTGCTACCATCATGCTGATTTCGACAGGCTTAAATCTTACCGGATTGAGAGCAGAAAGTCAATTGTTCCTTTATTTCATTCTGCCTGTATTTTCTAAATTTCTAAAGAATTGGCGTCATCATCTTCTGAGGCGCGATTAGCCAGAAATATTTAACTCAAAATAGCTATTTATTCTTTTTTCATATCACTGAAAAAGACGTCTTGTTCCTTGTCTTTTTGCCCTCTGGCTGAAATTTTTTTGTCCCTGTTCTGTGTGTCTGGTCAGGAATGTATGTTTAAAAAATGTATGTGTCACTTTTTTGGGAATAAAGGCCAGAGCCTCCCCTCGCGTCAGAAAATCGGCGTAGCGATGGTAATAAAAGGAGGTAACTTTTGTGTGTGTCTGACAGAAAATGTTTGTGTCACTTTTGGGGGAGGGAGGCATCATCTTCCTCTAATTTCTGGCGCATCCTTTCCTGGAATTTCTCCACTCGCTTTCTCACCTCAGGATCGACGAGAGCAACTATTTTGGCTGCGGCCAGGGCCGCATTTTCCGGTTCAAGGACAACAAGAGGAGCAACCCCTGAAGGCATTCTTAAAGAAGAAAAAATGTCGAGGCCACCGAATTTCTCGCTATAAGGCGGACAGGCAATCACCGGCCAGACTGTCTGAGCATCGGTAAAGCCACTCAGGGCGTTACTTCGACCCGCTACCGTGATAAAAATTACCCCTTCTTTCTCATATTCCTTAATTATCTCCAGGCACTTCAGGGGAACTTTATGCGCTGAGGCAATACGCAGAATCGCGCTAAGGCCAAATTCCTTTAAGGCCTCAGCAATTTTTCTGGACCAATCAAGATCACCCCTTGACCCCATGATGATAACTACTTTCATCTCTTACTCCTGATATTTTTTGGAAATAATAATTAAATTTACTCCTGACATCAAAAACCCAATCTTTCCTCTTTATCTTTTTGCTTTTTTAATTTTTCTTTTTTAATTTTTTTAAACTTTTTTTGTTCTTTAACTATTTTTTGAATTTAAATTAATTTTTCGAGATTGGTTTTTCCTTCCTTCAAACACAATTCCATCCTTCTCTTCTTTGCTGAGAACTTTCCACTTTTTTCTTTCAGCTAAATCCTATTTAATCCTGATCTAATAACTTGTGCCTCTCTTTTTTACTTTCCTCTTTCCTACCTCTCTCTTTCCAGACCCCCGCTTTCAGGCTCACTCAACTTTCTCTCAGCTTTAGCCAGAAGAAAACAGGCTATTTCCTCAGGTTCAAAGGGCCAGGCATAAATTATTTTGATTCCAGGATGATTAGCTTTCGCCTTTTCTATGGCTTCAGGAATTTCCCGGGCGGCATGTTCACCTCCTGGAGTCAGCATCGGAGTTAAAACCAGGACTATTTCAGGTTTCCGCCGACAGGCTTCTTCCAGAGCCTCCTCAAGGGAGGGCGCACAGAATTCATTGAAGCCCAGAATAACTTCACATCCAGCACAAGATGCAAGAGCCTGAGATATTCTCAGCGAACCGAAATAAAAGGGGTCGTTCTTCTCGTTCCTGGGCCAGAGTCTCATCTTTCTTTCAAGTTCAGCGAGACGCCCCATTTCAGACTCAGAAAGAGAGAAGGGACTGTATTCTGCCTTGAAGGATAATTCGAAATACTCCCTTAATTCCTGACGGGGAAAATCACGGGGCGGCACTCCGTGCATGGCCAGAACAATAACCTGCCTTTTCCTGGTTTCAACCATGATCGCCGCCACGATTTCTATCTTTTCTGAAAGATAACAAAAACTCAATAAATATTTTTCTAATAAGACTTTCCTCCCTTAAAGAAATCGCCTCGGGCTTCAGAGCTTAAGAAGCTCCCTTAAAGACTCGAGCTTTAATCCTCAGTTATCTCTTTTCAGGATGAATTTACTTATCAGCAATAAGATATGCCGTCATATAAATGAGCTTTGAAATCTTGGCCATAAGATCACCGCTGACCTTCTCAACACTGTCACTCGTCTGGTGATAATCAGAGGTCATGGCCGTATTGGCAAAAAGCCAGGGTATTTTTTCCGCGGCAAAGGAAGCGTGGTCGCTACCGCCCATACCTCTTCCTTCCTGCGTTGATTCCCGCAGCAGAAGGTCAAGGCCAACATATTGATTCGCCTGCCGCAGCACCTCACCCAGTCCACCAGAGGCATAGGAGATAGGAACAAAGTTTTCCGGTTTTATTTTTTTGAGAAGGTCCTGGGCTGAAGGCAGATTGAACATGCGGCTCATGCGGGCCAGACTGGCCTCATCAAAAGTCCGGCTGATCATATCAAGATTAAGATAGGCTACGGTTTTTTCTAAAGGAAAAGCTGGATTTCTGACATAATACCTGGAGCCAAGAAGCCCCTTTTCCTCGCCTGTCCAGAGAGCAAAAACAACCGTCCGCTTGGGCTTTTCCGGATTCAGAGCCATGGCCCTGGCCACATTGAGGACACCCACCGAGCCTGAACCATTATCATCGGCCCCATTAAAGACATAACCATCAAAGGCTCCCAGATGGTCGAGATGGCCACCAATGATGACCACTTCTTCCTTGAGTTTGGGATCAGAGCCTTCAATATAACCGAGAACATTGGAGCAGCGAACCAGAGAAGCCTTAACCTCGGACTTAATCGTCACTCTTGTTCCGGGTAAAGCCAGAGAAGCCGGTTTAAAGGTCTTTTCAATTCTGGCTTTAAGTTCATCGATGGTTACTCCAGCCCCCTCTAAAATAGCATTGGCCATCTCCCGCGTAATATTGATTACCGGCGATCTTTCAAAGGGCATGGTTGGCCCGGCACCGGGAAGCATCATCCGTCTTCGGGGTCGCGGATCAATGGGTCGGTCATCGGAGGCGCGGCGCCTCGGAACAAAACCCTTGATGATTTCCAGATCAGGGGTAGTATTGGCCACCTGAAGAATAGCCGCTGGACCGAGCTTTGAGATGGCCTCGATCTTATTAAACCGGCCGGCCGGAGCTCGCATCATGGGCATCGGGCTTTCAGGCGGGAAATACTTTTCTTTAAGTTCTTTTTTCTGGAAAGGCGAGTTGGGATTGTCCTTACCCGGAGCCTCAGAAAGAATGAGGACAATTTTGTCCTTAACATCCAGATTTTTAAAATCGTCGTAGCCAATTTCTTTTTCGGTAATGCCGTAGCCAGCAAAAACCACTGTTCCGGAAACGGTTTCCGGAATAACATTTGTGCTGGTATAATCGACCCCGCCCGTAAAAGTTCTGGATTTAACCAGATCGCCCTTTCTGGTTTCCACCACGATCTGGCTGGAGCTTTCCGCGATTTCTTTGAGGACAACTTCCTGGAAATAGCTCCGCTCGGGAGCCGCGGCTGGTTGAGCGCCCATCATGGCGCCGAAACGGCCAGCCGCGCCGACCTGACGGTCACCGGCTGGCTTGATATTCCACATAGAAAAGAGCGAAGCCACATACTCCGCCGCCAGTTGAAAGCCTCGAGTGGCTGTTTCCCGGCCCTCAAGAAGGTCTGAAGCGAGATAGGTCAGCATGGCTAAAGAATCCTTAGCCGTAATACTTTCCAGACCGACCTTCATCTTCGCCGGAGCCTCAGCCACCTTTTCCACCAGGACTAAATTCTTCAGAATGTCCTCAGGCTTGGCCTGCGCTTGACCTGTTTGCTGGGGGGAGGCCGCCCCGAAGAAAACCATCAGTAGCCCGAGGGCTAACCAGCCAAAAAATTTCCTCATCTTCTCCTCCTTTTTTATTTTTTTTCATTCTTTTATTATTTCCTTCATTCTATGCGCTTCTTCCTTCATTCTATGCGCTTCTTATTATTGTTTTTATTTTTTTTTAAACTTTTTTGAACATCCCAGGCCTGCCAGCGCGTTCGGAGCCGGGCAAGCTCGCGACCATTCTGCCCATGAACAATCTGATGCCAGAATTCCTTTTCCTCCGGGCGCGGCCGGAAAACCCGGGAAAGAACCGTGTGACCATAAAGGGCCTCAGCCTTATAGCTCACCTCGATTTCCACCGGTTGTTCCTTCCAGAGAATCTCAGGTGGCATGGCCTCTAAAGCCCATTGGACATAAACCACATTATTGACATGGCGGTTAAGGTCAAGATGATTCATTTCCACCGGAAATTCCACTTCCCTTTCCGCCGAAGGCAAAAGCGGCAGGGGCTCGAAATTATCTTCCAGAGCCCGCCTGGATAAAATAATTTTTTCTTTATAAAGGAAATCTACAGGAACCGGCTGCTTGCTCTTAAGATCAACTATCATCCAGGAGCTCGTAGCGGCCAGAATTTTCTCCCCGCTCTCATCATAGGCCTCATAATCACGGAGAGCATAAAACTCGCTCCGGCCAGAAGGCCAGGTATGAATTTCTATCGTTTCTCCGAACGAGGGATATCGCTCGATTTTAAGATGGTAGCGCGAAAGAACCCAGGTTAACCCCAGGCGGAAAAGGGCCTCAACAGAAAAGCCAAACTCGAGAGCCTGGGCTCCGGCCACATCCTGAAGATAGTTGAGAAGAGAGCTGAGCCGGGCCTGGCCTCTGAAATCGATTTCATAGGTGTGAATTCTGTATCTGCCTTGATAAATCAGCTCTTCAGTCATGACAGAAAAAAGGAAAAGCAATTATACCAAAATCGGACCAAAAATTTTCAAATCTAATTTTTTCTGAACAACTCATTTGAAATTTTAGAAAAAATTTTTGCCCTAATTTCAAAATAAATTAAATAGAATTAGGAAAAATTTTTCTCGCCTGAATTGGACCCTGGCCTTCCCTCTGGCCCTTTTCCCTTTTTAAAATTCCCTTCCATCAATGATAAAATCATTTTTCCGAAAAATTTTATCTGGCCATAAAAAATCAATTTAAAAAAAAGAAGGGCCAGGAAAGGAGAAAAAAATGGGAGATAAAAACTGGGGATTGAATTTGCGGGTTCTAATCTGGTTTTCTCTTGCCTTTTGCCTTTTAAGCCTTACGTTAAAAGGTAAGGAAATTTCCCGGCCTTTCAGCCTTCCTGATATCTTCAGCCCGGAAAAAACAATTCTCGATACTGATGGCGATGGTCTGGCCGACAGGCTCAATCTTACCCTCATCCTCCCTGACTCTCCCCATCCTCTGGAGGTCGCTGCAGCGGCCGAAATAGCTGCCAGGCTGAGCTTTGAAAGCCTTGTGTCTCGTTTTGACCTCGTGCGACAGGAAAGAGAAATCAGCGACTGGTCAAAAATAGATTATTTCATTCTCATCGGTGACAATTTCCGTTTCTGGCGCGAAAAGCTCTTTAAGGCCATGGTCCCGGCTCCTTTAAACCGGGATCAGGGGATGATCAGGGTCATCTCCCTGGCCGGGCGATGGGGCCTGCACCTTCGTGGAGGGAGTCCCGAGGCCTTGCTTCTTACAGCCAGAGCCTTTTTCCATCGTTTTCCCTATCTCTGGGATATCTATGGACCTGAAACCGGTGAAACCTATGAAAAGGTCGAAAAGGCCATAGCTGATTTCACCCAGAGCATTTCCGGCCGGGCGATTCAGGTAGCTCTGAAGGAAATTCTTTACGCCTGGCCCAAAATCGAACCTCCCTATAGCTCCCTCCAGAGGCTTCGCTATGACCGGGGTGAAATCAAGGAAATGGTCATAGAAATGGGTTCTCTTTCCGCTGAAGAAAGTCTGAAAATCATGGCCGCTCTGCAGTCTCTAAAGGAAGACCATCGCCGGGGAAAAAGAACTGACCTTCTTTCCTTTGCCGGTTGTTCCCGGCTGACCTTCATCTTTGATCAGCAGAAAGAAAAATCAATTTCCCTTGAACGCGTGGGCTTACCCCGAAGGCTTTTGACTCCAGGTTTTCGCAGCCCCTCGCCGCGGGGTGGCCCTTCGAAAGATTTTGATCTGCTGGACCTTTTCACTTTGCGTGGCCTTTATAGCGACAGCAATGGCGACAATATCCCTGATAGCCTTGAAGGCCTGATAGTTATTCCCCCGGATAAAATAATTCCAGGCCTGCCCCAGCTGGGCATAAGAATCGCTATGGAAAGTGCGGGCCTGGCCTTTCCTATTTTTTATTCAGCTGAACAGATTGAAGATACCAGGGCCCTTCAGGCACCCATTCTTATCGGCGAAAGCTCTTTAACGGAGGAATTAAAAAAGGCGGGTAAATGGAAACCGCCCTCCCTTGAGCCCGGTCAGGGTAAAATTCTGCTCGTGCCTCAGGCTTTTCCGCGAACCAGTGCTGTCGTCATTCTGGCGGCCGATAATGAAGGCCTGGAAAAAACCCTGCGCTATCTCAGTCAGACCTTCCCTTATTTAGAAAATTATGGGCCCGGGGAGACTAGCTGGAAGGAGGTCCGGCAGGAACTTGAAGATTTGCTTAAGGGCGAAAAGGGAGCAGCTGAAGCCTTTTTTTATTCTGAATTCGAAAAAATTTTCAAAGAACTCAAAACCCGGGAAATTGAAGAAATTAAAATTGAACTTACCCTACCCCGGCCCAACAGCGCTTTCAGGGATGATTTAAAGACGAGGCTGAACTCGCTCTTTCCCCGGGCCAGAGCCGAGGTCAAAATGGACGGTCTCAGGGAAAGCCAGGTAATCTTCGAGAAAGAAAAGGAATTTCCCTGGGAAGGCGAGACGGCTCTGCGCCTGCTTGAAGAAAAATTAAAGGAACTTCCCGCTGGAATAAAGGAATTGCGAATTTCCCTGGCCCTGAGCGAAAGCCCGGAAAAAAGAAAGCAGATTAAAGAAAAGATCAAAGCCAGGTTTCAGAACGCCTCTTTTCCCGCTGAGGTAAAAGTTCTGAGTTCTTATAAGGCCGGGTTTTTCTGGCTGGTCGAAGAGGTGGCGCCAGAGCTCAAGGGTCAGAACCTCAGCCGTCTGGTCATCAAAGTGGCCAGAGAAAAGGATGATTGGACGAAACCAAAGAGATTTTATGCTGATCCCCATCGTTGGCTTCAGGAGCTTTATCCGGTGGATGAAATTTTGGCCCGCGAGCTTTCTTTGCCTCTGGAAAAAATTGAGTTTGAACTTAAAGATGACGATGAACCTATCTATGAAGTCCTGGCCTACGATTCTTCTCATCGGCTGATCCTGACCGCAGGCTTCAGTCCGCTGCGGAAAAAAATTACTTACTGGCCGGTTTTGCCTGAATGGGGTGAAGTGACCATTACTCCTTCGTGGCTGAGGCTGGAAAGTGAGGGCAGGGTTCTGGCAGAAGTCCTTCTTCCCGGTGACCTTGAAAATTTCTGGACTTTTTATCATCAGGAAATAATTCCAGCGCTCCATCAGCATATTATGAAAAAAACCGGCCAGCAGCCCACATCCTCGAAACAGCCCTATTTTAAACAGCTGGCCGTAGAGCTCGAGGCTTCGGAACCGGATTTCAGGCTGAATCTGGATGAAGAAATGATTAGCAGCCTCGAGGCCATCCACGACGAAATCTATTTTGATACCCTCGATTATCTGCGGGGAATAACTGAAATAGAAATGGAAGAAAGAGATGAAGTCACCGATACTTCGCGGCTTTCGGCTCCAGGCAATGTTCTTCCCATCATCCATCCTTCGAGGGAAGGTCAGCCGACCCGGGTCAGGGTGAAGCTCGAGGACTGGAAAGCGACCACACCCGCAGCGGTCATTAGCTGGAAAGAAAAGGGCCATCTGGAAAGTTCCAGCCGGCGTCTGAATTTCCAGCGGCTTCGACCGAAATCGCTTCGACTCATGGCTTTAACCTGGGATAGCCGGTCAAATCTTCTTGAGGATGGGCTCTTTGAGGCCGAAATGGAAAATGAAAAAGATTATCTTGGCCTTCTCCAGATTCTTGATCACCTCCCTCTTCTTGAGAAAAAAGGTCTTGTTGCTGATGGTCTGGCCTTTCCTGGCCTCAGGCAGATTACTCTAAGGATTAAATATAAAGACCTCAGCCGCGAGATCGCCCTGGCTGTCAGGACTAAAAAAGAGGCTGTGCTGACAGAAAAAGAAAAAAAAGGGACCATACCCACGGTTCCCGTTGAAATAATTTCGCCGGAAAAATGTCTGGAGCTGGTTAAGGGATTAACCGGAAGCGGTAGGCTGCGGGGCTATATTGCTGGTCGCTCCTATGAAGGTCGTGAGGTTCCGGTCATGGAAGCCCTGCTGCCAGCTGCAACCTATTTTTCCCTGCCCCGGCTGATTACTTTCAAGCCAACCCTTTTTGCCTCGGGTCGTCAGCATGCCAATGAGGTTTCAGCGACGACCTACCTTTTAAAGCTGGCCGAAAAAATAATCAAGGAAGAAGCGTGGCGCTCCTATCTTAAAAAAGTAAATCTTATCCTTCTTCCCATGGAAAATCCTGATGGAGCCGCTCTGGCCTACGAATTACAGAAACTGACCCCTCATCACAGTCTCCATGCCGGCCGCTACAGCTCCCTGGGTGTTGACATTGGTTCTCTTGTTGGTCGCGAAAATCCCATCCTGCCTGAGGCCAGGGTAAGAAGGGAAATTCAGGAGCGCTGGCGGCCTGATATTTATCTTAATCTCCATGGCTATCCTTCCCACGAGTGGGTTCAGCCCTTCTCCGGCTATGTCCCCTATCTTTTCCGGGATTACTGGATACCCAAGGGGTGGTTTGCCTTTTATCGCGGATTTCGTCTTCCCGTTTTCGAACCCTGGACTCAAGCCAGCCAGGAACTTCAAAAATTTATCATCGAAGAAATGAAAAATTTGCCTGGCTTCTCTGAATCAAGTCAGAAATTTTATGAACGCTATTTCCGCTGGGCAACCCGCTGGGCGCCTCATGCTGCCGAGTTAGAACTTTATGAGGGCGTTAATCTCTACGCTAAAAGACGGTCGTCCCAGGAAACTAAGCTTACACCGCGAAGCCAGATAACTTATGTCGAAGAAACGCCTGAATTAATGGATGAGACAGCTCGAGACCGCTGGCTCGGCCTTCTCTGTGAGCATGGCCTGGCCTATCTTCGGGCTCACCTGAAATTTCTCAGTACTAAAGAGAGCGATATTTGCCGGATTGAGGAGGAAATTCAGGAAAGGATTCGCCTGCAGTGGCTGCGGCGTCGTCCGGTTAAATAAAACATCTTGTTTGATTTTAATTTTGAATTGAGGGAGGGAACCGATTCTGAATTGTGATAATTTTTAAAAAAATAACACGGATTAAATCTTTCCATCAGGATTACCAGGTTGCCAGTAATGAATTGATCTTTTCCAGGGCAGAAGCCAGACTTTCAGGTTGCACCGCATAACCCAATCGGAAATGATTCTCAGCCTCAAAGAAGCTTCCAGGGACAACGCTTATCTCTGCCTTCTCTTTAAGAAAACGGCTGAACTCGTCTCCGCTGCGACCATCTTTAAGCCTGGGAAAACAGACAACGCCGCCATCCGGTTCCACCCAGCTGAGCCTTTCCTGCCGGGCCATAAAAAGCCGGAGCAATTTTCGATTTTCTTCAATCCAGGATCGGTTTTTCTCTCTCAGCCTATCTAAATAAGGGAAAATAAGAGAAGCGAGACGCTCGCTAATAAAGGCGCCTTCAACCACGAGGTAATCGGTGAGAGACCGTAGCGATGGGGCCACCTCCTTTGGCGCCAGGATCCAGCCACAGCGCAGTCCACCGAGACCATAAACCTTGGTTAAAGAGGAAGCGACCATGACCCGATCACTCAGGCCAAAACAGGTCTGGGCAGCTTCTTGATTCATGAATTCGAGATAAATTTCATCAACGAAAAGATAGGCGCCAAACCGCTCCGCTTCTCTGGCCAGCATTTCCATCTTTTCCCGGCTCAGCCATACCCCGCTCGGATTGTGGAGATTGGTTATTATCACCAGTTTAGCTCCCCGGCCAAGGAGGCGGCGAAGATCGTCAGGGTCAATTTCAAATCTATTTTCGAAGCGACGTTCGAGACGCAGGATTTCGGCTTTAAAAAAGCCGGGAACAGCCAGAAGGGGCTCATAGGCTGGCTTCTCGACAATAACCTTATCGCCCGGTTCAATAAGAGCAGCGCCAATGATGAAGATGGCCTGAGAGGCTCCCTGGGTAAGGACGACATTTTGTGGCTCCACGCCATAGCGTTCAGCAATCGCTTCCAGAAGGGGAGGATAACCATAGGGATTACGACCGCTGATTTCCAGGTCCGTCAGCTCCAGGGTCAGGGGAAGATTCCTCAGGCTCAGATCAGGGACACCGCTGCGGCTCAGATTTATTCTGGCCTGACTCTGCAATTTAGCCCATTCCAGATAAGCTATTGGCCTGACCGCCATTTCTAACCTCCTCTTGAACTCTTTTTCTTGATAACCAGAAAAGGGGAAGGCCAGAAAGAATGATGGCCGTTCCCATTAATGATTTCAAAGGGCTGAAGATAAAGACATTAATGACGACGGCAAAAGATATGAAAGCAAAAATCAGAGGCACCCAGGGAAAGCCCCAGACTCGGTAAACTCCAGTTTGGGCCGGAAGTTTCTTCCTGAGTTTGATCAGGGCTAAAGCCGTCAGCCCAAAAAAGATCCAGTCTCCGAAGGTCACATATTGCAGGAGCTGGCTATAAGTATTGGAAAAAAGAAGAAGGGATGCCCAGGCCGATTGAAGAAAAATTGATAGATGAGGCGTTTGGAAGCGGGGATGAAGCCGGGCGGCCAGAGGCAGAAAAGCACCTTCCCTGGCCATGGCCTGGTAAACTCTTGGTCCGGTCAGAATAAAAACGTTGGTGATGCCGAAAGTAGAAATCACGATAGCTAATGAAATGAGGCGGGAATACTTTTGACCTAATAAAGCTTCCACCGCGTCAGCGGCCACCTGATTCGAAGAGCAAAGCTTATCAAAGGGAAGTGAAGTAAGATAAAACCAGTTGGTTAAGACATAAACAGCTACCACAATCGAGACGCCCAGAATAATGGCCAGAGGCAGAAGACGACGCGGATTTATAACTTCGCCCGCCACAAAATTGAGATTCTGCCAGCCTCCATAGGAAAAGAGAGCTGGCATCAAAGCCAGGCCAAGGGCGCTTAAAAAAGAAAAATTAATTCTCTCGGGGAAAAGAGGCCCAAAAGAAACATAGCCCGAAGATGAAAAAAGTGAATTATAAATTCCAAGAAAAATAAGAAAAAATAAAGCGAGCAACTTGAGCGCGGTAAAGACATTTTGAACCAGGCTGCCAGGTCTTATGCCAAAAAAATTAACAACAGAAAGAAACCAGATGATAATTGCCGCCATAAAGATGGTCGCTTTTTCGGGAAAGGCTAGAAGCGAGCGGAGGAAACGAGCACAGGTCACGGCCACAGCGGCGATGGCCCCGCTCTGAATGGTCGTAAAAAGAGTCCAGCCAAAGAGAAAGCCCAGCCAGGGAGTGAAAGCCACTTTAAGATAAAGATATTGACCACCAGAATGAACAAAAAGGGAGCCCAATTCGGCAAAACATAAGCCGCCAAGAAAGGCAATTACTCCCGCCAGAATCCAGACAAAAAGAAGCTGGCCGGAATTCTGCAGAAAACGGGCGCTTTCAGCTGGATTGATGAAAATGCCAGCCCCAATTATGGCTCCGCTGACAATCATCGTCGCGTCAAAGAGCGAAAGCCTCCGTTCAGGCTCCTGCCTTTCAGGCTGAATCATTTTCTCTGGCAAGCTTTCCCTCTTCTCAAATGATTTAAGAAGCGACATTTTAATTTCACCATTAAATAAAAGTCAAAAGGTGTTTTTCTTTTGAATTTAAAATATAATAGTATCGGCTAAAGAAATTTTTGATTTCAGAAAAAAAAGGAAAAAAGAAGGAGGAAAAAAATTTTATATGGGTTGAGGAGAAATTTTGAAAAAGAATTTAGCTATGAATTTATAAATGGCTGAATTTAAAATGGCAGAAATTAAAATCAAGGAGAGAAAATGATAACCGTTCTAACTAAAGTGAGACGCATTTTAAGAAAAAATGTTTGTGTCCCCATTTTGGTGGGAATGGCTGTGGGGCTTCTGGCTCAGACAACCGACGAAATTAGGGCCAGATGGATTGAAGCTCAGGGCGGCAAAGCTTTGGCTACCATCAAAGATACCACCATTACAGGCACTATTGAATTTGTCCAAATGGGTATCAATGCCAATTTTACTCTATACCAGAAGGAACCAAACAAAATGAGAATCGAGGTGGAAGTTATGGGCGTCAACATTACTCAGGTTTTTGATGGCGAGAAGGCCTGGTTCACCAATCCTCAAACCGGCACCATCGAAGAAATGCCCGAAACCCAGGCCCGCGAATTTGCCCGTCAGGCCCTGGGCAACGATTCCCTTTTCCATCCGGAAAAATATGGCATCAGCTATGCCTTCAAGGGGAAAGAAAAAATCAATGAAAAGGAATATTTACTCCTAGAGCAGACTTTTAGCGATGGCACCGTCGTCACCATTTATCTTGATCCCACAACCTATTTGTCCGTCAAGACAAAAGGAAAAACCATTAGCTCGCTGACCGGGCTGCCGGTCGAAGCTGAAACCCTCCATGCTGATTACCGCAAGGTTGATGGAACCCTTGTCCCCTTCCAGTTAACCACCTATTATGATGGTCAGGAATTTCAGCGGATGACCCTCGAACGGGTGGTTTATAATACCGGTCTTGATGATGCTCTTTTTGTGCTGAAAAAATAGCTTTTCACAGCTCCGCTTCTTTCAGCACAGTGTAGGCTAATTTAAGAGCCCGCAGAGCTTCTTCACCTGAAACCTTGCTCATTCTGCCTTCCTGAATGGAGGTCAGAAAATTCTGTAATTCCTTTTTGAGGGGCTCTTCTTTCTGTATGCGGAGAGTCCGGATATCGGTCTGACGGCCATCCAGAGGAAAAACCTTGACTTCCTGGTCAATATAATCAATGGAATAATAAACCGTGGGCTCAAAAATCCGCAGCTTCCTTACCTTCCCCTGATGCACCCGGCTGGCCGTCAGGCTGGCCACACAACCCGATTTAAACTCAATGCGAGCATTGGCAATATCAATTTTTTCCGAAAGCACATGGATGCCCGAGGAGCGCACCGATTTCACCTCATCTTTAATCAGAGCCAGGATAATATCGAGGTCATGAATCATTAAATCGAGGACCACATCAATATCGAGAGAGCGGGCCGAAAAGGAACCAAGCCGCTGAACCTCAATGAAGCGCGGCTCGGAAATCATGTTTTCGACAGCTTCCACGGCCGGGTTAAAGCGTTCGAGATGCCCCACCTGAAGAATAAGGCCTTTAGCCCGGGCTGTTTCCACAAGTTTTTCCCCCTGTTCGACCGTCTCTGTAATGGGCTTTTCCACCAGAACGTGTTTTCCGGCCTCAAGCAGATTCATGGCTATGGGAAAATGTTCGGAAGTGGGGGTAGCCACAATGGCCGCATCAATTTCATCCAGCATGTCTTCATAATTTTGATAATAGGGAACGCCGTGGCGGTTACCGATTTCCAGAGCCTTCCTGAATTCAATATCAGCCACTCCTTTGAGTTCAGCCTGCTCCAGGTAAGAGAGAATACGGGCATGCTGGGTGCCAAGATAACCCACACCGATAATACCCACTCTAACCCTTTCCATGGCCAGACCTCACCTCTCTCCTTCTCTTCTTCTGGCCACAATGGCCAGCCCGGCTTCCTCGGCCAAGGCCAAGGCTTTCTCCTGTTCAAAGAAGGCCACTTTTCCGGCCTCAATACCCAGACAAGAGGCCTTAGCCTCAAGAAGCGAGCGAACTGTGGCCAGGCCGACAGCGGGCACATCCACGAACAGCGATTGACGCGTCCGGCCAACCTTGGCCACAACCATTCCCTCGCCCGCCAGCTTGCCGGCCCTCCTTATCATTTTATCCGTTCCCTCAAGGGCTTCAACCGAAACAATAACTCCTTTTTTTACCGCCACTACCTGGCCAATTTCAAGATCAGCCATTTTCAGGGCCAGGTCAAAGGCAAGGTCAAGGTCCCTCAGAGCTTCAGGCGAAGGCTGATGCCTGGTAAGATAACCAGGCTGGCAGAAAAAGGGTTCAAGAAAAGGAGACGGATCCAGCACCTCTATCCCCTGCTCTTTCAGGAAATTTATCAAAATTTCGATAACCACAGAAGCTGTAGCCGGCCCTTTCTCTGGCCAGAGCTTCCAGGCTAAGGAATCGAAACTTTGATTCCTTAAAAGCCAGAGAGGATCAACCTTTCCCGCCAGAAAAACCTTATCTATTTCATTTTCCTTAACAAATTGAAGAAAGCGAGCCATTTCACCCGGCCAGATTTGAAGAAATTGAGAACTCAGGGAAAGAAGCCGCGACTCCACTTTCTTTTCGACGGAAATGACATAAATCTCCTTGCCCTGAGCCTTCAGGCTTCGAGCTAAAAGAAAAGGGAAAAGGCCGGAACCAGCAATTATTCCAATTCTATTTCCCACGCCTCAGCCACCTTCTTGATTATACCTCTCTTCGACGAAGCGATAAAATTAAGCATTTCTTCCCGATCCGGAGAAGGTTCAATGGTCTCTCTGATTTTTTCCAGGGCCTGGCTGGTATTCAAATCGGAAAAATAAAGGATTTTAATCATTTCTTTTATCTGCTGGATTCGCTCTGCGGAGAAACCGTGTCGGCGAAGACCGATAGTATTGATACCGTAAAATTTAGCTGGCCTCATACCAGCAAAGCGGCAGAAGGGAGGTACATCCTGCGTAATAACCGAAAAGCCGCCAATAAAAGCATATTTACCGATGCGGCAAAATTGATGGACTCCGGTGAAAGCCCCCACTGTAGCCCAATCATCAACCTCAACATGACCCCCCAGGGTCGCGCCATTAATGAAAATGGTTTTGTTGCCAATCTGGCAATCATGGGCGATATGGCTGTAGGCCATAAAATAATTGTCATGGCCAATGCGGGTTACACCCCCTCCCTTAACCGTTCCCCGATGAACGGTAACGAATTCCCGGAAAATGTTGTTGTTGCCAATAATCACCCGGGTGGGCTCATTTCTGTAGGTGATATCCTGGGGTTCAGTTCCAATGACGGAATAGGGAGAAAAAAGACAGTTCTGGCCAATTTCAGTCAGGCCGAGGATGACCACATGGGTTTCAAGTTTGGTGCCGCGTCCAATTCTGACCCCTTCACCGATGACACAGTAAGGACCAATAAAAACCCCTGGTTCAATCTCAGCTCTGCGATCAACGGTGGCTGTGGGGTGAATGAAAGCCTCTTCAGAGCTCATTTAATTCTTTAGCCTCTAAGATGGCCGCCAGAATTTCAGCCTCAGCGGCAACCTCATCGCCGACCATAGCCTTCGCCCTTAACTCGCAGAAACGCTCGCGCATCCTGACAATCTCTGCTTCCAGACGAAGGGTATCTCCAGGAACGACAGGTCGGCGGAAACGGGCCCGGTCAACCCCTCTTAAAAGAACAAATTTTTCGCCGGGGTTGTCGATGGAATGATAAAGAAGAATGCCGCCACATTGAGCCATGGCTTCAATAATTAAAACCCCGGGCATAATTTTCTTTTCCGGAAAATGCCCCTGAAAGAAAGGTTCATTGACGGTTACATTCTTAATCCCCGCAATCGCTTTCCCCTTCTCCAGGGAAAGAATGCGGTCAACCAGGAGAAAGGGGTAACGATGGGGAAGAAATTTCATAATATCTTCAATTTTAAACATGGGCCTGGCCCTTCAGCCTCTAAATGAGCCTTAAAACAGGCCTATTTTTTCGTCTTCAGGGCATCGTAGCGTTTAATGACTTCTTCAGTAATATCGATGGCCGGATTAACATAAACGGCGCCGCTGCGGCCCAGATCGAGGATCAAATCGAATCCTTTTTCCTTACCAATCTGCTCAATAATCGGAATCAGTTCGTTCTGAAGCCGGGAATAAAGGCGATACTGAAGCTCCTGCATATCCCTGGCCATATCTTCGGAAAGGCGGGTCCTTTCGGTTCTCTTTTTGGTCAGGTCAGAATTGAGCTGGAGCAGAGCTTCTTCGGACAGGGTCAGGCGCTGGGTATTAAGTCTCGTTTCGAGCTTGCGGATTTCCTCATCCAGCTTGGCCAGCTGATCCTGATTTTTCTTATCCTGCTCGGCCAGCTGACTTAAAACCCTCTTGCCCTCGATGGATTTCTCCAGGACATCCTGGGAGTTGACCACAGCAATCTTGGCCTGAGCCTGAGCAAAGGAAAAGCTAACGACAGCCAGCAGAAGGCTTAAAGCAATCATAAAAAAAACTTTTCTCATAATCTCATACCTCCTTTTGTCACCTGTTAGCAGGTGTTTACTTCTTATTTAAAATGTGGTGCCAATGGCAAACCGAAAGGCAAAACGCGATTCTTCTTTATAAACCGTCGGATTATTATAGGCAAAAATCAGCCTGAAGGGAACCCTCAAAGCAGGCACAAAAATTCTCGCTTCGACCCCGGTCGAGGTGTAAGTATTCTTCAGAGAAATTTTCTCCTTCAGAGCATAGGCATTGCCTCGATCATAAAAGAAAATCAGATAAAGGGGCCCACCCACAGGAATAATGTATTCAGCATTGAAAACAAGCGATTTGTCGCCGCCAATATTAGTGCCCTTTTCACTTCTCGGCCCGATGGAATAGATTTCATAACCACGAATTGACCTTTCACCTCCCAGATAGAATTTTTCCCAGAAGGGAACCTGGGAGTTTCTCAGGGGCTTAACATATTCGTAGTCGAGGTGAAGGCCGATGACATGATTGGCAAAAACTGGTTTGAAAAAGGTCCATTCCAAATGAGGCTTAATGAGATGAATTTCACCTCCCAGAAAAGAACCGGCAAATTTAATCGAAAAGAGATACATGGTGCCTCTGGTGGGGGTGAGGGGACTGTCAATCGTGGAGCGATAAATCGTCGGCGTCAGACTGCTGACTTTATAGCGGCCCCAGCCAAAAAGTCCAATATAAAAGGGGTCAAAATAATAATAAGAGCCTTCCTCGGTCGGCGGCTTAATGTCAATGAATTGAAAGCTATAATTCAGATTGGCCCGGAGATAGCCTCGAATCCGGCCACCCAGCATGAAATCAACGCCCTTGGCCTTCTGGTCATAAAGAAAGGGGATTAAAAGATAACGGTCATAGATATTAAAACCAACGGTAAAGGGCAAATCTTTAATATAGGGTTCAGTAAAACCAAAAACATAATTCTTGATACGTTTGCCATACTGAGCCGTAACCTCAACCGTTTCCCCTGTTCCCAGGAAATTAACGGTGGAGTAACTCAGGGCGACAAAAGTTCCCTCATAGCCGCTGTAGCCAGCTGTAAATTGAATATTGTTACGCTGCAGCTCTCTCACATTAATGGTGGCGTTTATCTGGGTAGGATTTTCCGGGTCAGGCTTGACATCGGGATCCTTCTCGAGATCAACCAGACCAAGCTGCTTTATTCTGAGCAGACTATCCTTGAACAGGGCCAGGCGGAAGGGATCGCCCTCCCGAATCAGCATTTCCCGGCGAAGAACCTTATCCTTGGTAAAGGTATTACCCCGAAATTCAAGCCGCTTAAGAAAGGCCAGCTCGCCTTCATGAATGGAAAAGGTTAAATTGACCACCTTGTTTTTTGGATCCAGGGTTTCCACCGGAATAATCTGGGCATAAAGGAAACCACCATCGCGATAAACTTCACCCATCTTTTCAATCGTCTTTTCCCTGAGCTTACTGTTATAGGCTTCACCCGGCTTGAGCTTGACCAGGCTTTCCAGATAACTTGTTCTGATAACCTTATTGCCCTCAATTTTAATGTCACCCACGACATAGCGATAACCGGCCTGAACCGGAAAAATAATCCGCATCATCTTCTGTTTTTTCAGGAAAACTGTTCTCCTTTCAATCTCTTCAAGGCGAGGTTCACCTACCGAAGCTTCCATATAGCCATATTCCTGCAATCGCTTGCGTATATTTTCAGCCTCCTCGCTCAGCTTATTTTCTTTATAGACATCACGTCCGGCGGCCCAGGTAAAGAAACTGTGTTTCTGATTGCTCTTCATGGCTTCCTGGAGGAGACTCGGCGGAAGTTTCGGCTGGCCGGTAAAGACCACTTCCGCAATTCTCAGCTTGGGCCCTTCATCAATCTTAAAAAGGAGCTCAATCTCATTCTTGCCCTTTTTCTCGGTTTCCACCTCAACTCGAGCTGCCTGAAGTCCCTTTTCGGCCAGCAAATCAAGGATGGTTTTCTGTATTTTTTTTATCTTGTAAGGATTATAATAGGAATAAGGCAGGAGATAGGCGTCCTTTTCCTTTAATTTATTAGTAATATCGTCCTGCTTAACTCTCTTACCAGTTTTATAGGTAATGTTCCGGATAACCGGATTTTCTTCAACAAAAATACGAACAATCTTACCCCTTTCCCCATCATCCGCCTCAATCCTGAGATTGCTGAAAAAGCCGGTGCCCCAGAGAATCCGGAAATCTTTGCGCAGGGCCTCCTCGTTATAATATCCACCCTCCCTTGATGATAGATAGTAGAGGATTGTCTCCCTGGTGACCCGCTCGTTGCCAACAATATCAATTCTTTCAATTAATTCCTGGGCCTGGAGAAAGGAAGCAAGAAGGAAAAATGCCAGAAAAAAACTCGTTTTCTTCATCAATTTTTCCTTATAGCATAATCAGCCCTCTTTTTCAAAAGAAGGCTCAAAGCCTCTCCTTTCTTCCGACCTCAGTTTTTTGCTCATTTGGACCTATTTCTTAACCAGTTTCTCTTACTAATCAGACTCTTTTCAGGTCTTGGCTCCTTAAGTCTTCCTCAGTCTGGCTCAGAACCCATTAAGATAAACTATCTCGACCCTCAACTGGTTTCAGGCGTCCGGCCTCAAGTCTGAAAATCCGCTGGCAGAAGCGAGCTACTCTCTCATTATGAGTGACAACGATTGAAGTCAACCCCTTTTTCTCATGAAGGTCAGTGAGAAGCTCCATTATTTTCTCGCCAGTTCCCCAGTCCAGATTACCCGTGGGTTCATCGGCCAGAAGGAGTCTCGGTTCGGCGATGAGGGCCCGGGCGATAGCCACGCGCTGCTGTTCGCCCCCGGAAAGAAGGCCGGGATAAACCCTGGCTTTTCTTTCCAGGCCAACTTCAACCAGAAGTTCCTGGGCTCTTTCCAGAGCTTTCTTTCTGGGCCAGCCAGCAATGAGAAGCGGCAGACTCAAATTTTCGAGCACCGTAAATTCAGGCAGGAGATGAAAAAATTGAAAGACAAAGCCGATTTTTTCATTCCTGATTCTGGCCAGCTCCTGCGGCGCCTGACTGAAGACATCTTCATTTTCAAAATACACCTTGCCCGAAGTTGGCCGGTCAAGGGTTCCGATGATATTAAGCAGTGTGGTCTTACCTACCCCTGAGGCTCCCATGATGGCCACAAAATCCCCTTTTTCCAGCTCAAAATCAAGGCCATCGAGAACTTTAAGTTCCCCATCAGGCAGGGGGTAGATTTTGACAAGCTTTTGAACCATAAGAATTTTTTCTTTTAAATTATTCATAGCGCAAAGCGACAACCGGATCGACTCGCGAAGCTCTGCGGGCTGGAAAAAGGGGCGCCAGAAAGGTTATGAGGAGGCTGACGCCAACAATTATCAGAAAGTCAATTGTCCGCAGACGAAAGGGAACAAAGGCAATTTGATAAATATCAGGAGGAACCTTGATGAGCTGGAAAGTATTGGCCAGCCAGCACCAGACCAGCCCTAAGAGACAGCCAAGGGCTGTGCCAGTAAGGCCAATCATAGCCCCCTGGAAAAAGAAGATTTTCCGGATGCTCCGGGCAGTGGCCCCCAGGGCCATGAGAACGCCTATATCTCTGGTCTTTTCCATAACCATGAGAATTAAGGTGGCAATAATGTTCAGAGCAGCGACGAAAACAATCAGGGCAATTGTTAAAAATAAAAGCGTTTTCTCCAGCTTAAGGGCTGAAAAGAGGGAACGATTGAGTTCCATCCAGGTAGTGGGATAAAGATGAGGAGGAAGAATTTCCCTCATCTTGTGGGCTAACCTGGGGGCAGTAAAAATTTTTTTGATTCTAACCTGAAGCATGGAAACCCGTCCCTCCCGGTTGAGCAATTTCTGGGCCATTTTCAGGGGAAGGAGGGCTGAGGTGGAATCAAATTCATAAAGGCCAGAGGAGAAAATACCGGCGATAGTGAGGTGCCTGCTGCGGGGGATGGGGCCGAGGGGAGAAAGACGGGAAGAAGGGAAAAGGAGGGTAACGGCATCACCCACATTGACCCCGAGATTGGCCGCCAGATTTTTCCCCAGAAGAAGGCCAGCTTCACCTTCTCCTGGCAATCGGCCTGATTCAAGCTTTCTGAGCCAGGGAGCAAAATCCCTCTCCTTAACCAGGTCCAGACCGCGAAGCACGGCCCCGGAACTTCCCAGAAGACCTGTTAAGAGCACCTGCTCATGAAGAAGGGGAGTTACGGCCACTACGCCCTCCAGGGAAGCTAATTCTCGGGCTATCTGCTCATAATTACTTATACCTTCCCCGCTTAAATCAGAAATCATGATATGGGAGGTGGCCCCGAGAATTTTATCCTGAACATCTTCCTGGAAGCCAGTGATGAGACTGATAGCTATAATTAACGCCATGACCCCGATGGTTACGCCGAGAATGGAAATCAGCGTAATAACTGAAATAAAGGCCTGTTTGCGCGGAGCAACCAGATAGCGACTGGAAATAAAAAGTTCATAGGTCATGGAGACGCTGCCTTTATTTGGGTCTTAAAAGAGGAAAGAGAATTACTTCCCGGATGGAGCGGCGATTGGCAAAAAGCATGGTCAGCCGGTCAATGCCGATGCCTTCACCGCCTGTAGGGGGCAGACCATATTCCAGGGCCTGGATATAATCCAGATCCAGCCAGTGGGCTTCCTCATCTCCCCTTTTTCTGGCTTCAGCCTGCTGTTCAAAACGGGCCCTTTGATCAACCGGGTCATTGAGCTCGGTAAAGGCATTGGCTATCTCCATACCAGCCATAATCAGCTCAAAGCGCTCGGCTTCCTCAGGATTATCCCTTGAGGCCTTGGCCAGAGGAGAAATTTCCCGGGGTGGATTTAAAACAAAGGTTGGCTGAACAAGATGAGGTTTGACACATTTATCAAAAATGATATCCAGGGCTTTGCCGTAAGTCAGGCCCTCCTTTTCGGGCGAAAAATTTTTGGCTACGGCAATTACTTCCTGGGGCTGGTCAAAGCGGGCCGGGCTGAGGCCGCTATATTGAAGAAGAGCCTCCCGGAACTTTATCCGGGCAAAGGGCCTTTCAAGAGATATGATTTCATCGCCATACTTTAATTCCCTTCGACCGAGGAGATTATCGGCGAGATAAACCAGAAGTTCCTCGGTCAATTCCATCAGGTCATAATAGTCACTGTAGGCCTCATAGAACTCAAGCATGGTAAATTCCGGATTATGTTCAGAAGAAATCCCTTCATTGCGAAAGTTGCGGTTAATCTCATAAACCTTTTCCAGGCCGCCGACGACAAGCCTTTTCAGATAAAGCTCGGGCGCGATACGAAGATAGAGCTCAAGACCGAGGGCATTATGAAAGGTTTTAAAGGGTCGGGCCGCAGCTCCTCCGGGAATGGGGTGCATCATCGGTGTTTCAACTTCAATATAACCTCGATCATCAAAGAATTTCCGGATAAGAGCTATCAGCCGGCTTCTCAGAAAAAAAATCTGAGCGACCTCAGCATTCATTATCAGGTCAAGATAGCGGCGACGGTAGCGGAGTTCGACATCCTGCAGACCATGCCATTTTTCCGGCAGAGGATGGAAGCATTTTGCCAGGAGCAGGAATTTTTCTACCAGCACGGTCAGCTCACCGGTCTTTGTCCGGAAAAGGCTTCCTTCGAGGCCCACCAGATCGCCAATATCAAAAAGATCAAAGAGCTCGTAAGATTCAGGCCCAACCACATCTTCCCGGATATAGGCCTGAAGTCTGGCCTGACTGTTGGCTATATGAAAAAAGGTGGCCCGGCCCATGCGCCGTATGGTCATGATTCGGCCTGGCACCCTGACCCTGATGTTCTCAGCTTCCAACTCCTCCCTGGATTTTGACCCGAATTGGGCCACAATTTCGTGAACGGAATGGGTTTTTGAAAATTTATAGGGGAAAAGGTCAACACCTCGGGCTCTCAGCTGAGCCACCTTCTCCTGCCGCACCTTTTCCTGATCGCTCCATTTTTCTTTCACTTCATCCATTTCTGGCCTCTTTTCTTCGTTTAAGAATTAAATTTAAAGAAAATTTTATTTTATATTTTTTCGCCTTATCTTCCATTTATTCTATTTTATCCCGGTTTTCCTTCTATTTTTTCTGGTTTTCTTTTTCTTCCTTCTTTTTATTCAGGCTCTCATTTTTATCTATAATGTTTTCTTTATCTTTTTCCTCCTTCTTATTTTTTTTATTTTTTCCCTCCTCTCCTTTTTCCCCTCCCCCTTCTCTTTTCTCGCTTTCCTTTTTCTTCCTGAGCGCATCCAGAAGGCCATTGACAAAATGAGCTGCTTCTTCCCCGCTGAATTTCTTGGCTATTTCAATAGCTTCGTTAATGATTATGGCCGGCTCAAGGTGGGGTTCAGCCTCAAGCTCAAAGGCCGCCAGACGCAAAATATTGCGGTCGACAAGGGCCATGCGCGCCAGGCGCCAGTTCTTTGAGACTTCCTGGATAGCCGCATCAATCCTGGCCCGCTCTCTTAGAACTCCCCGGACCAGCCATTCGCAATATTCTTTGACCTCTTCTGGCTCCTTTCTCTCTCGCCAGAAATTTTCAAGATGAGCATCAACCTCATTTTCATGAAATTCAAGCTCATAGAGAAGCTGCAGAGCACACTCCCGGGCTTTCCTTCTCCGGCCCATCGTTCACTTCTTCCTCTCCTCAGCCAAGCTGGGCTGTTCTGACTAAGTTAAGCATTTCTACCAGGGAAACAGCAGCGTCCCAGCCTTTGTTGCCGGCTTTGGTGCCAGCCCTTTCTATCGCCTGCTCAATATTATCGACGGTGAGGACACCGAAGGAGCAGGGAATCCCTTCCTCAAGGGAAACCTGGGCAATGCCCTTGGTTATCTCTGCGCTCAGAAAATCGAAATGGGGGGTATCTCCCCTGATTAAAACTCCAAGGCAAAGCAGGCCATCCACCTTTTTCGATCTGGCCAGTTTTTTGGCCAGAAAGGGAATTTCAAAGGAGCCGGGAACCCGATAAATGGTCAGATCTCCTTCCTCCGCTCCGAGCCGGCGTAGCGCATCCAGAGCGCCTTCCAGGAGGCGGGAGGAAATAAAATCGTTGAATCGACTGACAATAATACCTATCTTGAAACCTTTTGCCTGAAGCTGTCCTTCATAGATTTTCATCGCTGGCTTCTCCTATTGTCCCCGAAAACGGGGCTGTCTTTTTTCCAGGAAGGCGGCTGTCCCTTCCCGGGCATCTTCGGTCGCACAGACCTGGCCAAAAATTTCAGCTTCAATTTCCAGAGCCTCTTCCAGGGGCCGGTCAAGACCTTTATTTATGGCCTCAATAGCCAGGCCAAGGGCTAAGGGTCCATTTTTGATAATTTCTCGGGCCAGAGCCTCAGCCTCGGACAGAAGACGGTCAGCCGGCACAACCCGGTTAAGCAGACCCCAGCTCAGGGCCTCACTGGCTGAAATCATACGCCCGGAAAGAATAACCTCCAGGGCCCGGCCCTTGCCCACAAGACGCGCCAGGCGCTGCGTTCCTCCAAAGCCGGGAATAAGGCCAAGCTTGACTTCGGGCTGGCCCAGCCTGGCTGTTTCTGTCCCCACACGCAAATGGCAGGCCATGGCCAGCTCCGCACCTCCTCCCAGGGCATAACCATTGATGGCCGCAATGACGGGTTTGGGATAATTTTCAATGACCAGGGTCAGTTCCTGGCCCCGGCGGGCATATTCCCGGCCGGAGCTTTCATCCAGAACGGCCAGTTCGCTGATATCGGCTCCGGCGATAAAAGCTTTCTCACCAGCTCCTGTCATAATGACAGCCAGAACTTCCTCGTCCTCCCGCCAGGCTTTAAAAGCTTCCAGAAGCTCCTCTATGGTTTCCCGGTTGAGGGCATTAAGCTTCTCGGGACGGTTGACGGTTATCCAGCCCAGACCATCGGCCTTCCGGAGCATTAAATTTTTAAATTCCACCTTCCCTCCTTTCAATTAAATTTCTTTTTGATAAATTCTATATTTTTTATAAATTCTGCCGCCAATGGATTCACAGAAACGAAGGATGGGAATATTATCCTCGAGAAGCCAGCTCATCTCGCACCATTCATATCCTCTGGCCAGGGCATTCTGCTCCAGCTGCCAGTAGAGCCAGTAACTCAGGCCGGTATGCTGATATTCCCGCACCACGCCAAAAACTACCGCCCGCATACCCTTGATGCGACGGCGGTTAAATAAAAAGATTAAAATGCCCCAAGGGGTAAGCCGGCCATTCAGCTTTTTTAGAATCTCATTATAATCGGGCAGACCGAAGGCAAAACCGACAGGTCGGCCAGCCTGATCCTCGGCAAAAATCACCAGATGGGGGTCAGCAAATTGCTTCAGACGTTTGACCATATATTTCATTTCATTCTCTGTCCAGGGAACAAAACCCCAGTTGCGCGACCAGGCATCATTATAGATGAACTGAATCTTCCTCGCCTCCTCCTCCAGAGCCTTCATATTAACCAGGCGAAGCCTCAACTTCGTCTCTTCCCTGATCTTATTCACCAGAGCTTTGACCTTGGCCGCGGTCTCATGATCCCTTGTCATATAGTAAGCATAGAGGTCCTTGGCCTTAATCAGGCCGCTCTTCTCCATCAATTCAATATAATAGGGCGGATTGTAGGGCATCATGATAACCGGCGGTTTATCAAAGCCTTCGAGCAGAAAGGCACATTCATCGTTCATGGAAAGATTCATGGGACCCCGAAGGAGATTCATTCCCCTGGCCTTTCCCCATGAGGCCACTGCTTCGAGCAGCGCTCTCGCCACCTCTTCATCATTTATGCTTTCATACAGGCCGAAAAAGACCACCTTTTCCTTATGAACTTCATTGTGAAGCTCATCAATGATGGCCGCAATGCGGCCCACAATTTCCCCCTCCTTCCAGGCCAGAAAAAGCTCCATCGAAGCGTGCTCAAAAAAGGGATTTTTCTCTGGATTCAGTTTTTCTTTCATTTCCATAATTAATGGCGGCACCCAGTTGGGGTCATGGGCATAAATTTTCCAGGGAAACAAAATGAATTTCTTTAAATCCCTTTTGCTTTTAACGGGCTGGATATTAATCATCTTTTCTTCCTTTAGGTTTTAATTTTGCCTTTATTTTAACAAAAGAAAATTACATTTTCACTTTTTTCCTGAAATCGAGTCATAATTTATTTCATGGCGCGATTAAATTTAAATCAGCTCATTGGCTTTGACATATCTCTTTGAGTTTGATAAGTTTAATTGAAGTTTTTAAAAATCTTTAAAATTTTTTGGGACAATTAAAAATGAATTTAAAAAGAAAAAGCAGCTTTTATTCCCTGCCTCCGGATAAGCTTCGCTGGCGCTGTCCTCCTGAAAAAATCCCCTTTGAAAGTACCGAAGATTGCAGTCCCTGCGATGAAATCATCGGTCAGGACAGGGCCATCAAAGCCATCCAGACCGGTCTTGAGGTTAAAAGCGTTGGCTACAACATTTTTATTACTGGCATGGTTGGTACCGGCCGGACAACCGCCATCAAACAGCTGCTGGAAAAATTGCAGAAAATGGAGAAAGAAAAAGCCCTTCCTCCTGACCTTCTTTATGTCAATAATTTCAAAAATCCCGATGAGCCTATTCTCCTTCAATTTCCGGCCGGTCAGGGTCGTCTTTTCCGGCAGGCCATGACCAATTTAATCGAAATGCTTACGGCCAACATCCCGGAGCTTCTCAAAAGCCGTTATTATACTGAGCGCAAAGAGGCCATTGTGGAGGCCCAGCAGAAAAAACAGAGAGAAATCCTTGAGCGTTTTGAAGCTCAGGTGGCCGAAGAGGGTTTCTCCGTCATTCAGGTCCAGATGGGCCTGTTTGTTAAGCCTGATCTCGTGCCTCTCATTGAGGGCCGACCGGTCACCTTTACCAAGCTGGAAGCCCTGGTCCGGGAAAAGAAGTTTTCGGCCGAGGAACTGGAAAAATTGAAGAAAAAATATGAGGCTCTTTCAGCCGAGCTCGAAAAAATTTTCGAAGAGCTCCGGGAAATTGAAGAAGAAACCAGAAACCTCCTGAAAAACTGGGATGCTGAAGCCATTGCCCCCATCATCAGCGGCGCTATCAATGAGATTCGTACCCACTTCCCCTATTCCGGGGTGGAGGATTATTTAACCGAGGTAGAAAAAAGCCTCATGGCCAATCTGGATCTATTCAAAGAACAAAAAAAGGAAGAAAGGGAAAGGGAACCAGGCGATCCCTTCTTACCTTACCGGGTTAATCTTCTCGTCGATAACGCTGAACTCAAAGAACCTCCGGTAATTATTGAAACCAATCCCACCTACAGCAATCTTTTTGGTTCCATTGAAGTTAGCCTTACCCGAACCGGGCTCTGGCAGACCGATTTTACTAAAATCAAGGCCGGTTCATTTGTTAAAGCCAATGGCGGCTACCTGGTCATGAATGCCCTGGATGCGATTATCGAACCCGGAGTCTGGACAACCCTCAAAAGAAGCCTGAGGTATCAGCAGCTAGAAATTCAGAATTATCCTCCTCTTCTTCTCATTTCCACCACAAGGTTGAAGCCACAGCCTATCCCCTGCCAGGTCAAGGTGGTCATGATTGGTGATGCGCCCCTTTATGATCTGCTTTACTATCTCGATGAGGATTTTAAAAAAATTTTCAAGGTAAAGGCAGAATTTGATTCAGAAATGCTGAAAACTGATAAGGCCATAATTGATTATGCCCGTTTTATCCGCAAAATTGTTGATGAGGATAAACTCCTGCCCTTTGACCGAGAGGGTATCGCCGCCGTTATTGAATATGGTGTCCGGCTGGCCGGCCGGCAGAAAAAGATGTCGACACGCTTCCATATTCTGGCCGATGTTATTCGCGAAGCTGATTTCTGGGCCCGAAAGGAAGGCAGCCACTTCGTCACCCGCCAGCATGTGGACAAAGCCATTGAAGAAAGGTTTGAACGCATCAGTTTGATTGAGGATAAAATTCAGGAAATGATTGAAGATGGCCTGCTGCTCATTGATACCCAGGGAGAAGTTATCGGTCAGGTCAATGGTCTGGCCGTTTATCAGCTGGGCGAATTTGCCTTTGGTAAGCCCACGCGCATCACTGCCCGAACTGCAGTTGGCCGGGGCGGGGTGATTAATATTGAAAGGGAAGCCGCTCTCGGTGGAGCTGTTTATAACAAGGGCGTTCTTATTCTTTCCGGCTACCTTATGGGAAAGTATGCTCAGGATAAGCCCTTCTCTCTCACCGCCACCGTTACCTTTGAACAATCCTATACCGGAGTTGACGGCGACAGTGCCTCCTCTACCGAGGTCTACGCCATTCTTTCCTCCCTGGCCAAACTCCCCCTTCGTCAGGACATTGCTGTTACCGGCTCCCTTAATCAGAAAGGCGAAATCCAGCCCATTGGTGGCGTCAATGAGAAGATTGAAGGTTTCTTCGATGTCTGCCGGGCGAAGGGTCTCACAGGAACCCAGGGAGTTATTATCCCCCACCAGAATGTTCAGAATCTGATGTTAAGACGGGATGTGATTGAGGCGGTGGAGAAAGGTCTCTTTCACATTTATCCCATCAAAACCATTGATGAAGGCATTGAAATTCTCACAGGAGTCGAAGCTGGTCAGATGAGGGAAGATGGAACTTTCGAAGAAGGGACGGTTAATTATCTCGTTGACCGGGAACTGAGGCGCCTGGCAGAAAGCTGGCGGGCCTTTGCCGGCGAAAAAACCAGCTGATATCTCAGAGAAAAAGGCGATATTTTCTTTTTTCCCTGTATGCCTTTTCCCTTATTTCAGGCAATTTCAGAGAAAAGGCCAGAGAATAAATTCAGGAGAGGTTAACTCTTATTCAGCCGCTTCAGAAATGGTAATTCAAACCGGCGGTGACGACCAGATCACCCAGCCGGAAATCAGCTCGATTAAGGGAAAGAGAAGGCCGGTGAAAGCGGCCTTCAGCTTGAAGCGAGAGCCTTCCTCCCAGTGAAAGTTCCAGGCCGGCTCCGAAATTAAAACTGGCCTTTTTCTCCTCCGCCAGCTCCTGAAGATTGAGGCTGTAATAGCCATATCCCAGGCTAAGGTAGGGATGAAGTATCAGCAAAGAAAAATAGGTTTTGATGGCCAGATTCAGGCAGGAAAAATCAACCTGTCGATTCTGCCAGGAATGAGCGGGATCGCTCAGGTTCAAATTATGGGCGACCTGAAAATACTGGGCTTCCAGGCCAAAAATTAAAATCCTCAAACCGGCTCTGAGTCCATAAGCCCAGCGAGTATCCGTCTTGAACTGAAGATTTTCGAAAGCCGGTTTCTGCCAGGACTGACCGACAAAGATTCCCAGACTCAAGCCGGCGTGAAGGGGCAAAATCAGGCTCAGGCTGAGTAAGATAAAAAGGATGGCCCTTTTTCGAAAGAAAGGCATTTTTACCTCCCGCCATCTTTAACTTCAGGGCAATCTGGGTTTGGCCAGAATCTCCATCACCCTGAGGTCAAAAAAAGTATGGCTGTAAGCCGGTCTGAGGATTAGGGCGGTATCAGCCCCTGAGCCTGTGCCCCCGATGGCCAGACAGGGTTCCTGAGTTCGGATTAAACCGGCATCAGCCGCCATCAGGGAAATCTCTATGGCTACTTTAGCCCCCTCGCCAAAAACCCGGAGCGTATAGGCCATGATTTCATCGATTTGATAGCTACCCAGTTTTTTGCGCACAGCCCGGCCAACTCCGCCAAAAGAATGCTGGGCTGTAAGCAGGCGAGCGCCCGAAGCTTCGATTAGCTGACGATTGGCTCTTTCGAGCTCCTGATAATCTGGCCGCAGATATCCCGTACAGTGGGTGACAATTACCAGGTTCAGGCCTTTTAAATACTGGGTGGCCAGAACCCCGGTTCGTCCTGTCGTGGAAGCCACCACAGCCTGAGTCAGGCCGAGCTCCTCTGCTCTGGAGCGGGCAATTTCGAGGGTTTTTTCCGTATTCTGGGGGCCGGGGCGGGGGAAATAAAGACAGGCTCCGATAATTTCCCTGGACTCACTCTTGGCCTTTTTGACCATAGTTTCCTCTCTCTTCCCTGAATCTGGCTTAATTGTCTTCAGCCTGAAATCTGGAGTCAAGTTAATTCTCATTTCGGGGGAAAAAATAATTTATCTGCCCGGAGTAATTTTATTTCTGGCTCTTCCAGGTTCTTAACAGACAGAAGAATAATCAATCTTCGGGGACCTTTATAGCAGCCGCTGAAAAATCCTTAGAGGCGAATTAAAGCCGAATATGGTGCATCCTGAAGATATTTCTTCAATCATTCTCGGCCAGGACGAACTGGCCCGATTCCATCCACAATTGATTGTCCTGAAATCTATCATCTTTAGCCGCAAAAAAGTCTTAAAAATCTTAATTTTTCTTGATAAAAACTTTTAAAAATAATCAAAAAGGCAATCGGGCCAGAAGCATATTTCTTTAGAAAATTTTTCTCCGCTGCCTTTAAATAAGACAGGATAAAGCTTTTAAAGCCCACCTCATCCGGATAAAACGATTCCTTTCCCGCAAAGAAACGGCCATAATATTAAGACCGGCCAGCAAACTTTTTCGACATTATTTCGTAATTATTGTATAAATAAAAGAGAAAAATGGCTGTTTCTATCGAAGAATCGGTATTAATCTCCCTGAGGTCACTCTGGGCTAACAAGCTCCGCTCCTTTCTCACCCTTCTCGGGATTATCATTGGCGTCCTGACCATCATCAGTGTGGTTTCTGTCATACAGGGTCTTAATAATTACGTGACCACCAAAATGAGCTTTTATGGAGCCAACGATTTTGCTGTGAGTAAATTCTCCCTCATTGGTGGCTCCCTGAAACAATATAAAGAACAGCTTAAAAGGAAAAATCTTACCCTGGAAGAAATGAAAATTGTCCGGGAAAAATGTCGGAGCTGCGAGCTCGTGGGAGCCAGTGTGGAAACTTCCCGGACCGTTAAATTTCGAAATAAATCAATTAAAAATACAGAAGTCAGGGGGGAAACGGCCGTTGACCATCTCATTGGCTCGGTTCTTGAACTGGAAAGGGGGCGTTTCTTTCTTCCCCATGAGGAGAACAGCTCCCGCTTTGTCGCCATTATTGGCTGGGACCTGGTGGAAAATCTTTTCGGCGAGATTGACCCCCTGGGCAAAATTATCAAAATTGGGCCCTGGGACTTCCGGGTTATCGGTGTGGCCAAAAAAAGGGGGAAACTCCTGGGGCTGAGTCAGGATAATTTTGTCCGTATTCCTATTACCACCTTTCAGAAAATTTATGGCGCCCGTCGCTCCATTGACATCAATGTCCACACCACCTCTGCGGCTCAGATGGCCGCTGCTCAGGAAGAGGTCAGAACCATTCTGCGTTCTCTGAGGCATCGCTCCTTCCGTGATCCGGATGATTTTTCCATCAATACCTCCGATACCTTCATTCGCTTTTACAAATCCGCCACCTCGAGCATCTATTTAGCCATGATCGCCATCTCCTCCATTGCCCTTCTTGTGGGCGGAATTGTGGTCATGAATATCATGCTGGTTTCAGTCACAGAAAGATTCAATGAAATTGGCATCAGGATGGCTGTGGGCGCCAGAAGAAAGGACATCCTCTTTCAATTCCTCATTGAGGCTGCGGTTCTTTCGGGCATGGGTGGACTTATCGGCATTATTCTGGGAATAATTGCCGCCAAAATTTTTTCGGCTGCTACCTCCATGCCCACCCGCATTGAACCTGTCTCTGTAATTCTGGCCATTTTGATTTCAGCTGGCACCGGCCTTTTCTTCGGACTCTATCCGGCCAACCGGGCGGCCAGGCTCAATCCCATTGAAGCTCTAAGGTCAGAACTATGAAACTGGCTCTCTATAAAGAAATCATTCAGATGGCCCTCGATTCCCTGCGCTCCAATAAGCTCCGTTCTTTTCTCACCGTTCTGGGTATTACCATCGGTGTCACCACAGTCATCGGCATGGTGTCCATCATTCAGGGCCTGAACCGGACTTTTCTCCAGGAACTTGAAGCTGTGGGTTCTGACATTATTGTTGTCTCTAAATACGAACCTGGCGTTGTCCGCATCGGTCCCATGGAGGAAGAGCTCAGGAGAAGAAAAGACCTGACCTTTGAAGATGCTCAAGCCATTGAAGAGGAATGTCCTTCGGTTAAAGCTGTGGCCGTTGAACTGGTGGTTAATCCTTTGCTTGATCTTCCTGTTAAATATCAAAACCGCCAGAGCGAGGAAACTCTCATCCTGGGCATGAATGATAAATTTCCCGAAGTCATCTCCGTTTACCGGCCCAAAAAAGGACGATTTATCCTTACCCCTGATCTTCTCCATTCCAGTTCAGTCTGTGTTCTGGGCTTTGATGTGGCGGAAACCCTTTTTCCCTTTGAAGATCCCCTGGGTAAGGAAATCCGGATAGGACCGGAGAAATTCCGGGTGGTCGGTGTGCTCGAAAAAAGGGGGAGCATTTTCGGTCAGAGCCGGGATAATTTCGTCGGCATTCCTCTCACTACCCTGATGAAATATTTTCCCTATGATCTGGAAAACCTGGAAATTATTGCTGTCCCCAGAGACCACGCCCATCTTTCGAGCGCCATGGGAGAGATTATTTCCCTTCTCAGGCGAAGAAGGAAAGTTGGTTTTGGTCAGCCCAATGACTTTGCTGTTTACACTCAGGAAACAATCATCAATCTCTATAATCAGATTACCGGCGCAGCTTATCTGGTGATGATTGTCATTTCTTCTATCGGCCTTTTGGTTGGCGGTATTGGCGTCATGAATATCATGCTGGTGGCGGTTAAGGAAAGAACAAGAGAAATCGGGATAAGAAAGGCCATTGGCGCCCGGCCCCGCGATATTTCGGATCAATTTCTGATAGAATCAGTTGTTTTAACCCTTTTTGGTGGGCTTGCTGGCCTTCTCCTCGGTTTTCTAATTGCCCTGGTCGTTAAGGCTTCTACCCCGCTGCCTGCCTCTGTTACTCTCTGGTCAGTTTTTCTCGGAATAGGCGTATCCATAGGCGTGGGATTATTCTTTGGTCTCTGGCCAGCCCGAAAGGCAGCCCGCCTTGACCCTATTGTTTGCCTTCGTTATGAATGATGGCCTCAATGTCAGGCACAATCTTCTTTCTGAGCTCGCTTATAATTTCCTCGAGATTCTGACTTTTGGGCAAAGCCATTTCAATTAGAGAGTCGCTGCCGCCACCTCTGGCCTCAAAGTTTTCCTTGAGCCAGGGAAGCCACTTTCTTAAATCAAGGGGAATTTCGGCTGCCCGGGCGAGCAAAAGATGATTTCTGCTTTCTCCTTTGATCCCGAAAATAACTAAAAATCGGCCCGAATGAACAATTTTCAGGCCAAGGTGGCGGGCCTCTTCTGCTGTTCTATCCTCAAAAAGCCGATCAATTATTATTTCTCGAGCCTCAGCCATTATTTTCTCTGCCTCATACTGATTCATTTCCTCCCGTAGCTTGAGACATCTTTTTCTCAAATCCCTGGTTTCAAGCTGAAGTCTCTCCACTGTCAGCGGTAGCTGATTGATGGAAGTCCCCAGGCCCGTAGCTAACCGGGCTAAGATTTTCTCCTTGTGCTGATAATCTTTTAAGGCCCGGTAACCGCAAACAAAATAAACCCGCACATTTTTTCTGATTTTCTCCTGGCCAATTATTTTTATGAGACCGATTTCTCCGGTCTGGCGAACATGGGTTCCGCCGCAGGCAGAATAATCAAACCGGTCAATTTCAACCACCCGGATCAGGCCGCTTTTTACCGGCCTCTTACGGAAAGGAATCTGGCTGATTTCCCTTTCCTCAATAAAATAGGTTTTTATCGGCCTGTTCTCAAAAATAATTTCCGCAGTTTTTCTTTCCACCTTTTCTACGTCCGCCTCTTCAAGCTGGGCCAGATCAAGCTCAATGGAAGCTGTCTCCTCACCCAGATGGAAAGAAAGGGTTTCAGCTCCAAGAAGCTCGAAGAAGACCTGCGAAAGAAGATGCTGACCAGAATGCTGCTGCATAAAATCATAGCGTCTGGCCCAGTCAATTTTACCCTTTACTTTTTCGGCCTGAACTACCTCTTCCAGAAGATGGAGAATCTCACCCTGATCTTCAATTACTCCGACCACCTTAACCCCTTCTATTTCTCCCAGGTCGCCGGGCTGACCTCCGCCCTCAGGATAAAAGCAGGTAGCTTCCAGAATCAGGGCTGGCCGGCCCTCATGGAAGCGCACCTCCACTACCCGGCTTTCAAATTCTCTCCTGTAGGCATCCTCAAAATAAAGACGCCTGGTCGAAGCTTTGCCTAGTTCCTTGAAATTGCCTGCCTCGTTCATCCCGGCCTCAAGGATAAGGTTTTTATTTTTTTATGTAACTCAGAATTCTTTCGGTCAATTTAAAATGTCTCTTGGCCACCTTGTTGAGGATATCCTGGCCAAAGCGTTCTACCAGCTCCAGGCCAGCCTTTTCTGCCAGCGGAGATGAGCCCTTGGGAAGTTCCAGGCCCACTTCTTTGCCCAGAGCTTCAAGTCGCTTCAGAAATTCAGCCCGGGCCAGGATGGAAGCAGCAGCCACAGCCAGGTCGTCTTCAGCCTTAACCCGCTGGATTAATTCCACCCTGCGGCCGAGTTTCATAAGAGCCTGACGGACATAAAACTCGTCACCAAACTGGTCGGTTATCACCAGAGAACAGGGAACCTGACTCAGGATATTTTCAATTACCCGGGCATGGGCCCAGGCCAGGAGCCGATTCAAATTTCGCAGGCGTTCATAGAGTTCATTATAGCGAGCCGGACCGACAGCCACGATAGCGTGGGTATAACCCTTTTTGATGATGGCGGCCAGTTCCATGACCTTGCGGTCACTGCACTTTTTCGAATCACGGACACCCAGCTCGCGGAGAACTTCCTCCTGTCCTTCAGGAAGATAAAGGCCGGCCACCACTAAGGGGCCAAAATAATCACCCTTGCCCGATTCATCTGTACCAATCCGGCCGGCTTCTCGCGGAAAAAGCTCTTCCTGGGACACAGATTTTTAACGTAAAAGATTGCGCTTTTTGGCTTCCTTGATTAAATCTGCCCTGAATTTAGGATGGGCAATGTTGATCAGAGCCTTGGTTCTTTCCTGAAGATTTTTTCCGTAAAGATAAGCCACACCGTATTCAGTCACCACATAGCGGACATCAGCCCGCGTGGTAACGACACCCGCTCCCTGCTTTAAATAGGGAACAATCCGGGAAACCTCCCCATCCTTGGCCGTGGAGGGCAGAGCAATAATGGGCTTGCCCCCTTTGGAATGGGCTGCACCCCGGATGAAATCAACCTGACCGCCAAAGCCACTATAAATATAGGTCCCGATGGAATCTGAGCAGACCTGCCCGGTAATATCCACTTCAATGGCCGAATTAATGGCTACCATCTTTTCATTCTGAGCCACAATGAAGGGATGATTGGTGTAATCGGTGGGATGAGCCTCAAAAATCGGATTATTATCCACAAAATCGTATAGCTTTTTCGAACCAAGGACAAAGGTCATGATGACCTTGTAGGGATGGAGGGTCTTTCTTGACCCGGTAACAATGCCGGCTTCAATGGCTTCCATAACCCCATCCGAGACCATCTCGGTATGAATACCCAGTTCTCGCCGGTTTTTAAGGGAGGCCAGAACAGCATCAGGGATACCTCCGATGCCCAGCTGCAAGGTGCAGCCATCTTCAATGAGGTCAGCAATATACTGGCCGATTTTTAATTCCACTTCAGTCATGGGCGCTCTTTCCAGCTCAGGCAGAGGTTCGCTGACCTCAACAATCTTGTGAACTCGGGAAACGTGGATAAAGGAATCACCCAGCACCCGGGGCATCTGGTCATTGACCTGAGCAATGACTATTCGGGCCTTCTCCGCTGCGGCCTTGGACGCGAGCACCTCCACCCCGAAACTCATGAATCCATGCTCATCAGGTGGCGAAAGATGAAGCATGGCCACATCAATGGGCATTTGCCCGGAATAAAAAAGGTCAGGAATTTGATGAAGAAAAATGGGAACATAATCGGCCCGGCCCTCATTGATAGCCTTTCGATCAGCCGGTCCGACAAAAAGGGAATTATGGCGAAAATGACCTTCCATTTCGGGCCGGGAAAGGGGATCCTCTCCCATCAAAAGAACATGAACCAGCTCCACATTGGTCAGCTCATCCTTTCTCTGAGCTAAAGCTCTCATGAGAACATAGGGAGTGGCGGCATTACCACTGATATAGACCCGGTCGCCACTCTTAACCACGGAAACAGCTTCTTCGGCGGAAACCAATTTCTTTTTATAATCGTCAACCCAGCTCATTTTATTGCCTCCAGTCTTTTAATTGCTTTTATGAAAATAAAAATTATTTTCTTCTCAGATATTCGTCGATGGAGGCGGCTGCCAGCCGGCCATCGCCCATGGCTAAAATGACCGTGGCTCCACCCCGGACAATATCGCCACCAGCATATACTCCCTCCACATTTGTGGCCATGGTTGACCAGTCAACTTCAATATTACCCCATTTGCCTACCTTGAGGCCGGCGGTCGTCTGGGGAATGAGAGGGTTGGGACTCTGACCGATAGCCACGACAACCAGGTCAACTTCGACCGTAAACTCAGAACCTGGAACCGGAACAGGTCTTCTCCGGCCAGAAGAGTCGGGCTCACCAAGTTCCATGCGCTGACATTCCATGGCTCTGACCCGGCCATGTTCATCGCCGATATATCTTATGGGTACAGTCAGAAAATGAAATTCAATCCCTTCTTCCTCGGCATGCTTGACCTCTTCTTCCCGGGCTGGCATCTCCTGACGGGAACGGCGATAAATAATCATGGCCCTTTTGGCCCCGAGTCTTTTAGCTGTCCTGACTGAATCCATAGCCACATTTCCACCACCAATTACGGCTACCCTTTCCCCCTTGAGAACAGGCGTATCGTAGCGAGGAAAATCGTAGGCCCGCATGAGATTGACCCTGGTCAGATATTCGTTGGCCGAATAAATCCCGATGAGATTTTCTCCTGGAATCTTCATAAAATTGGGCAGCCCGGCACCTGTCCCAATAAAAAAGGCCTCATAGCCTTCGGCTCTCAAATCATCAAGGGTAGCTGTTTTCCCCACAACAAAATTGAGTTTAATTTCGACCCCCAGCCGCTCAAGATAATCCACCTCTGCTTTCAAAATGCTTTTGGGCAAACGAAATTCCGGGATACCATAAACCAGAACCCCGCCGGCCACATGGAGCGCTTCAAAAACCGTGACTCTGTGTCCTTTTTTGGCCAGTTCGCCAGCCACGGTCAAACCGGCCGGGCCAGCGCCAATAACTGCCACCTTTTTGCCCGATGGCGGTGGAATCGAGGGAATAAAGACCTCGCCGTTCTGTCTTTCAAAATCAGCCACAAAGCGCTCGAGATTACCGATCGCCACGGGCACGCCGGTCGCTTTTTTAAGATTGCAGACAGCCTCGCATTGAGTTTCCTGGGGACAAACCCGGCCACAGATGGCTGGCAGACTATTGGTTTCCTTTATTTTCCTGGCTGCCAGAATAAATTCACCAATCTCCACCAGCTTGACAAAGCTGGGAATATCAATGGCCACCGGACAGCCCTTGACGCAGGCCGGATTGGCGCAGTCAAGACACCGTCTAGCTTCCATTCGGGCCGCTTCAGCTTCAAGGCCAAGATTGACTTCCCGAAAATCTCTTATTCTCACCTCGGCTGGCCTTTCGGGCATTTTCTGGCGGGGAATCTTGCTCCTTTCCTTGACCGAAAGGGTCCGCCGAAGCTCCTGGCGCCAGGGCTTCTGATATTCAGCTTTCAGTCTCTCTTTAACTTCAGGTGAAAGTTCATCTTTTTCGGCCATTTTCAGTCTTTACCCCTTTTCCTCGTCAGGATAAATTCTGGTCTCCCACTCACAGAGAGACCGGTTCTCCTCTTCCAGATAGGCCTTCCGGCGCGCATAAAGCTCATTCCAGTCTACCAGATGACCATCAAAATCAGGACCATCAACACAGGCGAAGCGCGTGGCCCCGCCGACTGTAACCCGGCAGGCACCACACATACCCGTACCATCGAGCATGATCGGATTCAGACTGACAATTGTTTTCACATTAAAGGGTCGGGTCGCCTCCGAACAGGTGGCCATAAGATAGGTACAACCAATGACATGAACCCGGTCCAGGCGACCACCCTGTTCTAAAATCATTTTAAGTCTGAAGGGAATATATTCTTGAGGCAGATTCTGGTCATCACGGGAGACAAGATGAATTTCATCGCTAACCGCCCGCAATTTGTCTTCCCAGTAAAGAAGGTAGCGAGCTCTGACATCGAGCAGGGTCACAACCCGGTTTCCGGCCTGTTTATAAGCCCGGGCCAGAGGATAAATGGCTCCAAGGCCAAAGCAGCCGCCAGCACATAAAACCGTGCCAAAATAATCAATTTCTGAAGGCCGGCCTAAGGGACCGACATAAACCGGGATTTCATCGCCGGAGCGAAGCTGGGCCAGTTTGGCCGTGGAGGTGCCGACGACCATAAAAACCGAAGTCACTGTCCCTTTTTCAGTATCCCAGTCAGCAATGGTTAAGGGAATTCTTTCACCGAACTCATCGGGCATCAGAATCACAAACTGTCCGGGTCTGGCCTTTCTCGCCACCTCCGGGGCATAAACCTCAAGGAGATGAATATTGGGCACAAGTTTTTTTCGCTGAATTATCCTGACCATCAGTTGCCTCTCTCTATAGTAATAATCTCCTGAACCAGCGAGCCATCACTGGCCTGGAAAAAACAGGAAGAAAGAAAGAGACTTGCTGGATATTCAGGTAAGTAGGCCGAGCCAGAATTAAAAAGAAGAATGCCAGGTGGAACTCTGGAAGAAACTTTAACCAGGGCTTCAAGAGATAATTTTTCATTTTTCAATCTGACCCGGTCACCCTCAACCAGCTGGAATTTCCCGGCTTCCAGGGGATGAAGCCAGATTCGCTTTGGCCGCCGGAGCCGCCGGAAATCACGACTGACCAGAGCAAGCGGCAGGGAACGATAATGGTCCAGAGCCGCCTCGACCAGAATGCGCCATTCTCCCTTTTTCGTCAGGGGAACCGGCTTCTTTCGAGCCAGGGGTTTGATCAACTTCATTCTGGCTGGCTCTTCGGCCAGAAAAGTCAGACCGACCTTGTCAGGCTGAGATAAATCGGCCCGAACAAGTTCTTTTAATTCCGGGAAAATGGGTTCCATTTCCTTGAGGATTTCCTCTTCGCTCGCGAAAACAGGAAAATCTCTATCAAGACGTTTTCCAATCTGACCAGCAATCCACCAGTCGGGCCGGCTTTCTCCCAGGGGCCCTCGAGTCCTCCCGAATCGTTTAATCTGCCCATTACTGGCCACAAAGGTGCCGCTTCGCTCCAGAACTGTTGCCGCTGGCAGAAGAACCTGAGCCGATTCGCTCCATCTATTCCGGTAAGGCTCAACCATCACCACGCATTCGGGCAGTCTTGAGGCCTGATAGGGCAAAGGTCCAAAAAATAAGAGAGCTTTGATCTCGCCATTCAAAATTTTCCGGTCAATCTCTGACCAGGAGAGAGGCTGTAAACCCAGCCGTTTAAAAAGAGCTATGGCTCCGCGGCTGTTGCTTTCATGGCCAAAGGGAATCACTCTGGCTCCAAGAAGATTAATCAGATTGAGGAGTAAAGGTAAAATCTCTTCTCCCTGGAGGGGCCAGAAACCGGGACCAATGAGAAAAAGGCTTTTCTTCCCAGCCAGAAAACCAAAGGCCTCTTCAACCTTCTCCCGGAAATCATCAGGAATACTGTCTTCACCCGGAAAAGCAGAGGCCTCGGCTATTATTTCTCGATTCAGTGAATCCATGGACTCATTTAAGCCGGCTTTTTGAGCGGCCAATTCCAGCCACCGCGCCAGAACAGCCGGCCAGGCCTCAGGCAAAATTTTGAGATTAATCCGGGCCAGGCGATCATAAGGACGGCTGATTGGGTCCAGCGTGATGAGCCGGGCGCCCCGGCTTATGGCCTGAAAAACTTCAACCCAGAGCCCGGGCTGGAGGGTGGTTAAATCACCACCAAGAATAAGAATGCTCTCAACTTCAGCCACTTCTTCAGCTTTATAATTAAAATTGAGGGAAAGTTCGTTTTCCTGACAGAATCTTTCCAGAATCAAATAGGTCTCATTGATTGTCGATAAAGCCAGATTGCCGGTCTTTAGTCCTCTCTGGGCGAGAAGAGTCAGAGCATAAAGGTCTTCCAGGGGGAGGTGAGGTGAAAGAATTAAAGCAACCTTTTCTCCTGAATAAGAAGCCAGCCTGGCTGCTGTTTCCTCCAGAGCCTCATCCCAGCCTGTTTCCCTGAGTTCACCCTCAGAGCGCAGATAGGGCTGGAGCAGCCGGTAGTGATTATGAACAAGCTCACGGGTCAGAAACCTTCCCCGGACACACATTTTACCCAGTGATTCCAGACTGGCTGGTTCTGAAGCCAGAATTCTCTCGCCCCTCATCCTGATTTTCAGAAGGCAGGCTTGGCTACAGAAAGGACAGACTGTTATCACTTCCCTTTCTGCTTTAAGCTCAGCTCTTCCTGACCTTTCGGACAGAGCCCCTACCGGGCAAACATCAACGCAGGCACCGCAGAACTGACAGCCACTATCAAGAAGCGGTTGATTGTAGGCTGTCCCAATTACTGTCTGAGAACCGCGGAAAACAAAGGAGATAACTCCGGCTCCCCTGACTTCATGGCAGATACGGACACAGCGACCACAGAGAACACATAAATTATAATTGCGATCGAAGAAAGGGTCCTCCCGGATAACTTCAAAGCCGCGATAACTCGAGGGGAATCTCACTTTCTTGATTCCCAGGTATTGAACGACCTGCTGCAGTTCACAATGGTTATCCTTTGGACAGAAGACACAGCCAGTAACCTCGCCTACCTTGCGGATGGTAATCTTGTGTTCCTCGCAATTTTCTTTTTCGCTGCAAACAAGACAGGCATTGGGGTGCTCAGAAAGAATGAGTTCCAGTGTCTGCCTTCTCATCTCCTCAAGATCAGGGGAACTGGTAATAACCTCCAGGCCATCTTCGGCCAGGCGGGTGCAGGCTGGCACATAGCCCCTCGCTCCTTTTATCTCCACCAGACAAAGGCGGCAACCGCCAAAGGGTTTAAGCAGCGGGTGATCGCAAAGGGAAGGAATGTAAATTCCCTTTTCCCGGGCTAATTCCAGAATTGTCTTGGTGCCAGAAAATTCTATTTCCAGGTCATCAATCTTGATCCTCATAGTCCAACCCTCGAATTTTTAATCGCCCTTGAAGCGGCCAGAATTTCATCCCTCTTCTTGCCCGTATACTTTTTGATGGCCTGAACCTTCTTCGGACACTTTTCGAAACAGGCGCCGCACTTGATGCATAAAGACTGGTCAATATAATGGGGTTTTTTCCTTTCACCGCTTATGGCGCCCGTGGGACAGCTTTTCAGGCAGAGAAGACAGCCCACACATAATTCAGGCTCAATGTAATAAACGATCAGGTCCTTGCAAACCAGAGCCGGACAGCTCTTCTCCCTGATATGAGCCTCATACTCCTCACGAAAATATTTAAGTGTGGTCAAAACAGGATTGGGAGCGGTCTGACCCAGGCCACACAGGGAAGCTTTCTTTACGGTCTGAGCCAGACTTTCAAGCTTCTCCATATCACCTTCTTCTCCCTGGCCAGCCACAATCCGGTTGAGAATATCGACCATCTGTCTGGTTCCAATCCGGCAGGGAACACATTTGCCGCAGGACTCCTCCTGGGTAAAGTTGAGGAAATAGCGAGCGACATCAACCATGCAGGTGGCTTCATCCATGACAATCATGCCGCCGGAACCCATGATTGAGCCGGCCCGGGTGAGGGTATCATAATCGACGGGTAGATCCAGCAGAGAAGAAGGGAGACAGCCTCCTGATGGCCCGCCAGTCTGCACGGCTTTAAAGGAGCGGCCCCCTTTAATGCCTCCTCCCACCTCATAGATTATCTCCCTCAGGGTAATACCCATAGGAACCTCAACTAAACCCGTATTGTTTATCTTGCCGACCAGAGAAAATATTTTGGTTCCCTTGCTACCTTCAGTGCCTACCTGATTGAACCAGCTGGCCCCTTTTTTGATGATCAGAGGGATATTGGCCCAGGTTTCGACATTATTGATATTGGTCGGGTAGCCCCAGAGACCGGACTGAGCCGGGAAAGGTGGACGCTGCCGGGGGAAGGCTCTCCGGCCTTCAATGGAGGCCATAAGAGAAGTCTCTTCGCCTGAAACAAAAGCACCGGCTCCCTGGACAATATGCAGATCAAAACTGAAGGAAGAACCGAGGATCGCTTCGCCCAGAAGCCCCGCTTCCCTGGCCTGTTCTATGGCCAGAGTGACATGCCTGACAGCCAGAGGATACTCCATCCGGACATAAACAAACCCTTCCCTGGCGCCGATAGCATAGGCGCCAATAATCATGCCTTCCAGGACACTGTGGGGGTTGCCCTCAAGCAAACTGCGGTCCATGTAGGCGCCGGGGTCGCCTTCGTCGGCATTGCAGATGATGAACTTCAGGTCACCTGGAGCTTCCCGACAGATTTTCCATTTCCGGCCGGTGGGAAAACCAGCTCCGCCTCTCCCTCTTAAACCAGAGGCCGTAATTTCTTCAATGACCCGCTCGGGCTCAAAGGATTGGAGTACGCGGGCCAGGGCCTCGTAACCACCATGAGCGATATAATCCTCAAGGCTCGTGGGATCAAGATAAAAATTGGCTTCAGTCAGCCAGCGAAGCTGTCGCCGGTAAAAGGGAATTTCGGGCTGATAGGGATAAAGGCGGCCATCAAGAGGATCCTGATAAACCAGTTCCGGAATGATTTCTCCACCGAGCAGGGTCCTTTCAATGATTACAGGTACATCCTTCGGTTTTAGCTGTTTATAAAAAATCTTATCGGGCTCGATGATTATATTGGGCTCCATTTCACAGAAGCCATGACAGCCAGTTACCTTGAGCTCAATTTTTTCCTCAAGATGTCTCGCCTCAATTTCTTTCTTAAAGGCTTCCAGAACTTCCAGGGAACCACTGGCCTGACCGCAGGTGCCGGAAGAGAGAACGACTGTTTTCAAAATTTTTTTTGACTTTTCAGATCGGGAAACTAAAATTTGCTCTCGCCATTTTTTGAGCTCTTCCAGGCTCCTAAGCTTTTTCATGGCTCTTCTCCGTAGCCGATTTGAGGATTTTCTCGACCTGGTCAATCGAAACATGGGCATGGTAGACGCCATCCACCACCACCACCGGTCCGATGGCGCAGCAGCCCAGGCAGTTAACCGTTTCCAGAGTGAACTCGCGGTCAGAGGTCGTCTGTCCGGCCTTTATGCCCAGGCGTCTTTCAGCTTCCTCCACAATCTGTTTTCCTCCCCGCACATGGCAGGCCGTTCCCAGACAGATGGTGACCTGATGCTTCCCCCTGGGTTCAAGAGTGAAGGCTTTGTAAAAGGTGAGAACCCCGAAGATTTCAGCCGGTGAAAGATGAAGCTTCTGAGCTAATTCATCGACCATTTCGGGAGGAATGTAGCCAAAGCGGGCCTGAATTCGATGGAGAAAATGAATCAAATTTTTCTGGCTTAATTCCAGACCTTCAAAAATTTCCTTTTCCTGTTTTTCTAAGGCCATTTTTTCAATCAAGAGAAAATTCACTGGAGGGCAGGCCAAATCTTTCGGCAATATTCTTTTTAACCAGGCCTCCCCGGTAAAGATAAAGACCCCGAACCAGAGAATTGTCCTTTTTTAAAGCGCCTTCAAGACCATAATCACAAATCTCATGGAGATAACGAACGACAAGATTGGAGAGCACTTTGGTGGAAGTCCGGCTGACGGCAGAAGTGATGTTGGGCACACAGTAATGGATCACACCTTCTTCAATATAGGTAGGATGCTCAAGAGTTGTCGGCCGGGAGGTTTCAATGCAGCCACCATGGTCAATGGCCAGATCAATAATCACTGAGCCATGCTTCATTGATTTCACCATATCTCTGGTAATCATAATGGGTGCTCTTTCACCTGGCCGAAGCACTGCCCCCACAAGCACATCAGCCACCTTGGTCATCCGGGCCAGATTGTAGCGGCTACCCATGAGGGTTATAACGCGGCCACCGGTCATTTCTTCAATCCGGCGAAGACGGTCCATATTATGGCCGAGAACAATGGTGTGAGCTCCGGCTCCAAGAAAGGCCCTGGTGGCACTGCGGGCCAGAACACCGCTACCAACAATGACCACGGTGGCCGGAGGAACCGAGACCACACCGCCCATGATTGTTCCCCGCCCGCCCTGATTGGTCTGGAGATAATGGCCGGCAATGAAAATGCACATCTGACCGGCCACTTCTCCCAGGCTTTCATAAAAGGGCAGACTTTCATCATCTTCCTGGATAATCTCATAGCCAAACATGATGACCTTTTTGGCCATAAGCTCTTCCACAATCGATTTTCGGGCAATGGCCAAATGCTGGAAGCCCAGGATAATTTGTTCGGGCTTAACCATCTGACATTCTTCCTGATTGAGGGGCGAAACATTAAGCACTATATCCGAACGACCAAAGACCTCCTCTTTGGTAAAAACAATCTGGGCACCACCGGCAACATAATCCTCATCACTGTAACCAGCCCGCTGACCGGCTCCTGATTGCACATAGACCTTGAATCCCTTTTCCACCAGAAAGGAAACACCACTTGGAGTCAGAGCAGCCCGATTCTCTATTTTGGCACTTTCATTCATAATGCCTACATTCATTTTTCTCCTCCTAAAAAGCCAAATATTTTAACAAAGGAGATGATAATTTGCCACCCCATCACTTCAATTCTTTTAGGCCTGTATTTCGCTTTAATTTGCCAAATAATTAACAAAGTTTTAATAGCCTGTTTTAATTAATCTCAATTGACCCATCCTGCCAGTTTTCGTTGCTTTCTAATCCCTTATCTCTAAAATTTAATTTCAATTCTGGCCCTGATTTTTTTAATGGCATATCAGTTCTTGCTTTCAAAAACTTTTCTGCCGGCTACAAAGGTCAGTCTGACCTTTGTCTTCAGAATCTCTTCAGGAGACAGCGAGAAAATATCCCTGTCGAGAACAGTCATATCGGCCCATTTACCGGGCTCAATGGTTCCTTTCATTTTCTCAGAAAATCCGGCATAGGCGGCATTGAGGGTATAAGCTCTGACTGCTTCCTCGACCGTAATCTTTTCTTCTGGCACCCAGCCTCCAGGATTACGGCCATCCACTGTTTGTCTGGTGACAGCGGCCCAGATACCGGTCAAAGGATTAAGGGGAGCTACAGTCCAGTCAGAGCCAGCGGCAAGAAGAACCTGATTATCCAGAAGCGACCGGAAGGCATAGGTGGTTCTGGCTCTTTCCTTCCCGATTCTTTTTTCAGCCCAGCAGCCATCATCGGCCAGATGATAGGGCTGAACCGAGGCTATCAGGCCCAGACGTCCCATGCGGGCCATGTCTTCGCGGCGAAGATGCTGGGCATGCTCAATCCGCCAGCGGCGGTCCCGCGGACCATGTTCATTGATTATTTTTTCCATAATATCAAGAATCGTCGCATTGGCCCGATCGCCAATAGCATGAATGGCTACCTGTAAGCCTAGCCGATCAGCCCGACGCAACCTCGTTTCCATAATTCCTTGTGGATACATCTGGGAGTGAAAGAGGCCATAATTGCCCGGCTGGTCCAGGTAAGGCTCAAAAAATAGGGCCGTGGCTGCTCCCAGGGAACCATCAACAAAACCTTTAAGTCCGCCAATCTTTAACCAATCAGAACCAAAGGGGCCACGAAATCGCAATCGCTCCAGAATATCGATCTCGGTGATGGGAAGGTAAAGGAGAATCCGGCAGTTCAATTCACCCCGGCGCTCGAGTTCCTGATAAACTTCGAAGTTAGAAGCATCGCCCATATCATGAATGGAGGTAACCCCATTCTCGACAGCATGAAGGCAGGCCAGGCGAGCCGCCTGAAGTTTCTCTTCAAAGGAAGGTTCAGGAAGATGACGGGCGACAAGGTCAATGGCAGCATCGGTGAGAATGCCCGTAGGCTCGCCTGTATCCGGGTCCTTTTGAATTTCCCCGCCCGGTGGTGAAGGGGTTTTTCCATTAATTCCGGCTATTTTCAGGGCCAGACTGTTAGCCAGAGCCATGTGGCCATCATGACGGCTAATTAAAACTGGATTTTCCTGGGTAACCGGATCAATCCATTCCTTTCGGGGAAGCTCAGGTGGCGTCAAACGCTGATGGTCCCAGTTCCCATGGGTAATCCATCTGCCCGGGCCTAATTTTTCAGCTTCTTGAGCGATCAAAGCCACAAATTCTTCCCTGCTTGAAGCCTCCTTTAAATTTAATCGGCTCAGAAAAAAACCACCATCCAGAAAATGGGTATGACAATCAATAAATCCAGGGAGAACAAGAGAACCCTTAAGGTCATAAACGGTGGTGGAAGGACCGGCCATTTTTTTCAATTCCCGGTTTGAACCGACCGCGTAAATTTTCTCCCCTCTTATGGCCACAGCTTCAGCCCAGGGCTTGCCGGCATAACCTGTCCAGACACGGCCATTAAAAAGAATTAAATCAACCATTTCCCTTCTCCCGCAGGCTATAAGAAAAAGGAGGTCAGCCAGAATGATGAGGGCCTGAGCTAATCTTTTCAATTTTGCCTCACTTTCATTTTAATCTATTTTCGGCCTCAGCCATAAATTCTGGCCTTTTTAGGCATCAATTATGGAAATTGATTAAAAATAATTCATTTCATCCACTGAATTTATTTTTTCCCCGGCCATCTTTCCAGGTCATGTGGAATAAAAAGTTCGCCCGAATAATTGGCTCTTATTTCTGCTTCAATTTCTTCGAGAGAAAAATCAACCTCCCCAAAAAAATGACAGGGGATAAGGCGTTTAACGCCAGCCCGCTCAGCCTGATAGCCAAGCTCATAGGAACTCGTATGAACCTCCTTGAGTTCAGGATAGGCCTCAAAAAAACGCTGTGGGGCCGAGGCTTCATGAATAAGAAGATCAACCGTCCTGGCTTCAGCCCATAAAGGAGGATGGGGCGGGGTATCACCGGAAAAAAGCCATTTCTGCTGAGCTTCTTCCAGGGTTAAAAGATAGGCCAGGGAGGAGGAATGATGGGGGGTGGCTATAGCTTTAACCCTCAGCCCCTGGTCTATTCGCTTTTCCTCACCCGGCTCCAATGGAACTAAAACTGTCTGATATTTAATTTTCCTTTGCCTGAGCTCAAAGAGATCAAGCAAGGTGGCCACAAAGGCCATCGTCTCCCTGGAACCATAAATATAAATTTTTTTCTCGACCAGCATCAGACTGTGGACAAGGGAAGGCAGGCCATAAATATGATCAGGATGAATATGGGTTATAAAAAGTGAGCTGATTGCTTCTGGCCTCTCTCCGGCCTTTTTCAATTTATGAATAATGCTTCCGGGACAATCGACAAGAATCAACCTGCCATCAATCTTAACCAGAAAAGAAGTATTATCTCGACTGGCTGTGGCCGTGGCTCCTCCGGTACCCAGAATTAATAGCTCCACCATAGAAGGCAATTTATAAGAAATATTGAAAATAAAATCAACCTTCTCAGCTTATTGACTTCAATCAGCTCATAAGGTAAGAATTAAATGAAGCCTCACCTCATTAATCTGAAAAATTATTTTTTACTGGCTGAGGGAAAAAGATGATTAATGCAACGCAGCTGCGAAAAGGAATGATCATCAAGCTCGAGGGAGAACTTTATCGGGTCGTGGAGGCTGTTCATATTGCTCCCGGTAACTGGAAAGCCTGCGTCCAGACGAAACTTCGCCATCTAAAAAATCAGAATCTTATCGATTATCGCTTCCGCTCTGAGGACCGGGTTGAACAGGCAATCCTGGAAGAAGTACCCATGGAATTTCTTTACCGGGATGGCAGTGATTTTGTTTTTATGAATCTCGAAACTTTTGAGCAGCTTTCCCTGAATGAGGAACTCATCGGCGATGCCATCAATTATCTTGTCCCCAATGTGGTTTTCACCATTGAAATGCACGAAGGAAAACCGGTGGGCGTCAAGCCGCCCCTTACCGTTGATTTAAAAGTTATTAAAACTGAACCCTATCTAAAAGGAGCCACCCAATCGGCCAGCGGCAAACCAGCTACCCTTGAAACCGGGCTGACGGTCACTGTTCCCCAGTTCATCAGAGAGGGTGATATTGTTCGGATTGATACCCGTGAAGATAAATATGTCGAAAGGGTTAAAACAGCCTGATCAGGAACCTAAAATTTCTGCCAGATAACATTCCGGTTGCCTGATCTATCCTCAACCCGGATGACGACCATTCTTTCGCTTCCTGGTTTCAGGTTTATTTTAAGATCGAAAATTTCCTTTCTGGAATCGCAGAGGCCATCCACGGGAAAAACCACCTGCCACGGGCCGGGTCTGATCAAAATTTCTGCTTTCTTTATGGCTGAAAGGCTATCTTCGGCTTCAAAGTGAAGTTCAAGCTGGTTGTTTTTCTCGAGTGACGTGATATTTTTTATTTCGGGAGCTGAATGGTCGATGACAAAAGGAAGGCTTATTTTTTCAGCCCTGAGCTCAAGGGAGGGCGGATTAGAGGGCCAGTCTGAAGCTACTACCTTGAGTTCGTATCTACCTTCAGGAATGGTCTCTGTTTCCAGGGTGAAAATGTTTTCAGTCCAGTTTTCAGCCAGAAGGCGCCAGTCGTTTTCCCCTTCTTTCCTTAAATAAATCGAATAGACCAGCTCATCTCCATTTTCATCACTGGCCTCCCAGCGGAATGTCTGATAGCCCGGGCGCAGGACCTTACGGGCCACAAGCGAGGTGAGACGCCCTTCCTCCCGATCACCCTTCTCCGCCCTTCTGGTTTTCACCAGTCCCCAGATAACTTCCTCCTGCTCGGGCGGCTTAAGGAAAACCTCATTGGGCTCCAGAATTTCAATCCGGGCCAGGCTGGGCGGCAGATTCGCCGGAAGGTAGAAAAGGGTAATCCGCTTCAAAATGGGGGAAACATTTCCAGCCTGGGAACGAAAGAGGACTTTAAGCTGAAGATATTTGCCTTTGGGACTGAGAACAGTTTCACCGCTCCTTTGATAGGGAGGTGACCAGTCGCTCCAGGTTTCGCCCGGAGGTAAGGAGTTACCGGAGCGGGACTGGAAGATCAGGCTTGTGCCTGCCGGCAGTTCAGCCAGCCATTCAAGTTTTCCCCAGGTGGCTAAAGCCGGCGCTTCAAGAACCGGAGTTAAGTATTCACCTTCTATTGCCTGCTCCCGGGAAAGAAAACCCAGAGTGCAGGGATTATTGCCGAGGAATAAAATCTGATTGGCTCCGGAATGGAGGGAATAAATTTGCTCGCAGCGAGCCTCAAAAACAAGACTTAAACGCTCATCGCCCTCCAGACAATAAATCCTCCCCTTAGGGCCTGTTCCAAAATATATTTTTTTATCGGTCCGATTAAGGACCAGGCAATAGGCCATTTCCTCGGAAGATGACCACAATTTTTTAGCCAGGCCATCAGGTGTAACCCGGAAAATAGCTCCTGGTTCCCGGCCTTCAGCCGAAGATAAGGGTGAAGCAGGCCGGGCTTCATCTGAAGCTACAACCGTAATGGAAATGTCGGTTGAGGTGCCGCTCTTGATGGCCGGGCGAACTGGCTCTTCCTTTCTAGTTTTTGTGGGTAGACCGGCCGCCGCCACATAAATCAGACCAGACTCATCGATTAAAATGTCCTTTATTTCTTCATAGCCTGAATCGAAGATAAGAGTCGCTTTGCCCTGAGGGTTAATTAGATAAAGACAGCCGGAACTGCCGCTGCCAGCATAAATTTCGCCTGAGCTTAACCGGTGTATACAGAGAACATGGGTGTCCTGGGCTTTGAAAATCAATTTACCTTCCCCGAGAGGAGAAATTTCATAAAGACCACCCTTTTCGCCGACAGCAGCCAACAGGGTACCTTTCTCGGTGAGGAGAAGGTCCCAGATATATTTTTCTTCAGGGTCAAAGAAAATACTTCCCTGAGCTGGTCCGGTCACGCGATAGATTTTTCCATTGGGTGAGGTACCGGCATAAAGCACTCCCTTTGAATCGAGAGCCAGAGAGGTAACATCCATCTCCTGGGATTGAAAATAGAGTTCACTCTGGCCACTTCGTATCCGGTAAATCCTTCCATTGTGTCCGGTTCCTAAATAAATAGTTCCATCAGGTGAGGTCACCGCAGAAAGATAAAATTCCTCGCTGGGTCCGGCACTCATTTCTCCTTTTAAACTCAGGGAAAGCCAGCCTTCAGAGGATAGCCTGAGCGCCTGGAGACGACCGCGGATAAAATCTTCAAAACGAAGAAGCTCCCATTTCTGAGGTTCCACCGCTTCGAGGCTGAAGAAAAAGAAGAGCAGAAAAAGCCCTGCAAGCCAGCTTCTCATCTTCATGACCCTTTCTCCTCTGATTATGGTTTGATCCTGATGGGGATTCTGGCCAGTCCCTTAAAAGCATGGGAAACAGGCAATTGATATTCAGCCAGGGTGGAAGAGGGAATGGCTACAGCCGAGCTCACTGTCCGGGGTGAAGTCAGCATGGATTTAAGCGTTACGGGGAGACTGCCCAGCTCTTCTCCCCTGAGGAAAATACCCGGTCTGGGGATAAGCAGCTTGAAATAGATGCGATTGTTTTTCCGGAGATTGTTCAGGAGCCTGATCAATTGATTCAGGTTACGGGGAGAAAACTCCGGATTGCGATAAAGCTCAAGTTCAATCTGATGCATGGAGGAAGCATCGCCCACTATCAGCTGAAATTCCGCGCCCGGAGGAAGCTGCGGCGCGGCGAGAGTCACTTCTTCCATGATACTTTCATCGCGAAAGGTCCGATAGAAAACCTTAACCTCAATTTTTTCGCCCGGAGAAACTTCATATTTATTGCACCAGACCCTTTCCAGGGTTCCAAGCCTCATCTCCTCTGTGGTTCTCAAACGAAGATCGCAACGGGTTATTTTTATTTCCTGAAACTCATTGTTGATCAGATAATAAACAACTGAAGCCAGCAGACCGGCAAAGGAAGTGGCTGCCTTATCGAGATTGCCTGAGAAAAGGTCCTCCAAATGAATACTCTGACCGTTATCTAAATAAAGGTCGCCATTGAATTCAACGGTCAGATTACCATAGGCTCGACTCTCACTCAGAACAACCGAATACAGAGCCAGATTAAAAAGCAGGGGTGTGAGAATTTTATCATTGACCAGCTGGAGGCGAAAATTCTTATAATCGCCCGAAGCCTCAGTTAAATTTAAATTCAAGGGAATCATTTCGGGGAGGCGACCAATTTCACCCACAGCTCCAGCCTGGCGATCCTGAAAGAAGCGGCCAACAGTTTGACCGATTCTGGCCAGCTTAAAGGAGGTTTCCAGGCTGGGTACAACCGTCAGGATTTCAGCTGGGGCCAGGCCATAATCAACTGGACCGAGATTATAAAGGGGATGACCAAAAGCCAGGACCCGGTTACCATCCACATAGGTGACAGTACCAACAGCTGAAAGATTTAAATCGCCGGTAATGAGCTGAAGAGCCACGGGGTCACCGGCCTGAAGTTTCCGGGAACTTATTTCCTGCGATGAGCTTGAAGCGGAACCAGAGGCTACCGGAATAAATCCCAGGCGCATAAAAAGGTTCCGTTTTTTCTCCAGGAGGTAGGGAGAAAAGCCTGAAAAAATCAAAGGAACTTCAAGACGCTCCAGCTTCGGGCCAGCTGAAGAACTTTGAAGCTGCGGGAAAAGAACAGGATTAAGCTCGAGGATTTCCTCAAAGCTCAGGGAGGGCTTGAAGGTGGGGGGCCGGCCGCCTGAAGGCCGAAAATCCTTTTCTTTTTTTGAACTTGCCAGCATCTCTTCAATGGGCGTTATCCCGGCAATGGCTTTACGGGCGAAAGGAAAGCTGTAGGCTACAGCCCCGATCAATCTATCATCAATATAAACAGGGCTGCCACTCATGCCGCTGAGAACACCCGTTGATTCCAGGCCCTGTCCGGAAAGTTCAGCCAGAATAATATTTCTTCTGGGCTCAACATTTTCCATGACCCCGATTATAGTCACCCCAAAATCTTCAACCTGACGGCCAGAAAAGGCGGTCTTGCCTTTCCCCTTCATGCCTGGCCTGATTTCATTCAGGGGCATGATGGCAGGAGCAATCTGGTCAGCTCCGAGATGACCAAAGAACAGAAAAAGACAAAAGAGGAGAAGAAATTTTTTCATCCGTTACCTCGGGATATCAGGCCCAGTATCTCCCCGCATTTCTTAAAACTTTCCAGAATTATCTTCAGTTCCTCTTCGGTGTGGGTGGCCGAATAGCTTGTTCGGATGAGGGACCTTCCCTTGGGCACAGCTGGATAGATTGTGGGTGTCGTGAAAATACCTTCTTCTCTCAGCAGGCGCCACAGCATGAAAGCAGCCTCATCTTCGCCCACAATAATGGGGATAATCTGGGTCTGAGAATCACCGGTATTAAAACCCAGGGCCTGAAAACTTTGTCGCATGCGCTCACTTATGGCCCAGAGACGCTCCCGTCTTTCGGGCTCATTTTCTATTATATCAAGGGTAGCCAGGGCTGTGGCGACTGAAGCCGGGGTAATACTGGCACTGAAAATGAGAGAACGGGCATGATGCTTTATATATTGGATGACCTTCTTTTCTCCGGCCACGAAGCCGCCAAGAGAAGCGAAGGATTTGCTGAAGGTTCCCATAATGATATCCACCTCATCTTCAACGCCAAAATGCTCAGCCGTGCCCCGGCCATTCTTGCCAAGAACTCCAATTCCATGGGCATCATCAACCATCACCCGGGCCCCATATTTTCTGGCCAGGGCAACAATTTCGGGCAGCTTAGCCATGTCGCCTTCCATGCTGAAAACCCCATCCACCACAATTAGCTTCCCGCTTCCGGCTGGAAGCGAAGAGAGAATTCTTTCTAAATCATTCATATCATTGTGTTTAAACTTAACCACATTGCCATAGGAAAGACGGCAGGCATCAATTATTGAGGCATGGACCATGCGGTCGGCAATAATATAATCATCCTTATCCACCAGAGTAGCAATGATGCCCAGATTAGTCTGAAAGCCTGTGCTAAAGGTAAGAGCAGCTTCCTTGCGGGTAAAACGGGCCAGCCTTTCTTCAAGTTCCACATGAATGTCCAGAGTGCCATTGAGAAAACGAGAACCGCAGGTGGCCACCCCATAGCGCTCAATAGCTTCCTGGGCTGCCTTTTTGACCTTAGGATGATCGATCAGGCCCAGGTAATTATTTGAGCCTACCATAATCATTTCCCGGCCATCAACAATGACCCGGTTCCCTTTAACCGACTGAATGGGCGTAAAATAGGGATACATTCCCATGGCCATGGCTTCTTCAGCCCGGGTAAATTGATAGCACTTATCAAAAAGGTCCATCCTTCCTTCCTCCTTTTTTTCTATCTTTAATGAGCCTTCTTTTCAAAATTGACTCCTTCACCGGGTCTGTCTTAGAATCACTCCATGAAAATTCTCGTCACGGGCGGCACCGGCTTTATCGGCCAGCATCTCCTTCGTTTCCTTCTCCAGAAAGCTGAAAACCAGATTTATGCCCTTGTCCGCCAGCCTCAAAAAATGGAACCAGCCCTCGCCTCAGCCCTGAGCGTTCTCCGGGGCGATCTCTTCAATTTACCTTCTCTTCCGCCTGACCTCGACCTGGTCTTTCATCTGGCGGGGTTAACAAAGGCTGCTCGTTCGACCGCTTATTATAAAGTAAATCATCTGGGCACAGCAAGCCTTTTAAAAGCCCTGGAGAATCAGAGAAAAAAAATCAGATTCATTTATTTGAGCAGTCAGGCTGCGGCTGGTCCAGCCAGGGATTCAATCCCGGTCAAAGAAACTGATCCCCCTTCCCCTCTCAATCCTTATGGCCGGAGCAAATTAATGGGCGAAAAAGCAGCTTTAAGCTATGCCCGGCGTTTCCACGTCATTATTCTTCGCATCGGCGCTGTCTATGGCCCGGGAGACAGGGACTTTCTCGCCTTTTTTAGCTTCATCCGGCGAGGCCTCCTGCCTCTTTTTGATTCTGGCCGCATGAGATTCAATCTCTGTTATGTCACGGACCTTGTCCGGGCCCTGGATCTGGCTGCCCGCAGCGAGCTTCCCTCAGGTGAAATTTTCAATATCGGCGACGCAAGGAGTTACTCCTGGGAAGAAATTGGTCGAACTGCTGCTTTAGTCCTGGAAAAAAAAGTCATAAAAATAAAAATTCCCTTGCCCGTTGTATTCGGTGTTGCCGCTCTTTCTCACTTTCTCTCCTGGATCAGCGGCCGGGCTTCTGTCATCAATCTGGACAAATACAAAGAAATGAAAGCTTCTTTCTGGCTGGCTGATATGAGCAAGGCCAGGCAAGGCCTTGGCTTTCAACCTCAATATGACCTAAAAACAGGACTTAAAGAAACTCTGGAGTGGTACTTAAAAGAAGGCTGGCTTTGAACCTGACTTTTTAAGGCGCTAAGCCGGCTTTCTTTTTGATTACTGTGGACCGCGTGGAAAATGAGGCATAAAACCTCGAAACCGTTTTCAAACACCAGCCCTTCTTAGGGGAAAAAAGAGTATATTTAACCCGGCCTTCAAGAATATAGGTTCGGGCCGGTGCATCCAGAGCCACGGAAAAAGGAATCTTAATCATTTTATCCAGCTTAAGGCCTTCCCGGCCATTAGTCTCGATGGTTTCGAGGTCGAGATCAGTCGCGGTGAAGAAATTCTTGGGTAGATTGATGGGCGGCAGGGCCTTGAATTCAATGACAAATTCCGGTTCCGTGAGGACAATTGTTTCCTCAGGCACCGTGAGCCTCAGGATAATCTGGCCCGATTCTCCCCGTGAAAGAATTTTGGGAACAACGGCCACATCCACCTTCAACAGAATTTCCTGGGATTTCAGGTTGCTGAAAAAAATAAACAAAAGAAAAAAATTTAAGAAAAATAAAAGAAAGAAAGAATTTTTCTTCTGCCCGCTTCTTTCGATTTTCATTATTTCTTATTTTTCCGCTTTTTTCTTTTTTAGCTTTTCTCTTTGCTTTTAACCTTCAGCCCTGGCCTTAAAACCCGGGCTTCTTATTTAATTATTGAATTTTATTTTAATTTTCCTCCAGGGTCAATTATTCTCCGGCTGTGCCTTCGATATTATGGCTGGCTGTGCTCATCCTGCCTGAAAAATTACCTCTTTTCTGGCTAAAATAACGCCTCTTTCAGTGAATTAGTTCTTTCTTGAATTCTTTCCCTGGCCACATTCAGCCAGAAATAAAGCTTGAAAATTCAATTTTTAATTTTTTTATTTTTATCTGTTTTCAGAAAAACAAAAATAAAGTATATTTAGAAAGATATGAGATCCATTATTACAGGTACTGGCTACTATGTTCCCTCCAGGGTTGTCACCAATTTCGACCTGGAAAAAATTATGAATACCTCAGATGAATGGATCAGACAGAGAACCGGTATTGTGGAGAGGCGCTATGCTGATGAAGGCGTCGGCACTTCCGATTTAGCGGCCGAGGCGGCTAAAAGAGCCCTTGAGGCAGCTCAGCTTAAACCTGAAGACATTGAATTTATCATCGCCGCCACCCTTTCTCCCGATCATTATTTTCCCGGTATTGGCGTTCTCGTCCAGGCTAAACTGGGCCTGGCACCCATTGGTGCTCTTGATATTCGCAATCAATGCTCGGGATTTATCTATGCGCTCTCTGTCGCTGACCAATATATCCGGGCTCAGACTTTCCGGCGAATTCTTTTAGTGGCGGCTGAAGTTCAGTCGGCCAATCTTGATTACTCAGATGCTGGTCGCGACATGGCCGTTCTTTTTGGCGATGGTGCCGGCGCGGTTGTGCTTGAGGCCTACGAGGGTGAGGATCGGGGAATTCTCTCCACCCATCTTTTCGCTGACGGCCGCTTTGTTTCTGACCTCTGGATGGAAAAACCAAGCCCTAAAGACCGGCCCATCTTCAGAGAGGATTTTGTCCGGGAAGGCCGTTATTTTCCTCGTATGGACGGCCGGTCAGTTTTTAAAAATGCCTGCGAAAAAATGCCTGAGGCGGTTCGCATCGCTCTGGCTCATAATCATCTGCGCATTGAAGACATTGATATTCTTATTCCCCACCAGGCCAATGAGCGGATTACCCAGATGGTTGCCAAAAGCCTTGGTCTTCCCCCGGAAAAGGTTATCAACAACATCAGCCGCTATGGTAATACCACCGCCGCTTCCATACCCATTGCTTTAGCTGAGGCCTATCAGGAAGGAAAAATAAAACCGGGAAGCCTCGTTGTTCTTACGGCCTTTGGCTCAGGCTACACCTGGGCTTCAGCCATCATTCGCTGGTAAAATGGGCTTGAACTCTTAATTTTTCTTATGTTAGGATTCTTAAGGCTTTATTCCCAGTGATGTGGGAATTGAATTATGGTGAATTCAGGTTTTAAGAAAAGGAGGAAACAGTGAGAAAAGTTCTCTTCTTTATCCCCATGGCTTTATTTCTGGTTGCCGGACTGGCCTGGCTTTCAGGCCAGCAAAATCCTGAAGATGCCAAATTTTTGAAGACGCTGGAAACCTATCTTGACGATATGTGGAAATTTTATCCCACGGCGGCTACCCTGGCTGGCTATTACAAATATAACGATAAGCTTGAAGATATGAGCGAGGCCAATATTGACCGCCGCCATGACTCTCTCGATACCTATCGTCAGCTTTTCCTGGCGAAGATTGATCGAACCAAGCTTTCCCCCGAAATAGACATTGACCTTGACATTGCCCTTGATTCCCTTGATTATGAAGTGCTCAAGCATGAAAACCTTCTCCCCTGGGAATACAACCCGCTCTTTTATAACGAGCTTTTCTATTTTTCCCTGCAGGGACTTCTGGGAAAAGAATTTGCCGATATTAATACCAGGCTTAAATCTGCTCTGGAGCGAGCCAGATTATTGCCCAAATTGATTCAGCAGGCCAGAGCGAATCTCAAGACGCCGCCTCAGCTTTTTACTGAAACAGCCATCAAGCAATTTCCGGCTATTCTGGATTTCTACCGCAATGAGATACCCAAACTGATTGAAGGTGCCTCGCCCGATTTAAAAAGCCGGTTTCAGGCAGAACTCGGCAAAATAATCCCGGCCCTCGAGGATTACCAGCGCTTCCTTCAGGCTGAGCTTCTGCCCAGATCAACCGGCAATTTTCGTCTCGGTGAGGTTCACCCCAAGCTACTGCGGATTACTCTGCAAAATACCATTCCGCTGGATGAACTCATTGCCCGCTCCCGGGCTGACTACAGTAACCTGCGCCGCGAAATGGCCCTTGTCTCCATGCCCTTTTATCGCATCATGTATCCTCACATCAACATGGAACAGCTTTCTACTCAATATACTGAAGACCAGCTGCGGAATCTCTTCATTCGCGGCGTTCTGGATAAAATCAAGACGGAGCATACGGCACCGGAAAATTTCCTGGAGGCTATCAAGAGCAGAGTCGACGCTCTCAGGGAACATATAAACAGGAATAATCTGGTTAATTTACCCGCCGAGCCCATCAACATCCTGCCCATGCCCGCGATCAGACAGATGGCCAACCTGGTGAGAATCAGTGGACCTGGGGCCTATGAAAAGGCTGGCTCCTTTGTGGCTGAAATTGCTCCTTTTCCGGCCGACTGGCAGCCGGCCCAGATAACTTCCTTCCTTGAAGATTATAACAACTACTTCCTCTATTTCTGGATTAACAGCCAGATTTTTCCTGGGCCCTTTGTTCCCCTTGTGGCTAACCAGCAAAATCCCTCTCTGCTCCGAAAGCTTTACCCCAATCAACCTCTGCTCAAGGGCTGGCCAGTTTATCTTAATGAGATGCTGATTACCAGCGGCTTCGGCAATTATGACCTGAAGCTCAGGATGAATGAGCTCAAGTATCTGCTGCAGATTGTAATTGATTTTCAGCTTGAGCTGAACATTCATCAGGGCGGTATGACCAAAGAACAGGCCATCGATCTCATGACCAAAGGCGGCTTCCAATCGCCCGTTGAAGCCGAAAGGAAATGGAACCAGATTATTCTTAATCCAGGCGAGGCCATCTATGCTTATGTTGGCTATCAGGAAATCCTGGATATAGAAAAAGAATATCGCAAAATTAAAGGTGAGGCTTTCTCCCAGAAAGAATTTCTGAACGAACTTTTAAAATACGGAGCTCTGCCTCTCAGACACCTCAGAACCAAAATTCTGCGGGGAAGCTGACGACAAAAGGAATGAACTGACTTTGAATTTTACGAAAAGAAAAACGAGCTTCATTTTCAAAATTAATAAAAACAGAGAGGCTGGTCATCTTTAAAATTGGCAGACTGCCTGTTTAATGTTAAGATAAGTTAAGACGAGTTTTAATAAGGATACAGGATGGAATTGAAGCCTCGCCAGCTAAAGGAAACAAAGGAGCTAAATCTCAATGCCATCTACCAGGATATTGAGCCTGAGCTCGAAGCGGTCGAAAATTGTCTGGAGAGCCTGACTTCTTCATCTCATCCTTTTTTAGCTGAAATCAATTCCTTTCTTTTTCGAAAAAAGGGCAAGCGGCTTCGACCGGCCCTGGTGATTTTGAGCAGCCGGCTCTTTGGTTACCAGGGCCAGGACCATATCCTTATGGCCTCTCTAGTCGAATGTATTCACACCGCTAGCCTTATCCATGATGATATTGTCGATAACTCCAGATTCCGGCGCGGCCAACCCACCCTTCATGCCCGCTGGGGAACCAATCTTTCTGTTCTTCTGGGTGACCATCTCTATATTCAAGCCATCAATCTGCTCCTTCAGAGTAACCATGATGCCATTATCCGCCTCCTTTCCCGGGCCGTCTCGCAGATGATTGAGGGAGAAATTAATGAATTTTTGATGAGCAACAATTTTGATTTGAGCGAAGAACAATACCTGGAAATCATCAGGAAAAAAACGGCTTCTCTCTTCGAGGCTTCCTGTGCCATCGGCGGCCTTCTGGCCGGAGCCGGAGAGGAGCAACTCTATCTGATTAACAAATTTGGCTCCTATCTGGGCCTGGCTTTCCAGATTATTGACGATCTTCTTGATTATCTGGGTGATGAGAACATCCTGGGCAAACCGACCTTTTCTGACCTTAATGAGGGCCGGATAACGCTTCCTCTAATCCACAGTTTGAACTGCAATGGCCATCCTTACCGGGAAAAAATCATTGAACTGGCCAGGATAAGACCCCTGGGAGAAAAGGAAAAGGAGGAAATTCTCGCTCTTCTCGCTCAGTCCAGCTCCTTCGATTATAGCTTCGAAAAAGCCAGGGAACTTGTGGCGAAATGTCATGAGGTTCTGGCAAAGCTGCCTTTTTCCGGATACCGCCAGAGCCTCGAGGGCCTGGCCGATTACATTCTCTACCGAAATCGCTGAATTTACTTTCGAGATGGTGGAAATTGAAATCAAATTTGAAATCCCCAGTGCGGCCGAGTTTCGTCAGAAAATTCTGGCCCAGGGAGCTGTCTTAAGGAAAGAAAGATACCGCGAAGAAAATATTCTTTATGATTTCCGGACCAATGAGCTCGAGAAAAAAGCTCAGGCTCTAAGAGTTCGTCTGATCGGCAAAAAAACCTTTCTTACCTTTAAAGGCGCGCCCCAGAAATCCCGGCGATTTAAAATCAGGGAAGAATATGAAACTGAGGTCAAAAACTACAAACAGTTACGCCGCATTCTGAAAAAGCTGGGACTCAGGCCTGCCTTCCGCTATGTCAAATTCAGAACAGTTTTTCAGAAGGGCAAGCTTAAAATTTGCCTGGATGAAACGCCCATAGGTCATTTCTGCGAATTAGAGGGCGATCGGCCTGATATTGTCCGTTTTGCCCGTTCTCTCGGCATAGGCAACCGGGATTTTATCAAACTGGATTATATTCAGCTTTTTAAAATGGCGGCGAGGGGTGAATTCAAATCGCGTTTCAGCCAGCCCGGGGAGCAGTTAGGGGAAAGCAGGCATCATTCCTCTTCTTCCTCTTCCTCCTCGGCCTCAAATTCCTCCTCCTCCAGTTCCTCTTCTTCCTCTTCATAAAAGCCACTCAATTTTTCTTCTTCCTCTTCCTCCAGAGGCGAAAGAGGCGGAATGCCTTCCAGTTCTTCAGCCGCTCCTTCGGAAACCAAAATTTCTTCTGCTGAAGCTTCTTCCGGAACCTCAGGCGTAGCCAGAATTTCGAAATCAATCAAGCCCAATCTCACTTCTTCCTGAGCAATCCGGATGGGATTGCGGCTCTTTGTTTTGATTTTTGGTTTGGCCCCTTTCAGCAATTGCTTGGCTCTCTTGGCGGCTAAGATAACGAACTGAAAGCGGCTATCAGGCTTATTGGGCGACATCTTATCCACTTGCTATTACTCCCTGTGGCTTTTTTGAAAAATCTTATCTAATTTATCAAAAAACAACTTATTTTTCAATCCTTCAAAGCTTTTTTCTGAAATTGCATTTGTTTATTCAAGTTAGAGCTATAGCCTGGCTTCATTTCAATTGAAGACTAGGAAGAAATAAGGTCCAGGAAGATAAAGGTAGTTTTAATAAGAGGTTTATTTCCCTTTAACCTTTAAGGAAAAGGATGAAAAAAGGACTTATAAATGGCCTTTTCCGGGAAAAAAAGGCTTTTTTTCAGGCTAAAAAGTGAGAAAATTCAGGCAAAAATCGGGGAAGTCTCACCCTCTTTAAGAATAAGTCCGCCTCAGGAAATCTTCGCTCTAAGATTCCGGCCTTTAGATTAAACTGAACTCCGCCTCTCCCCAGAGCTCGAGCTATTTCTTTTACCCTGGTCTCAGCGGCTCAAGGCAATATCATCCTCGGTTTCAAACCGGCCATCTGGGCCAGCTGAAACAAGGCGAAAGCCGGTCTCGCCAGTAATTTCTAGCCGGATCTCCCGGCCCCAGGCATCAACAGCCGGAGCGAGGAGAAGACGGGATTGCCTCAATTCCTCGAGGCTCCGGGGCAATCGGCCCTCCTGGCTCAGAAAGGTGAGGATGATTCTTTCAAGTCCGGCTAAATTAACCCTGGTCAGCTCAATCATTGACCTTTCCCGGGCAGCCAGATTCTCCTCAAGCTGGCTTTTGCCCTGATGACGCAGGAACCAAAGAGCCAGAATAAGAGCCGCGACGAGAACAAGGACAATCAGAAAGCTACGCATTTTCCCAGAAATAAAAAAATGACCCGTGGAGGACTCGAACCTCCAACCCGCGGATTAAGAGTCCGCTGCTCTACCAGTTGAGCTAACGGGCCACAGCCATAAGTTTAATTAACTCTCGCCCTCAAGTCAAACCCCCAACCTTTCCCTTTTTAGCTGATTAGGATATAATGCCAGCCATGAATCATTTAGATATTGCCCTGTGGGCTGGCTTTCTGGCCGTTGTGGTTCTCCTCTTCTTCCTTTTGCAGCGAAATCTCTATCGCCTTGAGGAAAAAAGGGAACAGCGCCTGGAGGAAAGGAGACAGAGCGAAAGGCAGGAAATTTTTGATCACCTCAGGGAGTCCCTTAACCTGGTGCAGCAGCAGGTCTCCCATTTAGCCCAGCTGGTTAACCAGCAGCTTCAGGGAATCCATTCTCAGTTCCAGCAAACCACAGGTCAGATCGGTGAAAATCTGGGTCAGGTGAGAGAACATCTGGGCAAAATGGAGATGGCCACCAGGGAGGTACTGGAGAAGGCTAAAAGCATTGCCACCCTGGAGGAGCTGCTGCGGGCACCCAAATTTAGAGGCGGCCTGGGAGAATTATTCCTGGGAGACCTTCTTGCCCAGATTCTGCCCCCGGCCCATTATTCACTTCAATACCGGTTTAAAAATGGAGAAAAGGTGGATGCTGTCATTCAAATCGGCAACAATCTGGTCCCGGTTGATGCCAAGTTTCCCCTCGAAAACTTCAGGCGTTATCTTCAGGAGGAAAATCAGAAAGAAAAAGAGGCCTGCCGCCGCCGTTTTTACCAGGATGTGCGCAAACACATTGATGACATTGCCAGCAAATATATCCGCCCGGAGGAAAATACCTACGATTTCGCTCTGATGTATATTCCCGCCGAAAATATTTATTACGAAACCATTATCCGGGAAGAAACAGGCGGGGAGGAAAAGAGTCTTTTTAACTATGCTCTTCAGAAAAGGGTCATTCCCGTTTCCCCCAATTCTTTCTTTGCCTATCTTCAGGTTATCGTTCTTGGTTTAAAGGGGCTGCAAATTGAAAAATCAGCCCGGGCCATTTTTCAGGCTCTGGCTCAGCTTGAAGGTGATTTAAATCGCTTCCGCTCGGACTTTCAGATTCTCGGAAGCCATCTCACCAATGCCAGGAGCAAATTTGAGGAAGCGGAGAAAAAACTTGACCGTCTTTCCAGCCGCCTGGAGCAACTGGCGGCTTCTGGCGAAAAGGAGCCAGAATTACCTCCGACAGGCTGAATCCGGGCCGAAAATTCCTCTTAATTTGATAAATTCTCTGCAGGATGAGTATCTCGCCAGCTGAATTTCAGGTAAATCCGGGAGATAAAAAATTGGTTCTTCAGATTTCTTGTGGCTAAAGACGATAGATTCTATTTCACTCAACAGCAGATTGAACCCAGGCCAGTTCATCTTTGCGGAGGGCGATTAGAGAAATATCCAAAAAATGTACAATAAATAGCTTCGTCTCGCCTTTAAAGAATTAGCTGCAGGTTCTCAAACTATCGGAGATGGATAATCCTTTTGGTCTTTCCATGAAAAACCGTAAAGGCCAAAAAATTATGGCATAAGCTGCGATTAAATAGACTTTGAATTGGGAATTCAGAAAGAAAATTTATTCTTCCGGCCTGATATCCCCGGAAATTCGGTTAATTATTTTCACGGGAATTAAGGTCGAAAGCAAATTCATCGCAGCTGAATTCCCTATTAAATAACTGAATATCTCCTGTTTCTGCTCCAGGAAATTAGCAGGAAGCAGAAATAACCACAAGGATCAAAAAAATTTAAGAATAAACAGAAGATAATCTTAAATGGATAGTCCTAAAGGCATAGCTTCAGGCGGCATTCAAAGGGATGGCCACCTCAAAATAAAAGCAGTAATTCAGGCCAGAAAAAATTTTAGCTAGTGGAAAGAGACCTGATTTTATCCAGCATCTCTGGACTGGCAATGAGAATCAAAGTTTCATTAGCTTCAATTTTATGGGAACGGGGCGGATTGAATTCATAATCCGTTGAAAGAGCTTTTTTGATGGCCACCAGGAGAGCACCCGTTTTTTCCTCAATAGCTGCTTCCGCCAGAGTTTGGCCGCAAAGGGGCGAATCAGCCTTTATGGTTATTTCTTCAACTCTCAGCACTTTTTCCTTATCCCGAAGCATCATATCCAGAAAGGTGGTGGCTGCTGGTCGAACCATCTCTGAAACCATTCTCATGCCGCCAATGTAAGATGGTGAGATGGCACTTGTCGCTCCAGCCTTAATCATTTTCGCCTGGGAGCGAATATCAATTACTTTGGCGACGATTCGCACCCGGGGATTTAAGCCCCTGACCGTGACCGTGCCAAAGAGATTGGCCTCATCAGTCGGCAATGAAAGAAAGACTCCCTGGGCGCGGTCAATGCCTGCCTCCTTCAGAATGTTTTCATCCAGGGGATCGCCCTGGATGAAAAGAAGAGGGCCCAGAGATTTTAATTTCTCTATTCTTTCAGCTGAAGGTTCAATGACCACAAAGGGACGCCTGGTTAGCAGGAGCTCCTGAATGGCTGTTTGGGCTGTTTCATCGCTACCGCAGACGATATAATGATTAACAAGTTTTTTAATTTCCTTTTCCATTTTCTTTCTCCCCAGAATATTCTTGAGCTCACCTTCGACGACAAATGCCGTGATGGAAGTAACTGCAAAGGCAATGGTACCCAGGGAAAGAAGGATAAAGATGGTGGTGAAAATCCGGCCAACCGGATTGTGGCTGAGATCAATAATTTCGCCATAGCCCACGGTCGAGATGGTAATCACCGTCATATAAAGGCAATCGAGAAGTGAGGCTTGCTTGCCGGAAATAATTTTAAATCCCAGAGTCCCCATCAAAAAAATAGAGACGAAGAGAATCAGGGAGAGGCGGAGTCGCCTGGTGCTGGTCATTTTTCTCAGGTAGATTTTAAAGAAACAGAAGAAAAAAGACAATCAGTTCTCGCCGCACTGAATTTTAAGGCCATTTTAAGACCGGACTGAATAAAGATAAAAAGTCCCTTCAGGGGTTTTAAAGCGGGCTAGACCAGGAATTTTCTTCGCCTTCGCTTTAAATTTTCCTGGCATTGATTTGATTTCGCTGAATAATTACAAATCGTCTTCCAGGCTATCCCCATTGATTCAGTTTAACCTGAATGACTCCTGGGGCTAATTGTCTCAGGACCGGGCTTTTTGACTGGCCAGAGGGGAAAAGAATAACTCAGAGCGCCATAGGAGCAGGCATCAAGGCAGCGCAGACAGCGGATGCACTCCGGGCTATTGGGATTGGAGGAAGGATCAATTTCTACCGGGCAAACCTTCTGACAATCTAAACAGTGAAGGCAGCTTGCTTCATCCACGGTCATCTGAAAAAGGCTGAAACGATTAAAAAGGCCCCAGAAGGCTCCGAGGGGGCAGGTTGTCCGGCAGAAGGGCCGATTGATAAAAAGCATCAGGGCAATAAAAATCAAGAGAATAGCCATCTTCCAGGTAAACATGAAGCCAATCTGAGCCCTAAGGCCGGGATTGAGGGCAATGAGGGGAAGTCCGGCCTCCAGGGTTCCAGCCGGGCAGATCCATTTGCAGAACCAGGTCTGGCCAAGGCCGAATTCATCGACAATCAGAAGCGGCAGGAGAATGACGAGAAAGAGAAGAACAGCAAAACGAAAATAGGCGAGAAAATGGGGCAACCTGATTCTGGCCCACTTTTTCTGATGAATCAATTCCTGGAAAAGACCAAAGGGACAGAGCCAGCCACAGGGAAGGCGACCAGCAAGGCTGCCCACGATGGTTAAAAAACCCAGGACATAAAGTCCAAATTGCTTCTGGCCTGAGGCCAAATGAAGGCGAATTGAAGCTAAAGAGGCCTGGAGCGAGCCTATGGGGCAGGCTCCAAGAGCTGAGGGACAGGAATAACAATTGAGGGCAGGGAGACAGATTCCTTTGATTTTGCCTCGAAAAATGCCGGCTCGAAAAAATGCAGGTAAATAGGCATTAAAGGCGCAAGCAGCGCCGATCTGATAAAAACGGCGTTTTCTTTCCCGGGTCATTTTCCTTTAATTAATAGACACATATGCCAGAACCCAGTCCTCCCCTCCCCGGCCTTGCTGGCCAAATCCTGCCTGAACTAATTTTTCTTTCATGTCATGTGGCGTCATGTCATATTTGACTCTTTTCCTTCAATCATATCCTGGCCAGCCAATCTTAACTTTAACCATCCATTCCTATTCTTAAAAATTTCTTCGCTCCCAGGTTAGCTCAGGCTAACCAATCCCGATGCAATCGAGACAAACAGTTATGGCCTTCTCGACCACACTCCAGTATTCACCTGAAATGAGTCCCAGAATCAGCCATACAAGACCGGCAGCAAGAAAAGCGAAGGCTAACCAGGGCCGCTTCCTGCCTGCTCCTGGCTTCTCTATTTTTTCTCTTTCCCTCATTGATTACCCTTCAGAAGAGAAAAAATTATTTTCTCCATTTCCTTTATATATTCTTCTTTAAAGCCAACGTGGCCATAAACAATTTTTCCCTGGCGATTGATTAGATAAACCACAGGTATCTCCTGAACTCGGTATTCAGAAGCCATCTCCTGGGCAGAACAGATTAGTCCAGATAAAGACGATTCCAGAGAGCCACAGAGCTGAGGGTAAGATAATTTTATTTTTTGCAGAAAGGGCTTAATTATAGGAACTCCCGGCTTATCCAGAGCCACGCCAAAAAACTCCACCCGGCCTTTGTTTTCTTCTCTGGCAAGAAATTGCTGGTAAAGTTTTTCTAAATGAGGCATGGCTGCCCGACAGGGAAGACACCAGGTCGCCCAGAAATCAAGAAGAATCACCTCTGGAGTCGAAACTGAAAGCAGATTGCCTGAAGCCTCAATCCGCTCAACCTTCAGCTGCCCTTTATCCATTCTTACCCGAAAAATCTGGCCATCAACTGCGGGCAGAGAAAAGGGCCGCATATTTTCTCCGGGTTTGAGCAAAGCAGCGTCGGAATTAAAGGTGAGAAAAAATAATAATACGAGTATCTTTATAGGAATAATAGGCATTCTCATATTGTTATTATAATTTTCCTTTTCGCCAAAAGTCAAACGCTTCGAGCTGGCCAGGTCAATTTTTGTTCGGCTGCTCCTGAAAAACAGTGTTGACTTCAGAAATTTCATGTTGTGACTAATTGGGTATTATTTCAGCCTCAACCGGCTCTCTCATAATAGCGCGGGTGATGTTTTAAAAAGACCAATCCGGGTCGCCTTAATTTCCTTTTCTGGGTCCTTCCCTTCTTTTATGATAGCGATGTTTTAAAAAACTTCTCTCGATCTCTTTTTAAAAGATAGAATAAGGAAAAATTTGTTTCCATTTCAGAATTGGTCTTCATTTCATTTAAAATTCATAAGCTTATTGATTTTAAAAAATAATGCCGATGGGGGCCTGATAAATTTCATATTTTTACAGGCGAGCTGATAGGGGCTTGACATCCTCCATTCAAATGGAGAATCTTAAGAACGCCAGGGTGCTTGATGACAGGAATTGATTTAATTATTCTGATTTTATTTTTAGCTTCGCTTTTCTTTTTCGGCTCTATCTTTTTTAAATGGATTGAAAGGCCGGATGACTTTTTTGTTGCTGGCCGGCTGCTGCCACCTTTTATTCTGGCGGCTGCCTTAACCGCAACCAATGTCAACCTCTACAGTTTCATTGGCCAGGCTGGCAAGGCCTATGAACAGGGTATTTCCATTGTCTGGCATACCTGGACGGGCAACATGGCCCTGGTTCTGGCTGGGCTCTTTGTTCTGCCCATTCTCCGTCGGCTTGAAATTCGGACCATTCCTGAGTTTCTGGAAATAAGATATGGCCGGCCGATGCGTCTTCTGATTGCCTTTCTCTGGATTCTGAGGCTCTCCTTCTGGCTGGGCATAGTCCTTTATACCGGGGCCACGGCGGCCGTGGTCATCACCCGTTCCGGTGAAGAATCCTATCTGCTCTGGGCCCTAATTTTCTCTGTCATTACTATTATTTACACGACTGCCGGCGGCATGTGGTCGGTCGCCCTGACCGATACTCTTCAGTTCAGCCTGATGCTTCTTGGTGCCCTGGTCTTTTTCCCCATTATCATGACGACAGCCGGGGGTCTCAAGGGTATTGCCCGCACCCTCCCGCCCGAACATCTTGAACTTGTCCCTCAATCGGGTCAATTGAACTGGGCCTTTATTCTGGCCATCTTTCTTCTGGGGCTTCAATGGGCCTGCACTGATCAGGGTATGCTTCAGCGAGCCTTTTCCGGACGCGATGTCCGCACCGTGGCCCGGGGTCTGGTCCTTTCAGGGATTCAGACAACGCCCTTCGCCCTTCTCTGGTATCTTCCCGGGCTGGCAGCCAGAGCCATTGATCCCGGTATAAAGGTGGCGGACGCCGTTATTCCTGAAATGCTGGTCAGATTTGTGCCCACCGGAATCTTTGGCCTCATCCTCTGTGGGCTGCTTTCGGCCCAGATGTCAACCATAAGCTCCAATATCAATTCTGCGGCCACCTTATTTACGAGCGATCTTTATGCGCGACTGAAGCGATTGCCTCCATCGCCCCGAACAACTCTCGTCGTGGCTCGCCTCATCACTCTGGTTATCGGTTTTCTCATGATTATCTTTTCCCTTTATGCGCGACAACTGGGCGCTGTCAATGCTTACCTGCTTATAATTGGCATCATGGATATGCCTCTTTTCGTGGTGGCTATCGTCTATGGCCTGTTCTGGAGCCGGACAACTATGGCCGCTGCTTTTGCTGGCTATGTTTCGGGCGCCTTCATGGGTGCTCTGAGTGTTTTTTATCTTTTCGCCCGGCACCCCAATCGAACAACTATCGCCACTTTCATCAGTGCGGCCACGGCTTTGATTGTAACTCCCCTGATTACAGGCCTTTCCAGGCAAGGGCAGCAAGGACAAAAACAAATAGCTATTAAAGAGGCATTTAAACCATCGCCAGAAGAAATAGCTTCAGGCCGGGCCTTCCATCTTTTTCCCCGATCGAAAAAGGGAAAGACAGTTGTCTTCATTTTCTTCATCTCTCTGGCTGTTTTTATTACATCTATTTTTCTCGGTGGTCTGGGATTTAGTCAGGCGGCGGCCTATCTCGCCGTTGGGTCCATGATAATTTATTTTGCCTCAGGCCTGGTTCGCTTGAACTATGATTAAAACTGATGGAGCGAACTATTGACTGTCGGAGTCAGTTGTGCGAGAGAAGTAAGGGAGCTATGGACTATGTGATTGGTTGCTTAATAAATTGATTATTAATTGGCTTGCTGACTGATTGGTTGGTTAATCGATTGATTGATTGATTGATTGATTAATTGATTGATTGATCGTTCGATTGATTAGTTAATTTATCTATTGATTTATTTTTGTTTGTTCTTGATTTATTTTTGTTTGTTCACTGATTTAACAAAAAAGGGGATGCGAGATTTCGAGCTAGGGAAAGGAGTGGTATTATTTTTCATAAAAACGGCGGCTCCCGGATCCACAATCTGATACTCTCGTCCTCGAAAAAGACCAAAAAGGATTTGAAAAATCAGGACCGAGATTAATAAAATTTCAGGGGAAGGTTTGATTTAAATGAAGTTCGATCTTTTGAGCTGGCTCATCTGGCTGACAGGGATTGTCATTTTTATTCTCTGGATTATTTTCCCGGTGAGGGAGTTCCTCTCCCTTTTCCGGGAAAAAATGAGAAAGGGGAAAAGCCAGCCATAGCCTAAAATTTAAATTTAAAGCAAACTTAAAGCTGAAAAAATTCAAGAGTGAACTATCAAGTTCAAAAAGAGGATGTCTTTTGCATTCTTTTGCCATTTATCATTTATTCTCATGCAGCTCTGACATTCAGGCCTGAAAAAGCTTTTTAAGTTCGAAAAGGGGAAAGGAAGCACAAGAAGCGTTTTTAGGGCTTTTTTGAGCCAATTTATGGCATAGGATAAGAAGGAATCATCTAGCCTACTCCAGGCAGAATTCAGGGCTTACCTGGAATTTTTTCTTTCCTAATCTTTAAAAGAAACCTTTCTTTAAAAGAAATCTTGAAAAAATAGAGCCGCTATGAGAGAGATGATTTTTCTCTTTTTGAAACAAGATCAAGGGAATAAAAATCAATATAAGGGAATAAAAATCAGCATAATATAAATAGCTAAATTTTCTGCTAAAACTTGTGGCTTGATTTTGGCTCTATTTTTACCCGCGAGCCCCAGGCATCATGGTCTCTTTAATTTTGATTTTGATTTTAATTCTGTCCGGCAATGTCCTCAGCTTTTCAGATCCGGAAAGAGCTCAGCAATTTCTACTGAGAAATCTTTTCCGCAGGGATTGATAAATACTCCTGGAGCAGACCATTTAATCCAGCTCTCTGCCTGAAGGCTGGTAAAATTTCTCTGCAGAGGATTCAGGATTTTCATTTTGGCACAAATTTGGCGGCAGAAAATAAATCCCCTCAATTGCTGAATGGAAAATTAGGAAAAAGGACAAGAAAATGGCGCGCCTGACAGGAGTCGAACCTGCGACCTACGGATCCGGAGTCCGTCGCTCTATCCACTGAGCTACAGGCGCGCCTCCGGGCCTCCGCCTCCAGGGCCCATTCACCCTTATTTATAGCGCAATCCCCATGTCCAGGCAAGACGCTGGCTCCCTCCCCTTAGATCTGGTGAATTTTATTGGCTTTTTCGATCCAAGCCTCTTTGTTATTTGTGCCAGACTGTATTTCTCGGCAAGCAAAACAAGCAGGAAAGTTATCAGGATATATCTGAATATCAATACTATATTTCCAATATCATGTTTCATCACCATCCTCCTTTTTGAACTGCAAAACATCCTTCCCTCTAATTGCCGACAATTGTGCCAGCCATCCTATGGCCCCCATCCAAACATGTGGGGGCGTTTTAAAACCGCCTTTCCCCTCATGTATTTCCATTCGCTCTAAAAGCTTTCTATTGGCGTGCTTGCCGCCCAGACCATTTGTTCGCCCGGAAGAATAACGGGCATATTTCTGACATCATGGGCGCTAAACTTTGTGGATATCAATATGACCATTTTCGCATCGTCATATCTTCGGCTGTGAGCCTGATATCATGAGAATAGCAATATTTTTATAACATCAAATAACACAAATAGAAATTTTAAATAGGGTAAATAGGTAAGCCGGCACGATTTTTGAGTGATCATACTAAGTAGGGTGTAAAAATAGGTAAATAGGTAAGACGGCACCAATTTTGTGGTTGACAGGGGATGGGGTTTGGCTTAATTTTAAGGGCATGGAAAGAGTGATTCGATTCAGCATTTCCCTGGAAGCTGAATTATCTAAATTATTTGACCAGTGGATGAAAAGAAACGGTTATGATAATCGTTCAGAGGCCATCAGGGATCTGATCAGGGATAAGCTGGTCGAGGAAGAATGGAAGGATGAAAGCAAGGAAGTTGTGGCCGTCCTGACTCTGGTCTACGACCATGAAAGCCGGGAACTACCTGAAGTCCTGACTTCTATCCAGCATGAATATTATCAGCTGATATTAAGCTCAACTCATGTCCATCTGGATAAGCATAATTGCCTTGAAGCCATCATCCTGAAAGGCAAAGCAGGCGAAATCAAAAAGGTTGCCAGCCGGCTCCTCAGCCAGCGCCGGGTGAAGCACGGCCGCCTGATTTCTACCACTACCGGGAAAGATATAGTCTGAACCTTTTTATCCGCTCCGGGGGCTTAATCTTTCCAGTAAGTAAAGGACTGGAACCTCCAGGCCATGGGACTCAAGTAAATCCTTATTCCCCAGAATTTCTTCTCTCCCTCCTCGAGCCACAATTTCTCCCCTCTCCATGATTATCATTGTTTCCCCCACCTCCCAGGCGAAATCTAAATCGTGAGTCGCTGCGACCATAGTCCTGTCGCTTTTCTGGAGATAATTAATCAGCCAGCGACGACACCCAGGATCCAACCCAGAGGTGGGTTCATCCAGGACTAAAATGTCTGGTTCAAGAACCAGAACCGTAGCCAGAGAAACCTTTCTTTTCTCACCCAGACTGAGCTGATGGATCGATTTTCCCGCCACAGACTCCAGGCCGAGCTCCTTTAAAACTTTTCTTACCCTGCCTTCAATTTCCTCTCGCTTGAACCCGCGACCAAAAAGACCGAAGGCCACATCGTCCATAACTTTCGGCATGAAGAGCTGGTCTTCCGGATTCTGGAAGACCAGACCCACCTGACTTCTTATTTTTTTCAGGTTTTCCAGGGTAACCGGTTCCCCAAATATCTTCACCTCGCCCTTCCCACGGAGTAATCCGTTAAAATTAAGAAGAAGGGTGGATTTACCCGCCCCATTCGGCCCGATAATCATTACCTTTTCCCCTTCCCTTACCGAAAAGCTGATATCCTTCAAGGCTACGGTGCCATCAGGGAAGGTATAGGAAAGATGATTGACTTCCAGGGCAATTCTCTTCATGGCTCTAAAACTTTATTTACCTTATTTATCTTCGTTATTTATCTTTGGTTATTATTCTAAATATTGAGCTTTGTTCATTTATATAAATTTGATGGCAGCTATCACTGAACTGAATAAAAATAAAAAAAGATAATCGCCCTGGCTGAGTTTGAAATTTACCAGAAAATCCAGCCGGCCCTGAAATCCCCGGCTCAGGAGGGCTGCATAAATCCTTTCACTTCGCTCAAATAACCTGAGAAAATACTGGTTAAGGATTAGTCCTGTAATTTTCATTTCTTCCAGAAAGGACCTTCTTTTAACTGTCCTGGAAAGCCGGGCTCGCAAGATGGAAACAAGTTCTTCCTGAAGAAGAATAGAGTAACGATAGGCAAAAGTCAGCATCGCCAGAAAGCTTGCGGGCAAACGAAAAAGATAAAAACCTTTGATGACATCTGCGAAATCGCCATCAAGGATAAAAACAAAGATAGAAATCGAAACAAGAAAGGCTTTCATGGTTAAATCAAGGCTGCGGTCCAGCCTGTTCCTGAAATTTTCAGGCGAAAAAATAAAAGTAACGGCTACAAGGAATAATAAAAGGGAGATAAGAAACAGGCTGAGTCTGCAAAAATTTCTAAAGCTTCTGATGCTTTTCGGGCTGATCAAAAAGAAAACCACCAGCAGGCAAAGCAAAAAAACTCCGAATTTCCAGTAAGCCTGAGGGAAAAAGGTACTGAGAACAAAAGTCAGAGACACTGCGAGGCAGATAATTCTCACTCGCGAATCAGGAGAAAAAACAGGCTTTTTCACTTCTTTCGGCCGGCCACAAAATAAAGATGGGAACTGTCAACAAACTCCATGAGCTCAAAACTGGCGTCGAGAATAATCTTTCTCATCTCCTCCTCTTCAGGCAAAAAATCTTCACAAAGCGGGTAAGCCAGGCGGGCATGAAATTCGTTAATCTCTTTACGGCTCGCCGTATGGGCAATGAAAATTTTTCCGCCGGGTTTAAGCAGGCGATAGAACTCTTCAAGAGCCTGAGCTTTCTGCGGTAGATGAGGAAAAAGGGCCAGAAGGATTATCCGGTCAAAGAAATTATCAGCAAAAGGCAGCCTCATAACATCAGCCTGAAGAAAAATCAGGTTGGGCGCCGCCAGTTTTTTTCTGGCCAGATCGACCATCTGAAAGGCAAAATCTGCGGCCACCACCAGACCAGATTGGCCCACAGCCTTAAGCAAATAGGGCACCAATCTTCCCGAACCGCAGCCCGCATCGAGGACCCTATCTCCTGGACGAAGATCAAAGCGATTAACGAGCTCCGCCAGCTCCACATCAGGGCCGGCCCTTTCATGTTCTCTTTCCCATTCACAGGCTATATTTTCAAAATATTCTCTGCGCTTGAGCATGATCTTTTATCCCTGACTGAGAAGAGGCGAAGTTTCAATTTTCTGCCTGAGTTTAAGCACCAGGGGCGGAATCGTCATAAAAATGAGGATCAGGCCTGGCAGGCCCTTGATTAACGAAGAGATCCCCAGGATTACCCCGGGGAGCCTGAGCCATTTGGAAATTACGATTATAGATAGAAGGAGGACAAGCCTTTCACCCAAAATGGTCAGCCCAAGCGAAAGCCACAGATTAATTTTTAATTTCTGATAGAAAAAATAGGGCCCGGCGACAAGAACCACTCCTTCGGCCATCATGACGAAGGCAATGGGGGGGTAAAGGGGAGGCATGCCTGTAAGCAAAGCTGAAAGGAGCGGTGAAACCAGGGCAACGACAAGCGAAATTTTCAAAGATAGAAGATAGCCTGACAGAATTATCGGGAAAAACATGGGCAGGAAAGCGCTTCCAAGACCAAAGAGATGGAAGGCCTGAGGAAGAGCCAGGGCTAAGGCCAGGAATAAACCGCCCATCAAAATCTCAGCTGATGACCTCAAGGCTTAATCCTGAGACCAAAATTGATGGATCTTCCCGGCATGGGATAGGAACCGGCAGCCTGGCCGGGTAAATTGACATAAATTTTGTAATCTGTGTCCAGGACGTTGTCGAGAGCCAGAAAAAAGCCAAAAGAGCGACTCAGATCCAGATCTATTTTGGCGTTAAGCAGAAGGAAAGAAGGCAGCCGGTTAGTCTTATTGTTACCGGCATAATAATCAGTTACATACTGAGCCATTAAAGAGGAAAAGACTCGGCCTTTTTTAAAAATCAAAGAAAAGTCATATTTCTGCTTGGCTTTCCCCATGGTCTCTTCACCAGGATCAAGATAGGTCACAAAAACCGAGGCCATCAAAGAGGGGGTTATCTGCCCTCTCCAGGAAGCTTCAATTCCCCTGGCCCTGTACTGACCAAGATTGGCCAGTTTAAATTTTGGCGGCGGACTGGGATTTACTCCAAGCTGAATCAGGTTTTTTCCCTTCATCTGAAATAAGGTCAGATCGAAATAAAATCCTGCCAGGATTTTTCTTGAAAAGCCAAGCTCATAATTCCAGATTCTCTCCGGCTGCAAAGCTGGATTGGAGGTGGGATAAAGATAAAGCTCGCTGAGCTGAGGGGAGCGAAAACCCTTGCCAATAAGGAAGCGGCCCGAGGTCCTTTCATTTAAAAGAAAAATGGCTCCTGCACCCGGCACAAATTCCCAGCCGTAGCTTGAATCGCGATTAACTCTAAAGCCGCCGTTAAGAATAATTCTATTCTTCAGGACAAAATGGTCTTGAAGGAAAAGACCCCCCTCATTCTTATCCCATTTGCCAGCAGGAAAGTTATAACTTTTGCCCTGAAGAAGGCGGTAATCGGCTCCCAGGGTTAATTCATTATATTTCCAGCCCGTCCATGTATACCGCAGAATGCTGCCAGAGACACGATCACGGGAATTCCAGCCATCAGAAAAAACATGATGACCAAGGTCAGTATAAATTTTGAGAGAGAAATCCTGATTGCCTGACTGATAATTCAGGGTTAAATCGAAGCTACCGCGTTCATAATCATTCCAGAGTTCAGCTGGAGGGCTGACATAGGTAATGAGGGGTTCATATTTTTTGCCATCATAATATTTTCCGCTAAGAGTCAGACGCCAGCTGCGGCCAGGGACGGCGAAAATTTTACCGGTAAAACTTCGGCCGGCATAGGCCGAATTGGCCACATGGCCATCGCTATGGCTATCATCAAAGGTAAAATAATAGCCGAAGCGCTCGAAACCAGCGCCGTGGCGGAGGGTGAAGCGCCGGGTGTTAAAGCTTCCATAGGAACCAATCGCCTCTGTCTCCCACCCTTTCTGGGGTGTGTGAGTGATAATGTTGACCACTCCGCCCAGGGCATCGGAACCATAAAGAACTGAGGCCGGGCCTCGGACGACCTCTATTCTTTCCACATTATCAAAAGGAAAGGTCTGAGTAACGACACAGCCGAAAAGGCCCATTTTTTCCGGTCGACCATCAACCATGACGCCGATTCGCTGGCCACGTTGTCCCAGCCCTCGAATTTCAACATCAGCCCGGCCAAAATCGCCTGTTCTCATCACAAAAACTCCTGGCATGAACATTAGGGCATTCATGGCATTGGTTACATGAAGAGCTTTAAGCTCCTGAGGCGTAACCACAGAAGCCGTCACCGTGCAGTCCTTTATGGCCTTAGGTGTCATCGTCGCGGTGACGATAACTTCTTCCCGGGGATGAAAGACCCCTTCTTTTAGGCGTCCTTCGCTTGCTTCACTCCTTTCTGTTTTTAATTTCTTAGATTCGCCCGATTGAGCCAGGTCAGCTGTTTCTTCCTGCTTTTTCTGGTCGCCTTTTTTTTCATGTAATGGAAATGCCGGGAGCGACCACAAAGATGCGGTGATTAAAATTACTGAAATAATCAGCCTCATCAGCCTGAGCCCATTCTTTCCTTTCATTGCCGCTCCTTTCATTGTTCTCTTTTTAAATATAGTATTATAAAATTAAATTTCGTAACACCAAAATATAATTGGCTTCAAAAAGAATGTCAAGACCCTTTTGGCTCTTCTGTAAAAAGTGTGGCAATATATCAGGCCTTTATCGACGGTATTTCTTTTGATATTCAATAAGTTATAAGATTTTAAGCGAGATAAAAATCAATTCTGAAATGGAAACAAGTTTTTTCTCATTCTATCTTTAAAAAATGATCCAGATTAGACTTTTTAAACCCCGCTCTTGCCCTCTTAAGAGAGCCGATCGAGGCTTAATTAGGACCAAATTATTCACGATATAAAATTCCTGAAGTCAACACACTTTTGAAAGAGGAGCTACTTGCATATTGACAAGTAATTATTTTCATTATAGCATTTGCATAGATACTTAAATAAAAAGATATGCTTAAATAAAAAAAGGGTAAAAAGATGAAGCAGGAAGAGAAATTGGCCAAGCTATTTAAGATTCTTTCGGTGGGTACCAGGATCCGTATCCTTAACCTTATTAAAGAACGGGCTCTCTGTGTGAATGCCCTCTCCCAGGCTTTGAAAATCACGCCCGCGGCTGTTTCCCAGCACCTCAGAGTCTTACGGGATGCCGGTCTGGTCACGGCTGAAAAGCGGGGATATTTTGTTCATTATAAAGCCAATGCCGCCAGAATGAA